>Ga0114905_1001607_pt1 | contig 12245 bp, 10 predicted proteins | sample MalvireepMed_b05_FD_83499 | JGI IMG/M metagenome (GOLD analysis project Ga0114905, IMG submission 83499) | Marine viral communities from the Global Malaspina Expedition - Malaspina viral metaG DeepMed_b05 | ecosystem: Environmental > Aquatic > Marine > Oceanic | place: Mediterranean Sea...
GGACATCTACCTCGCGCTCGATGCCGCCTCGACCGAGTATTACAAGGACGGCAAGTACGAGATGAAGGGCGAAGGCCTGTCGCTCTCCTCCGCCGAGAATGTCGACTACCTTGCGAAGCTCTGTGCCGACTACCCGATCATCTCGATCGAGGATGGCTGCGCCGAGGATGACTGGGAGGGCTGGAAGCTGCTGACTGAGAAGCTGGGCGACAGCGTGCAGCTGGTGGGCGACGACCTCTTCGTGACCAACCCGGCGCGCCTGTCGATGGGCATCGAGCAGGGCGTGGCGAACTCCATGCTGGTCAAGGTCAACCAGATCGGCTCGCTCTCCGAGACCCTGCGGGCGGTCGAGATGGCCCACCGCGCGCGCTACACCAACGTGATGTCGCACCGCTCGGGCGAGACCGAGGACGCGACCATCGCCGACCTCGCCGTGGCCACAAACTGCGGCCAGATCAAGACCGGCTCGCTCGCCCGCTCGGACCGGCTCGCCAAGTACAACCAGCTGATCCGCATCGAGGAAATGCTGGGCGACACGGCAATCTACGCCGGCCGCTCGATCCTGCGCTGAGGGCGTGGCGCTCCAGCGGGGGCGTTTGGTGGAGAGGATGGAAGGGCGGTGACCTGTGGTTGCCGCCCTTTTTCTGTCTTGCGGAACTAAAGCGTGTTGGCTGTAAGCTCACTGTCCTCTAGCAGCGCATCCGCGACATTCATGCACTTCGCGGTTTTGCGCGAAGCTCTGGTGCGAAGGGTGCAGAGCAAACCTTCGCTGCGCCATGTGTCACTATGCTTTGTAAGAGAAACGCGATCAGGTTAGAAAGGCATCGGCGTGTTTGAATGAGCGAAGGACTGTATGGATGGAATGGCGCACATTGCTGGCGAATGAAAGACTTCGCGACCCAAACTACTCGGAGCAAGTGAACCGGTCTATCTTTACACAAGATTACGATAGGATTGTGTTCTCTGAGCCCTTTCGGCGCCTCGCCAACAAGACTCAGGTACAGCCGCTCTATGAACATGACCATGTTCATCACCGTCTGATCCATTCCATCGAGGTCGGAAGCGTCGGGAGATCGCTGGCCATGGCAATTGGGCAATGGCTGGTTGACGAAGCGATCATTGATAAAGGTTATGAAAACAGTCTAGCCAATATTGTTCAAGCTGCTTGTGCTGCGCATGATATCGGCAACCCGCCGTTCGGACATTCTGGCGAGAATGCGATTGGCGCATGGTTCTCTGAGAAGTTCGTGAATCCAAAGGGTATGTTCGCTGATCTGGATCCAAACTTACGGGATGAATTCCGCGCGTTCGAGGGGAACGCCCAAGGGTTTCGTATCATCGCCAGAACTGAAATGTATCGAAACGATGGTGGTATGCGGCTGTCAAAGGCGGTGCTTGGTGCCTTTATGAAGTACCCCCTGAGCGCAGCGACCAAGACGAACCTTGCAGACGCCGGCTACAGGGAAGATGGATACTTCGGCGCAAAGAAATTTGGAGTTTTCAACTCTGAATTGCCGCTTTTCGAGGAAGTGGCGGAAACTCTCAACCTGACAAAGGTAGAAGTCGGACAAAACCACTGGTGGCGGCGTCACCCGTTGGTATTCGTGGTCGAAGCAGCGGACGACATTTGCTACAATATCCTTGATCTTGAAGACGCTTTTACCACCGGCGAACTACAATTTAATGTCGTGCGTGACGTTCTGTTTGGCCTCGCTGATAAGCCGAACCGAGACCTCTCGAACATGAGCGACGCTGAGCAAATCGCTTTTCTTCGAGCAGTAGCTATCGGAAAGGGAATCGAGAATTGCCTTGAGGCCTTCAAGGCAAATTACGATGCGATTATGGCAGGCAGCTTTTCTCGGTCGTTGGTCGAGGCGGGGAAGATGGGCAAGAAGTTTGAAGAGGTCGAGGATCTTTCCAAGAAGAGGATCTTCACTGCAAGGCGAAAGACTGAACTGGAAGTATCCGGACACCGGATCATCGGCAATGTCCTATCCAGCATTCTACCAATCTACGAGCAGCTTGCCGCCAATAATTGGGACCAGAACCGTTTGGACGATGATTCAAGACAGGTGGAGAGAGCGCTGTCACTTGATCTCCGAGGAATTACAAATTCGGAGCAGGCCCTGCACCGCATGGCGGATTTCGTTTCGGGCATGACGGATCGGTATGCGTTGCGTATTTCACGGATGCTTTCTGGAACATAGTCGGCGTTTTATCGGCATGCTGTTATCAGACGGCCGAGGCAAGCGACCGTTCCCAACTTCCGAGGGGAGTGGCAGCTTTGGCCCGTAGGTGCCGACACGCCGATAGGTCGATGCCGCTGCGGTGAAGTCCCCTTCCTTCGCAAACCAACCGTAGACCCAACGGACTTCGCACCGATTTCTGCGGTGCGCAGAGGGTCTAGGGAGCTCTCCAAGCAAGGCACCCAAACAACCGGCACACACACGAAAAAAGGCGGCGACCACCGGTCGCCGCCCCTCCTCAACCCTACCAAACGACCCTCAGCCCGCCGCCTTGGCCTCGATCTCCTCGGCCACCGCCTCGGCGCGGGCGGCAAGCTCGGCCAGGGTGTCCGAGACGCTCGCCGGGATCACCGGGACCTCGACCTTCTCGGGCGCGGGCAAGGGCCGCTCGCGCAGTTCGCGCAGTTCTTCGGCCATCTCGCCCAGCTTGTCCTCGGCCTCGCGCAGGCGGTCCTCGAGGCCGGCGGTCTTGTCGGCCAGCATCAGCCCCGACATCAGCAGCATCCGCGCCTCGGGCATCCGGCCGATCTGCTCGACCAGCACCGAGGCCTCGGTGTCGAGCATGCGCGCGGCGGTGAGCAGGTATTGCTCCTCGCCCTCCTGGCAGGCAACGTCGAAGCTGCGGCCGCCGATGTTGATCTGCACTTCCATCTGCTGGCTCATTGCGCCGTCTCCTCTTCGCCTGCGGCCTGCGCCAGCACCGGCTCGAGCGCACCGAGCACCGCGCGCGCCTCGGCGGCCTCGACCGCGCGCGCCGCGCGCAGCGCCTCGAGTTCGGCCAGCATGGCCTGGTTGATCAGGTGCGGCTCGCCGAGGTTCTCGGCCAGCGCCGCGCGCATCTCGGTGCAGCTTTTCAGCAGCGCGTCATTGGCCTGACGCAGGCGCTGCAACTCCCCGTCGAGCGCCTGCATGCCCTCGCGCTGCGCCGCGATCTGCTCCTGCAGCGCAGCGTCCGGCTGCGGCGCCTCGCCGGGCTCGGGCTGCGCCTCGAGCTGGGCGTGCAGCGACGTGACCCGGGCCTCGAGCTGGGCGTTGGCCATCTGCTCGTCCTCGAGCGCCGCGCTCAGGCGGGCAATCTCCTCGGCGGAGCCGTCATCGACCGGCTCGGGCACGGCAGGCTCCATCGCCGATAGCGTCTCGACGCCCTTTGAAATGCGGTCGAGCGCCCGCGTCATGCGTGACTGCAACTCGTCAATCTGGCTCATCTTGCCCTCTCTCGCTCTGCCTTCGGGATCTGTCGCGTCGATCGTTGCGAATCGAACCCATCCCGTTTCGCAACAGTTTATCAAGCGCTCAGGGAAAATGCGCCCCATATGTCCCAAGTGCTTACGGGCGGCAGTTCACCCACCGGCGGGGCATTGCCGGCGCTAACACTTGAACTTCATCGCCACACTGCTATTAGCCCGGAAACGGCTCTGGGAGAGAGAGGACTTTCCGTGGATATCAATGCCCTTCGAGACGCACATCCCGACCACTGGATGCGTGCCACCGCCATCCGTGCCCTGACCCTCGACGCGGTCGCGGCGGCCAACTCGGGCCACTCCGGCATGCCCATCGGCATGGCCGACGTGGCGACCGTGCTGTGGTCCAAGCACCTGAAGTTCGACGCGAAGAATCCGACATGGCCCGATCGCGACCGCTTCATCCTGTCGGCGGGCCACGGCTCGATGCTGCTTTACGCGCTGCTCTATCTCAGCGGCGACGAGCAGATCACCCTCGAGCAGGTGAAGAACTTCCGTCAGTGGGGCTCGCGCACCGCCGGCCACCCCGAGAATTTCCATGCCGATGCCATCGAGATGACCACCGGGCCGCTTGGCCAGGGCATCGCGCATTCGGTCGGCTTCGCCATGGCCGAGGAAATCCTGCGGGCCCGCTTCGGCAAGACCGCCATCAACCACCACACCTACGTGATCGCCGGTGACGGCTGCCTGATGGAAGGCGTGAGCCAGGAGGCCCTGGGCATCGCCGGCCGCTATGCGCTCGGCCACCTCATCGTCATGTGGGACAACAACGACATCACCATCGACGGCAAGGTGTCGCTGTCGGACCGCACCGACCAGGTGGCGCGCTTCAAGGCGTCCGGCTGGCACGTGCAGGAAATCGATGGCCACGATCCGGAGGCCATCGACGCCGCCATCACCGCGGCCAAGAAGGTCACCGACAAGCCGTCGCTGATCGCCTGCAAGACCCACATCGCGCTGGGTCACGCCGCGCAGGACACCTCGAAAGGCCATGGCGCGCTCACCAATGCCGAGCAGAACGCCGACGCCAAGGCCGGCTGGGGCTGGACCTCCGGCCCGTTCGAGGTGCCCGCCGAGATCAAGAGCTGGTGGGAAGAGATCGGCAGCCGCGGTGCCGCCGAGCGCGAGGCCTGGGACGGCCGGATCGCGTCCATGTCGGACCGAAAGCAGGCCGAGTTCGCCCGCACCATGGCAGGCGACGCGCCCAAGAAACTGTCCTCGGTGATCCGCGCGCTGAAAAAGCAGAGCACCGAAACCGAGCCCAAGGTCGCGACCCGCAAGGCCTCGGAAATGGTGCTTGAAGTGGTCAACCCGGTGATGCCCGAGACCGTCGGCGGCTCGGCCGACCTCACCGGCTCGAACAACACCAAGACCGGCGACATGGGCGTGTTCGACACCGACAACCGCGGTGGCCGCTACGTCTACTGGGGCATCCGCGAGCACGGCATGTCCTCGGCGATGAACGGCATGGGCCTGCATGGCGGCATCCGCCCCTATGGCGGCACCTTCATGGCCTTCACCGACTACGCCCGCCCGGCGATGCGCCTGGCCGCGCTGCAGCAGACCCCGACGGTCTTCGTCATGACCCATGACAGCATCGGCCTTGGGGAGGACGGCCCGACCCACCAGCCGATCGAGCATCTCGCGATCTCGCGCGCGACGCCGAACACTCTCGTGTTCCGTCCCGCCGACGTGGTCGAGACCGCCGAGGCGTGGGAGATCGCGCTGACCCAGAAGACCACGCCCTCGGTGCTGTCGCTGACGCGTCAGAACGTGCCGACCGTGCGCACCCAGCACAAGACCAACAACCTCGTCGAAAAGGGCGCCTACGTCCTCGCCGATGCCGAGGGCAAGCGTCAGGTGATCCTGATGGCCACCGGCTCCGAGGTCGCCATCGCGCTTGAGGCGCGCGATCTGCTGCAGGCCGAGGGCATCGGCACCCGCGTGGTTTCCATGCCCTGCTTCGAGCTCTTCGAGGCGCAGGACGAGGCCTACCGCAAGCGCGTGCTGCCGGGTGGCCCGGTGCGCGTGGCCGTGGAAGCCGCGGCCCGCTTCGGCTGGGACAAGTGGCTGCTGGGCGAGCGTGGCCGCGAGGCCAAGGCCGGCTTCGTGGGCATGGAGAGCTTCGGCGCGTCGGCGCCGGCAGAGACGCTTTACGAGCAGTTCGGCATCACCGCCGAGGGCGTGGCTGCGAAGGCCAAGTCGCTGCTCTGAGCCCTGCCCTCTGGTTTGAAATGAGAAAGCGCGCCGCAGATGCGGCGCGCTTTTTTCGTCTGGCTCTATGACACGAGCGTGAAGCGCAGCTGCGTTATCGTCTGACCGCGGGGTGGCGATCCAGCTCTTGAGCCTGTCGATCTATCGAAGCCAAGCCCGAAAGAGCCCGACACGACGCGCCCTTGTCACCAGAGAGCCAGCCCGGGGGACGGGAAGGCGACGGCGCGGCGGCCTCGGGCCTTGATCCCGCGCCAGTAATCCGTTGAGGCGTCAATGCGCCTCTTTCGCGCCCCCGAAGAGCGGCATGACCAGCTTGGTGACGATCGGCACCAGCACCAGCCCCCAGGCCAGGCCAACGACGAAATCCATCGCAGCCGTCGCAAGCCACAGCACCGCACCTTGCCATTGTTCGCTCACCGCGTGCTCGGCGATCACCGCGTAATGGTGGATGAAATCCTCGGGCGCGTGCCAGCCGATCTGCGCGAGCGAGTGGATGATGATCGAACCGCCGACCCAGAGCATCGCAGCCGTGCCCACGATGGAGAGCAGCTTCATCACGTAGGGCATGCCCTTGACGATGCCCCGGCCCACCGCGCGGGTGACCGAGAGCTTGCCGACCTGCGTGAGCCACAGGCCCACGTCATCCATCTTCACGATCAGCGCCACCGCGCCGTAGACCAGTGCCGTGATGCCGATCGCCACCAGCGCCAGCACCACCGCCTGGATCCAGACCTCGGGCGCCTCGATGGTCGAGAGCGCCAGCGTCATGATCTCGGCCGAAAGAATGAAGTCGGTCTTGATCGCGCCCTTCACCTTGGCCTCTTCGAGATGCGCGGGATCGCCGACCTTGTGGCTGCCATCGGGGCCGCCGGACTGCGCGTCATGCGGCAACACCACATGCGCCACCTTCTCGGCCCCTTCGAAACACAGGTATGACCCGCCGAGCAGCAGCAGGTACGGCACCAGCCATGGTGCGAAGGCGGCCATCAGCAGCGCCGCCGGCAGCAGGATGATGAGCTTGTTGAAGATCGACCCGCGGGCGATCTTCCAGATGATCGGCAGCTCACGTGCGGGTTCGAAACCGTGCACGTATTTCGGCGTCACCGCCGCGTCGTCGATCACCACGCCCACGGCCTTCGAGCCGGCCTTCGCGGCGTTGGCCGATATGTCGTCGACCGAAGCCGCCGCGATCTTGGCGATGCCCGCCACGTCGTCGAGTAGCGCCAGAAGCCCGCTCATGTCTGTCTCCGTCCGTTCGTTTCGCTCAACCTAGCGGACGCCCTGCCCGGTTCAAGCACCGTCATCACCGGCCCGCGACCTAACGGCCCCTCACGCCGTCCGGCCAGTGTTACCGCAACCGTCTGAAATCCCCCGGATGACAGCCGCCAAAATGTTAGCGCAACCCGAATGTTTATCGCTAACATATTGTCTTTTCTGCATAATTGCCGTTGAGGGACTGGTGTACATCCGTATACAGGTCACGCAATCCGAGCCATAGCCAAGAGGACACCGCCCCATGACCGTCACCGTCGGGATCAACGGATTCGGCCGCATCGGCCGCTGCACGCTGGCCCATATCGCCGAGAGCGCCCGCAACGATGTGCAGGTCGTGAAGATCAACGCCACCGGCCCGATCGAGACCTCCGCCCACCTGCTGCGCTACGACAGCGTGCACGGGCGCTTCGGCGGCGAGGTGAAGGTGGTGAACGGCAACGCGCTCGATCTTGGCCGCGGCCCGATCGACGTCATGTCGACCTACGAGATGGGCGCGCTCGACTGGACCGGCTGCGACGTGGTGCTCGAGTGCACCGGGAAGTTCAACGACGGCGACAAGGCGGTGCAGCACATTCATCAGGGTGCCAAGTCGGTGCTGATCTCGGCCCCGGCGAAGAACGTGCAGAAGACCATCGTCTACGGCGTCAATCACCGCGATCTGGTCCAGGGTGACGTGATGATCTCGAACGGCTCGTGCACCACCAATGGCCTCGCGCCGCTGGCCAAGGTGCTCGACGAGGCCATCGGCATCGAAAGCGGCGTGATGACCACGATCCACAGCTATACCGGAGACCAGCCCACGCTGGACCGCCGTCACAATGATCTCTACCGCGCCCGCGCCGCGGCCATGGCGATGATCCCGACCTCGACCGGTGCCGCGAAGGCATTGGGAGAAGTATTGCCAAATTTGAAGGGAAAGCTTGACGGATCGGCCATTCGTGTGCCAACTCCTAACGTCTCGGCCGTGGACCTGACCTTTCAGGCCGCCAAGGACGTGACCGTCGAGGATGTGAACGAGATCGTGCGCGAAGCCGCGTCTGGCCGGATGGGAATGGTCCTGTCCTACGACCCGGAACCCAAGGTCTCGATTGATTTCAACCACACGACGGCCAGCTCGATTTTTGCACCCGAGCAGACCAAGGTCGTCGGCAAGCGCACCGTGCGTGTGCTCGCGTGGTATGACAACGAGTGGGGCTTTTCCGCCCGTATGGCGGATGTGGCCGCAGCAATGGGCCGTCTTCATCACTGATGGAGCGGTCTCGGTCCTGACCCCACATCGAGGGGCGGCGGAGGGGAGACCGCCGCCCCTTTTTGCGTCCAGCGGCCATCACGGGCGCATGGCGCGGCGCCCGGCCCTACCGCCTCAGGTCAGCTTGTCGATCCACGTCGCAAAGGCCTGCATGAAGTTCTTCAGAAAGTCCTTCGTGCGGCCGTCGGTCAGCCTGCCGTCCTCGTCGAAGAGCTTCGCGATATTGCCGATATAGGCTTCGGGCTGCTGCATCGGCGCGGCGTTGAGGAACACGAGGCTCTGGCGCAGGTGATGGTTGGCACCAAAGCCACCGATGCCGCCCGGAGAGCCGGTGACAATGGCGGATGGCTTGCCCTCCCAGACGCTCTCGCCCACGGGGCGCGACCCCACGTCGAGCGCATTCTTGAGGCTGGCTGGCACGGAGCGGTTGTACTCGGGCGTCACGAAAAGCACGGCATCGCAGCGCCCGACGCAGCGACGGAAGCTCTGCCACGCCTCTGGCGGCGTGCTCTCGTCGAGATCGGGATTGTAGAGCGGCAGCTCGCCGGTGCGGGCAAAACTGAACTCCAGCCCTTCCGGGGCGAGCTCGGTGAGCGTGCAGGCGAGTTTGCGGTTGTAGGACCCCTCGCGCAGGGACCCGACAACGACTGTGACGTGCTTGGACATGATGGTCTCCAATGTTCGGTGACCAAAACGTAAGCGCTGAGCGAAGCGAGCTTTAGGGGCCGAAACGCACCGATGCTGTTCATGGATTGACGGAACGTCAGACCGGGCCGCGACCGGAAGAGGCGTACGGCGCCGGGCTCAGGCCCGGCGCAGCGCGAGCACCGCGTTCAATCCGCCGAAGGCAAAGGCGTTCGACAGCACCACCGAGACATCCGCCTCGCGGGCCTCGTTCGGCACCACATCGAGGGCACATTCGGGGTCGGGCTCTTCGTAGCCGATGGTCGGGGCAATGATGCCGTCGCGCAGCGCCATGATGCAGGCCAAGAGCTCGACCGCGCCGGTGCCGCCGATGCAGTGGCCGTGCATCGCCTTGGTCGAGGAGATCATCACCCGGTCGGCCTGACCGCCGAGCGCATCGGCAACGGCGGCGCATTCGGTCTTGTCATTGGCGGCGGTGCCGGTGCCGTGAGCGTTGATGTAGCCGACCTCGGAGGCGTTGATGCCGCCGTCGCGCAGCGCCCCGGTGATCGCCCTCGCCGCGCCCTGCTTGGACGGCATCACGATGTCGGAGGCATCCGAGGTCATGGCAAAGCCCACCACCTCGGCGAGGATCACGGCGCCGCGCGCCTTTGCATGCTCGTATTCCTCGAACACGTAGACCCCGGCGCCCTCGCCCTGCACCATGCCGTTGCGATTGGCCGAGAACGGCCGGCAGGCATCGCGCGACATGACCCGCAGCCCTTCCCACGCCTTCACGCCGCCGAAGCAGAGCATGCTCTCGGCGCCGCCGGTCAGCATCGCCGAGCAGGTCCCGCCCCGCACCATGTGATAGGCAAGACCCATGGCATGGTTCGACGAGGCGCAGGCGGTGGCGACGGTGAAGGTCGGGCCGCGCAGGTTCATCTCCATGCTGACATGGGAGGCGGCGGCGTTGTTCATCAGCTTCGGCACCACGAAGGGATGAACCCGGTTCTTCCCTTCTTCGTAGACCGAGCGGTAATTCTCGTCCTGCGTAGTCAGACCGCCGCCGGAGGTGCCCAGCACCACGCCAGAGCAGTCCGCCAATGCGCCGGTGAAATCGATGCCCGACTGCGCCACCGCCTGCCGTGCGGCGAGCAGCGCGAACTGGGTGAAGCGGTCATAGAGCGACATCTGCTGGCGGTTGAAGGCGCTCTCGGGCTCGTAGCCCTTGATCTGGCCGCCGATGCGGATCGCAAGCCGCTCGACATCGCGGAACTCGAGCTCCGAGATGCCGCAGCGGCCCTCGCGCATGGCGTCGAGCGTTTCCGGCACGTTTCGCCCGAGGGCGTTGATCGTGCCGGCACCGGTGATGACGACGCGTTTCACTTGTTCTGCTCGGCGATCAGGGCTTCGATCCCGGCCACGATGCTGGCGACCGACGAGATGTCGAAATCGCTCTTCTCGGGCTCGTTGGCATTGAACGGAACGGAAATGTCGAACTCTTCCTCGATGGCGAAGATGCTCTCCACGAGGCCGAGGCTGTCGATGCCCAGATCCTCGAGCGTGCTCTCCATCGTGACATCGGACGGTTCCAACACGGCCTGTTCGGCGATGATCGCGATCACGCGGTCCTTAACACTCATGGGCGGCGCTCCCTATTCGTCGCAGAGTCCCGGCTCGTCTACTCATTCCCCGTCAGCTTGGAAACCGCTTTCTTCAGCTCTGCGACATCGCGGAACAGGCGCGGCAGACGGCGCATCCCCTTGTAGCTCTCCACGTGCTGATCCATCTTGATCGCCGGATAGCCAAGCATGGCGCGGCCCGAGGGCACGTTGGCCAGAACCTTGGCGCCGGCGCCGATCACCACGTTGTCGCCGACGAAGACGTTGTCGACCAGCCCGCTCTGGCCCGCCATCACCACGTTGTTGCCGACCTTGGCGGAGCCCGCGATGCCGGCCAGACCGCAGAGCAGGCAGTTCTCGCCCACCACCGTGTTGTGACCGACCTGCACGAGGTTGTCGATCTTGGTGCCCGCGCCGATCACCGTGTCGCGCACCGTGCCACGGTCGATACAGGCATTCGCGCCGACCTCGACATCGTCGGCAATGGTGACGCCGCCCAGCGAGTGGATGCGGGCCCAGGCCTGCGCCTCGCCCCCGGCATCCTTGCCGAGGCTCTCGCGCACCTTCTCGACCCCAGACGGCTCGGGCGTCACGAAGGAGAAGCCATCGCCGCCGATCACCGCGTTGGGCTGGGCGATGAAGCGCGCCCCGATGGTGCAGCGCGCGCCGATCTTGGCGCCGGCGTGGACCAATGCGCCCGCACCGATGGTGGTGTTCCAGCCGATATTGACCTGCGGCCCGATCACAGAGCCCGCGCCGATGCTGACGCCGGCGCCGATCACCGTGAACGGCCCGACCGAGACGCCCTCGCCAAGCCGCGCCGAGGGGTCAATGACCGCCATGGGGTGGATGCCATCGTGATAGCCCTGGCCGGGATCCATCATCGCCGAAACGCCGGACAAGGAATGGCGCGGCCGCTTGGGCAGCAACACGGCGCTCAGGCCCATGGCCTGCCAGTCGGCCCCCTCCCAGAGCAGCGCGGCCCGCGCGCTGCCCTCGGAAAGCTGCTCGGCGTATTCCGGCTTCATCGCCAGCGCGAGGTGCTCCTCGCCGGCCATCGCGGGCTCGGCCACGCCGCTGACGCGGATGTCGGTATCGCCGAGCGCCTCGAGACCGAGGGCAGCGGCAATGTCGGAAATGCTGTAGGTCGGCATCGGATCCTCCGGGATGTCTACCCGAAGGACTTAACTCTCCACGCCGCCCAGTGCCACCCCTGCTGCCGCGAGGGCGTCCCAGATCTTGGCGTCGCGACCGTAGGCATCGTCGCGATAGTTCACCCGGCCCTTCGCCTGCGTGAACGCGGTGCGGTAGATCAGGTGCACCGGCACCGGCTTCTCGAGATTGACCCGGCTCTCGGATCCGCCGCGCAGGCGCGATGCGAAAAAGCCCTCGGGATCGTCGGTCTGCAGCGCCAGAAGAGCGTAGGCAAAGTCCTTGGGATCGGCGAGCCGGATGCAGCCGTGCGAAAAGGTCCGCTCAGTGCGCGAGAAAAGCGACTTCGACGGCGTGTCGTGCAGGTAGATGTTGTACTTGTTCGGGAACATGAACTTCACCTGCCCGAGCGCGTTCTTCGGGCCCGGGGGCTGGCGCATGGCAAACGGGAAGCTTGCGGCAGAGTACTGGGCAAAGCCGTTGCCGCGATTGACCCGTCGCCCTCGGCTGTCGGTGATCACCAGATGGCTCACCGCACCCGGGTTGCGGCGCAGCAGCGGCAGGTACTCGTTCACCACGATCGAGCGCGGAACGTACCACGACGGATTGATCACCATGA
>Ga0114905_1001608_pt1 | contig 12235 bp, 9 predicted proteins | sample MalvireepMed_b05_FD_83499 | JGI IMG/M metagenome (GOLD analysis project Ga0114905, IMG submission 83499) | Marine viral communities from the Global Malaspina Expedition - Malaspina viral metaG DeepMed_b05 | ecosystem: Environmental > Aquatic > Marine > Oceanic | place: Mediterranean Sea...
CTGTGCTGTGCGTGCCGTTGCGCGCGGCGGTGCTCGAGTGTGGTCGGGGGGTGTCGCTCTCGGTGGCGGTGCTCGTGCTGATGGAGTGCCCTTGGGTTCCCGAGCCTCTGGAATTCAGCAGCTTTCCGACCCTCTTGCTCGTCGTCACAATGCTGCGGCTGTCGCTGAACGTGGCCTCGACCCGGCTGATCCTGTCGGAAGGCCACACCGGCCCAAGCGCCGCCGGCGGAGTGATCGAGGGCTTTTCGCGCTTCATCGTCTCGGGCAATTTCATCATCGGGATCGTGGTCTTCGCGATCCTCGTGGTGATCAACTTCGTGGTCATCACCAAGGGCTCGACCCGGATCGCCGAGGTCTCGGCCCGCTTCTCGCTCGACTCGATGCCGGGCAAGCAGATGGCGATCGACGCCGATCTCGGGGCCGGCATCATCGACGAGGAGCAGGCCCGCTCCCGCCGCAAGGAGCTCGAGGACGAGAGCGGCTTCTTCGGGGCGATGGACGGTGCCTCGAAATTCGTCCGGGGCGACGCGGTGGCGGGTCTCATCATCACGCTGATCAACGTCATCGGTGGCATCCTGATCGGCGTGGCGCAGCACGGGCTGTCGCTCTCCGAGGCGGCGGATTTCTACACCGTGCTGACCATCGGCGACGGGCTGGTGACGCAGGTGCCGGCGCTGATCGTGTCGCTGGCGGCGGGCCTCATCGTCACCAAGGGCGGCACCGAGGGCGCCGCGAACGAGGCGGTGCTGGGCCAGCTCTCGAAGTTCCCCAAGGCGCTGTTCATGGCCTCGGTCCTGCTGTTCGGCATCGGCCTCCTGCCGGGTTTCCCGAGCCTGATCTTCACCGCGCTGGCCGCGATCATGACCTTTCTCGGCGTGATGGTGATGCGGCAGGCGGAAGCCGCGCGGGTCAGCGCCGACCGGGTCGAGGCCGCCAGGCAGCGGGCCGAGACCGCCGCGCCCGAGGACAACATCAAGGACACCCTCAAGCTCGACGGTCTGCGGCTCGAGCTGGGGCAGTCGCTGGTGCCGCTGATCTCCAACAGCGACGCGGCGCTGGCGGGCAAGATCAAGAGCCTGCGCAACCTGTTTGCCCGCGAGTTCGGCTTCGTGCTGCCCTCGGTGCGGATCAAGGACGAGCCGATGCTGCCGGGCCAGACCTATGCCATCATGGTGCAGGGGGTCGAGGTGGCGCGCGGCGAGATCCGCCCCAACGGGCTGATGGTGGTCAATCCCGGCGAGTGCGGCCTGTCGGGCGAGCGCGGCAAGGACCCGACCTTCGGGCTCGAGGCGCTCTGGGTCGATGCCGAGACCGGCGCCCGGGCCGAGGCCATGGGGCTCACGGTGGTCGATCCCGAAAGCGTCATCATCACCCACCTGACAGAGGTCGTGAAGGAGCACCTGCCCGAGCTGATGACCTATGGCGCGACGCAGGCGCTGATCGAGGGTCTCGACCGCGAATACCAGAAGCTGGTCAGCGACATTCCCGGCAACGCGCCGATGGTGCTGGTGCAGCACGTGCTGCAGACCCTGCTGGCCGAGCGCGTCTCGGTCCGCAACCTGCCCCTGATCGTCGAATCCATCGCCGAGGCCAAGCGCACCACGTCGAGCGTCACCCAGATCACCGAGTCGGTGCGGCGGCGGCTGTCGAACCAGATCTGCAAGTCGCTGGTCGACGGAAACGGCTTCATCTCGGTGATCTCGATGTCGCCGGCATGGGAGAAGGAATTCCTCGAGGCGCTGCGGGTCAACGGCGACGAGCGCAACTTCGTGATGTCGCCGCAGCGGGTGCAGGAATTCGTGCTGCAGGCCCGCCGCGAGATCCAGAAATTCGCCGAGCAGGACCAGTGGCCGGCGCTGCTGGTCAGCCCCGAGGTGCGCAGCTTCGTGCGCTCCATGCTCGAGCGCGTCAGCCCGATGACCGTGGTGCTGTCGCACAACGAGATCCACCGAAAGACCGCGCTGCGCACCGTGGCGACCGTGGGCCAGTAGGGTGAACCTCGCGGCGCTCCTCACCGTCGAGTTCCTCGGCGTGGCGCTGGTGTTCGCCCGCATCGGCGGAATGCTGATGTTCGTGCCGGCGCTTGGCGAATCCGTCATCCCGGTGCGCCACCGGCTGGCCTTTGCGGTGCTGCTGTCGTTGGCACTCTACCCGGCGGTGCCGCAGGGGCCGGTCTCGCTCGACGCGCCGGGGCCGCTGGTCGGAGCGCTGGCCATCGAGCTGACACTGGGGCTGTGGATCGGCGTCACCGCCCGCATCCTGCTCAGCGCGCTGGAATTCGCGGGCTACCAGATCGGGCTGGTCTCGGGCCTGTCGAACGCGTTCTCGCCCAGCCTCGGCTCGTTCCAGGGCTCGACGCTGATCTCCACCGGGCTGATGCTGGGCGGCGTGGCGATGATCTTCGCCACCGACCTGCATCACCTGATCATCGGCGCCATGGTCAGCAGCTACGACCTGTTCCCGCCGGGGCAAATCCTGCCCTCGGACCTGGCCCAGCAGATCGTGAAGGCGGTGTCGCAGAGCTTCTATCTCGGCCTGTCGATCGTGGCGCCGTTCTACGTCATGGGGCTTCTGGTCAATCTCGGCATGGGGCTTGCGGCACGCATGATGCCCTCGCTGCCAGTGTTCTTCGTCGCAGCCCCGGTGCTGATCATGGCGGGGCTTCTGGTGCTGGTCATGGCCACGCCGGTGATGCTGCGCGAATTCGCCGAGCGCTTTGGCGAATGGCTTGGCCTGCTGGTGTTCTAGACCATGGCGGATCAGGACGAGGACAAGGACAACAAGACCGAAGAGCCGACAGAGCGAAAGCTCCGAAAGGCGCGCGAGAAAGGCGACGTTGCCTCCTCCAAGGAGGCCGGCAACGTCATGGCGGTGCTGTCGCTCTTCGCGATCACCGCCTTCGTGCTGCCCTCGGTCTCGTCGCCGCTTGCGGGGGTGTTCCGCACCGTGCTGGAAAGCGCCGGGCAGGTCCATGTGGGCACCGATCTGGCGGGCCTGCGCGATCTGGGCGTGGTCAGCTGGAAGGTGCTGCGCGGCGTGGGCATCCTGCTCGGACCGCTGATGGCGCTGATGGTGATCGGCGCGCTGGCGGGCGTCGCGCTTCAAGGCGAGGTGGTCGTGGCCGCCGAGCGGCTGAAGCCGAAATGGTCGAAGATCTCGCCGATCTCCGGCTTCAAGCGCCTGTTCTCGCTCGCCGCCTTCGTCGAGTTCTTCAAGAGCGTCACCAAGGTGCTGCTGGTCGGTGTGATCGCGGGCTGGGTGGTGCTGAACGCGGTCGGCCGGATCTGGCAGACGCAGGGCCTCCTGCCAGAGAGGGTGACCGATTTCGTCCGGGCCGAGGCCTCGCGGATGCTGCTCATCACGCTGGCCCTGGTGAGCGTCATCGCGGTGGCCGACATCCTGTGGAAGCGCTTCGATCACCGCCGCAAGCAGCGCATGTCGATGAAAGAGATCAAGGACGAGGTCAAGGAGACCGAGGGCGACCCGCTGATCCGCTCCAAACGGATGAACATCCGCCGCGAGCGGGCGCGCCAGCGTCTCGCGCAGGCGGTGCCGCGGGCCACCGTGGTGCTGACCAACCCGACCCATTTCGCGGTGGCTCTGAAATACGAGAACGGCGTCGACATGGCGCCGGTCTGCGTGGCCAAGGGGGCCGACCTGCTGGCGGCGCGGATCCGCGAACTGGCCAAGGAGCACGAGATCCCCATGGTCGAGAACCGCCCGCTGGCGCGCGCCCTGCATGACGTGGCCGAGCTCGACCGCCCGATTCCGGTCGAGCATTGGGAGGCGGTCGCCGCGATCATCGGCTATATCATGGATCTCGAGCGCAACATCCGCCGCCAGCCGCCCGAGGGCTCGAGCCTGCGGGAAGAGGCGTAGGGCAGGGCGGCAGGTCGGACCGGGAGGAGCACATGACGGACGGCAACACCGAGGCGGCGCAGGATTGCGTCTGGGAGGTGGACGGGCTGCGGCTTGCCGGGCGCATATGGGGGCCGGCGGACGGCACGCCGGTGCTGGCGCTGCATGGCTGGATGGATCACGCCGACAGCTTTCATGAGCTGGCGCCGAGGCTCGCGGGCTGCCGCGTGGTGGCGCTCGATCTGAGCGGGCAGGGCCTCAGCGACCATCGCGCGGCCCATGCCACCTACAACATCTGGGACGACCTCCCGCAGATCGCCGAGCTGCTCGACCTGCTGGGGTGGCAGGACTGCGTGCTGCTTGGCCATTCGCGCGGCGCCAACATCGCCGGGCTCTTCGCGGCGGCGCAGCCAGACCGGGTGCGGGCGCTGATCGCGCTCGACTCGCTGGTGCCGGAGCCCGATCCGGACGAGACCATCGTGACCACGCTCACGGCCTTCATCGAGCAGACCCGCAAGCAGAAGGCCCGCCCGCCGCGCCTGTTCCCGTCGTCTGAGGCCTATATCGAGCGCCGGACGGCGCAGGGCAACGCGCGCCGCACGTCCGAGGCGCTGGCGGCAAGGGCGCTCGAGCCGCATCCCGAAGGCGTGCGGATGCGCGGCGACCCGCGGCTCTTCGCGCGCTCGGCGGTGAAGCTGAAACAGGCGGATGTGGAGGCCGTGATGCGGGCGTGGCGCTGCCCGGTGCTGAACCTCTGGGCCACGGACGGCATCAGGAGCAAGCGCCCGGCTGTGGCGCAGCTCGCCGCTCGGGCAGAGGCGCTGGTGGCGAGGTACGAGACCGCCGAGATCGCCGGCGACCACCACTTTCACCTCGAGCCAGCCGCGGCGGGGGAGATCGCCGAGGCGGTGCGCGCATTCCTCGACCGTCACGGGTGCCGCTGATGCCTCACCCGAGAAACAGTGCCCGGAAGCGCTCGGCGGTGGGGGACAGCGCCCGGCGCGCCGGGCTCAGCAGGTAGAGCTTGCGCTCGAGCACGAGATCGCTGACCGGCACGAAGACGATGCCCGGATCGTTGAACAGCCCCACCGCGTTGCGCGGCAGCAGCGCCACGCCAATGCCTGCCCGCACGAGGCAGAGCTGGGCGATGGTGGAATGGCTGCGCAGGGGGCCGGTCTTCAGCGTCTCCGGCAGGCCGGGATGCGCGGCAAGCAGGCGGGAGGAGCCGGTCTCGGTGCCAAGGTGAATGAGCTCCTGCGGATCGATATCGGCCAGCCGCACCGGCGCGCGCCTGCGCGCCAGCGGGTGCTCGGCGCAGCAGGCGAGGCCGAAGGGATCGGCGGCGATCTCGGTCTGGACGAGATCGGGCGAGCTGCGCGCGCGACCGGCCACCGCCAGATCGAGCCGCCCGTCGGCGACCATGGCGGCCAGCGTCTCGGCGACGTCGTCATGCAGGGTGAGGATCACCCGGGGATGCTCGGCGCGGAAGCGCGCGATGGCCGGGGCGATGAGCGGGGTGATTGCCGAGGGCGCGGCGCCGAGGCGCAGCGCCCCGTGCAAGCCGCGGGCCTGCGCCCGCAGCCGGGTGAGCGACTGGTCGAGCGCATCGAGCAGCGGCGCGGTGTCCTTGAGGAACTCCAGCCCGAGCGGCGTCGGCACCGGCGGGCGGCTGCGCCGGTCGAACAGAGATCCGCCGGCGATCTCCTCGATCTGGCGCACCGTCTCGGTCAGCGCAGAGGGCACCACGCCCAGCCGGTCGGCGGCGCGGGCAAAGCTGCCCTCGGCCCAGATCGCATGGATCGCCCGCAGGTGACGCAGGTTGAAGTTCGTATTTTCTGCATCAATCTTCATATCTTTCAATTTTAAAGAACGCCGGGCTTCGGTCAATATGCGCCCGCACAGGAGACCCGCATGACCGCCACCGACAGCCGCTTCGCCGACGCCATCGCCAAACTTCCCGCCGCCCTGCGCGCCGCGGGCTTCAGGGGAGAGGTCGAGCGCGACAGTGCCCTGCGCGCGGCGATGTCGACCGACAACTCGGTCTATCGCATCCTGCCCGACCTGATCGTGGCGCCGCGCGATGCCGAGGACGTGGTGACGGCCATGTCGGTGATCGAGCGTCCCGAGTTTGCGCATCTCGCGCTCACCGCGCGCGGCGGCGGCACCGGCACCAACGGGCAGAGCCTCAACCGCGGCGTCATCCTCGACATGCGCCGCCACATGCACCGGCTGCTCGAGGTCGATCCCGCGGGCCAATGGGCCGATGTCGAGCCCGGCATCGTACTGGACGATCTCAACGCGCAACTGCGGCCGAGGGGGGTGTTCTTCGCGCCGGAGACCTCGACCTCGACGCGCTGCGTGGTGGGGGGCATGGTCTCGACCGATGCGTCGGGCAAGGGCTCGCGGATCTATGGCAAGACCTCGGACAATCTCGTGGGCGTCGAGATCGCGCGGGGGCAGGGACTGGTCTCGAGCCTTGGGGATGCGCCCGATTGGGCGCAGCCGATGCTGCAAGCCGCAGAGCGCGCGGCGCGGGCGGGGCGGGCGGCCTTTGTCGCCAACACTCCGCGTCTCAACCGCCGCTTCACCGGCTACGACCTCGAACGCGCCTGTCCCGAAGAGGGCGGCTTCGACTGGTGGCGGCTGTTCCCCGGTTCGGAGGGCACGCTGGGGCCGATCACCCGCATCCGGGTGAAGCTTCGCCCGCTGCCGAAGCAAAAGCGCCTCGTGGTGGCGGGCTTCGCCAGCTTCCGCGACTCGCTCGCCGCCGCCCTGCCGCTGATGCAGGACGATCCCACCGCCATCGAGGTGATGGACGAACGGGTGCAGGCGCTGGCCAGCGAGGCCGGGCTTCTGGGAAGCCTGCCCGAGACGCTGCGCCCGAAGGGCGGCGAGGCGCTCGCCTATACCTTCGTGGAGATCAACGGCGACAGCGCCGAGGCGCTCGAGGCCGGGCTTGCCGCCTGCGAGGCGCGGCTGCGCGGTCTGCCGGGCATCCGGGCAGTGCACGTGGCCTCCGGCGCCGACGAGATCCGCGAGCTCTGGGCGATCCGCTCGGCGGGCGTCGGGCTGCTCGGGAAGGTCGAGGGGCGGGCGCGGCCGGTGGCCTTCGTCGAGGATTGCGTGGTGCCGCCCGAGGCGCTGCCGGCCTTCCTGGACGGGTTTCTCGAGATCCTCACCCGGCACGGGCTGAGCTTTGGCATCTACGGCCATGTCGACGTGGGCTGCCTGCACATCCGTCCGGCGCTCGACATCGACGCCGAGGAAGACCGGGCCCGGCTGGTCGAGGTCTCGGACGAGATCTATGCGCTGGTGAACCGCCATGGCGGCATCTTCTGGGGCGAGCACGGCAAGGGCGTGCGCGGCGCCTATCTCGAGGGCTGGATCGGGCCCGAGGCCTATGAAGCGCTGCAGGGCGTGAAGGCAGCCTTCGACCCGGCGGGCCGGTACAACCCGGGCAAGCTGGTGGCCACCGACACGCCGGTGATGGGCATCGCGACGACGCCGTTTCGTCCGTTCAACGCCCCCGAGGGCGACGCGCTGGAAAAGGCGTTTCGCTGCAACGGCAATGCGCAGTGCCTGAGCTATGCCGCAAGCACCCCGATGTGCCCGTCGTTCAAGGCGACCGAGGATCTGCGTCATTCGCCCAAGGGCCGGGCCGACGCGATGCGGGCGTGGCAGGAGGGCCGGCGGACCGGCGTTCAGACCGTCGAGGAGGCCGACCTGCTCGGCACGCTCGACACCTGCCTCGGCTGCAAGGCCTGCGCCTCGTCTTGCCCGGTGCAGGTCGACATCCCGTCGATGCGTGCGGCGGTCTATGCCGATGTCTACGCCCGCAAGGCGCGCCCGCTGACCGACCGTGCCATGCTGCTGGCCGAGCGTCTGAGCCCGTGGCTCGTGCGCGCGGCACCGCTGACGCGGCCGTTCTGGCCGCTGGCGCGCAGGATCTTCGAGCGCGTGCTTGGCGTCACCGACCTGCCGGGCAGCCTCGCCCGGCCGCTGCCGCGCGCCGCGCGGCTCTCGGTGCGCGAGCTCGGAAGCGAGAGCTTGCCGGAGCGCACCGTGCTGGTCTGGATGGACTGGTTCTCGGCGCTCTACGACGAGGCGACCCAGAGCGACGTTCTGCGCGGGCTCACCGCGCTTGGCTACGCGCCGCGCTTCGTCGAGATGCTGCCGGCGGGCAAGGTGGCGGGCGATCTGGGCGATGCGGCAGGCTTCCGGGCGATGGCCGACCGGCTCTCGGCGGCGCTGCGCAAGGGCGCGGCCACCGGCGCCCCGATGATCGGGCTCGACCCGGCCTTCGTGATGGCGTTGCGGCAGGACTACCGCAAGGCGGGGCTCGACGCGCCCGCGCTGCTGCTGCCGCAGGAGTTCCTCGCGTCGGAATTGCGGGCGGGCGTGCGCCTGCCGCAGGCGACGGGCGGGGGGCTCAGCCTGTTCACCCATTGCACCGAGAGCACCGCCGCGCCGGCGGCCCGCAAGGAGTGGCAGGCGGTCTTTGCCGGCATCGGCCTCGGGATCGAGACGCCCGCGACGGGCTGCTGCGGCATGGCGGGCATGTTCGGTCACAAGGATCGCCATCAGGAGATGTCACGCAAGCTCTTCGACCTGTCCTGGGCCGGGCCCGTGGCCGGGGCCGAGGAGGCCGCGGCGACCGGCTTTTCCTGTCGCTGCCAGAGCGAACGGCTCGGCGGCAAGGCGCTGCGCCATCCTCTGGGGCTGATCGCCGACCGGCTGGACGCCCCAGCCTGATCCTCAGCGGTCGTAGGCCCGATCCCGGTCGTTTCCTGCCGGGCGGTTGCCATACTGCCCGGTTGGATATACATATAACCGTGTATATCCAGATCCGTGGAGGCTGCCATGCAGATCGCGAAATGGGGCAATTCGCTTGCCGTGAGACTGCCCGCCGAGCTGGTCCGGGAGCTTGGGCTGAAGGAAGGCGACGAGATCGACCTCACCGCCGGCGAGGACGGTTTCGCGGTGACACGCCACGCGCGCCCCGACGAGGTGCTGAACCGGCTGCGGCGGTTCCGGGGCCGGCTTTCGGCGCAGGACCGGCTGAGCCGCGACGCCGCGCATGAGCGCTGAGTTCCTCGACACCAACGTCATCCTCTACCTGCTCGACGACGGCCCCAAGGCGGACCGCGCCGAGGCGTTGCTGCTGCGCGCGCCGCGGATCAGCGTGCAGGTGCTGAACGAGGCGCTGGTGAATTGCCGCCGCAAGGCCGGGATGAGCTGGGACGAGGCCGGCGCGTTCCTGTCGGGCGTCGAAGAGCTGTGCGCGGTCGAGGATCTCACGCCGCGGACCCACGCGGTCGGCCGCGCCCTGGCCGAGCGCTACCGGCTGTCGGTCTACGACTCGATGATCGTCGCCGCCGCATTGCTGGCCGGGTGCACGCTGCTGCATTCCGAGGACATGCAGTCGGGCCTGTTGGTCGAAGGGCAGCTGCGGATCGTGAACCCCTTTCTCTGACCGGTCGGCTGGCTCTCAGCCCTGAATGCTGGCGGTGGTGTCGAGCAGCACCGGCAGGATCTCGCGCCGCACGCGGTCGGCATCATAGGCCAGGCTCGACAGCGACACCTGAACGGCGGCGTCGGCGCGGCCGTCCATGCCGATGATCGGCACGGCCAGACTGATCTCGTTCAGCAGGATTTGCGCCTCGGTGATGGCATAGCCGTTGCGCCGCGCGGCGATCACGTCCTCTTCGATGACCGCGCGGTCGGTGATCGTGCGCGGCGTCGCGGCGTGCAGGGGCCAGGAGGCGCAAGCCTCGCGGTACTCTGCCTGGCTCCGCGTCGCCAGCATCACCCGGCCCGAGGCTGTGGCCAGCGCCGGCACCCGCCGCCCGACGATGCTCGCGGCAAAGTGGGTGCGGTGATTGGGCAACCGCAGGGCGTAGATGATGTGATCGCCGGACATCTGCGCCAGGTTCACCGTCTCGCCGACCGTGCGGCTGAACTCGATCAGCTTCGGCAGCGCGCGCGAGATCAGCGGATCCGACCAGTAGTAGACATAGGCCAGCTCGAGCCAAGCATGGCTCGGGCGATAGCGCCGCGTGTCGGGGTCGCGGTCGAGCATCCCTTCGACGTGCAGGGTGTGCGCCATGCGCTGCACTGCGCTCTTCTCGAGCCCGGTGCGTTCGACCAGCTCGGTGAGTGAGAGGGAGACGTGCGATTCCGTGAAGGCGCGCAGCAGGCGCAGCCCTTTGGCGAGCGTTCCGACGTGGAGAGAATTCTGCTTCATTCGCAACCGCTGCCTTCATCTACCGACCCGTCACCCGCTTTTGGTGAAGACGGGGCTTGACGACAACCATCCCTGTCCGGCTAAGATGATTAAATAATAATCTAATGTATCAAATAATGATACTGCAATGTCAACCAACAGGAGCTGAAATGACCAAGAGATCTCTGGACCGTTCCGCGATTCTCGCTCTTACGCTGGCGATGACGACGGCGCTGCCGGCCTTTGCCGACAAGGCCTCGGGCACGCTGAACGTCGCCTTCACCAAGGAGCTGGAGAATGTCGACAGCTACTTCAACTCGTCGCGCGAAGGCGTGGTGCTGCAGCGCGCCGTCTGGGACGGGCTGATCTATCGCGACCCCGAGACCAACGAATATGTCGGCAACCTCGCCGAAAGCTGGGAGTGGATCGACGACACCACGCTCGAGTTCAAGCTGCGCGAGGGCGTGACCTTCCACAATGGCGAGGCGTTCAACGCCGACGACGTGGTTTACACGGTGAACTTCGTCGCCAAGGAAGAGAACGGCGTGAAGACCCAGCGCAACGTCAACTGGATGGAGTCGGCCGAGAAGATCGACGACTACACCGTGCGCATCAAGCTCAAGGCGAAGTTCCCGGCGGCGATCGAGTTCCTCTCGGGTCCGGTCTCGATGTACCCCAACGAGTACTATGCCGAGGCCGGCCCGTCCGGCATGGGGCTGAAGCCCGTCGGCACCGGCCCCTACAAGGTGGTCGACGTGGTGCCGGGCCAGCACTTCGTGCTCGAGGCCAACGAGAACTACCACGACAGCCCCAAGGGCCAGCCCGAGATCGAGAAGATCGACATCCGCACCATTCCCGACGTCAACACCCAGATGGCCGAGCTGTTCTCGGGCTCGCTTGACCTAATCTGGCAGGTGCCGGCGGACCAGGCCGAGAAGCTGGGCGAGATGGGACAGTTCACCGTCGCCAACGAGTCGACCATGCGCGTGGGCTACCTGCAGATGGACAGCGCCGGGCGCTCGGGCGACACCCCGTTCACCGACCCGCTGGTGCGCAAGGCGGTGAACCATGCGATCAACCGTCAGGAGCTGGTCGATGCGCTGCTTCAGGGCTCTTCCAAGGTCGTCTACACGCCCTGCTTCCCGAGCCAGTTCGGCTGCATCCAGGACGTGACCGAGTACGAGTACGATCCCGAGAAGGCCAAGGAGCTGTTGGCCGAGGCCGGTTATCCCGATGGCTTCAGCACCGAGTTCTACGCCTATCGCGACCGTCAGTACGCCGAGGCAATCGCGTCGTACCTGAACGCGGTGGGCATCGATACCGACTTCAAGATGCTGCAGTATTCGGCGCTGCGCGAGCTCAACATGGATGGCGAGGTGCCGCTGTCGTTCCAGACCTGGGGCAGCTACTCGATCAACGACGCGTCGGCCATGGTCAGCCAGTTCTTCAAGCACGGCTCGCTCGACAGCACCCGCGACGAGGAGGTGCTCGAGTGGCTCAACGTGGCCGACAGCTCGACCGATCCGGACGAGCGCATCGAGTACTACACCAAGGCCATCCAGAAGATCGCCGACGAGGCGTTCTGGGCCCCGATGTTCACGTACAACACCAACTACGTGTTCTCGCAGGATGTCAGCTACACGCCCACGCCCGACGAAGTGCTGCGCTTCGTCGACATGAGCTGGAACTGATCCAACACGGGTGAGAGGCGCCGCCTCTCACCCGCTTCCCAGACCACCGAGATACCAGACGCACGGGCCATCCGGTCCGGCGCGAGAGGGTTCGCATGCTTCCATTCATCCTGAAACGGCTGGGGCTGGCGCTGCTTGTCGCCTTCACCGTCAGTTTCATCAGCTTTTCCCTGCTTTTCCTCTCGGGCGATCCGGCCGCCGCGCTGGCGGGCGAGACCGCAAGCGGCGAGGACATCGAGGCGATCCGCCGCATCTATGGCTTCGACCGGCCGATGCTGGTGCAATACGGCGACTGGCTGTTCTCGGCCCTGCGCGGCGATTTCGGCGAGAGCTACTACTTCAAGCTTCCGGTCGCCGGCCTGATCGCGGAACGGCTTCAGGTCACCATGACCTTGGGCGTCTGCGGCATCCTCTTCGCGCTTTTCACTGCCGTGCCGCTCGGCGTGGTGGCGGCGATCCGCCC
>Ga0114905_1001615_pt1 | contig 12194 bp, 17 predicted proteins | sample MalvireepMed_b05_FD_83499 | JGI IMG/M metagenome (GOLD analysis project Ga0114905, IMG submission 83499) | Marine viral communities from the Global Malaspina Expedition - Malaspina viral metaG DeepMed_b05 | ecosystem: Environmental > Aquatic > Marine > Oceanic | place: Mediterranean Sea...
GATTTTATTTGTGATGAAACTAATGTGGATAAGGTATCAATTCAAGGTTATTGTACGGGTGGAACATTGGCTACTATATATTCAGCACTTCACCCAGAAAGGGTCAAAAATTTAATCGCAACTGCACCAGTAATTGATGGTTGGAAGGACACAACAGTTGTAAGTAATATTGCAAAATATTTTGATGCTGATAAATTAGTTGATACGGTAGGAAATATGCCACCAGAGTTCATCTATTTCTGTTTTTCAATTTTAAAGCCATTTGAGCAAGGTGTTGAAAAATACATAAAATTTTTGAATAATATTGATAATGAAAAATACGTTGATAGTTTTCTTAAAATTGAAAAATGGCTAGATGAGACCCCGCCTATTCCTGGTGAGCTTTTCAGACAGTGGATAAAGGGTATTTATCAAGATAATTTGTTGATACAAAACAAGATGTATGTTGGGAATAAGCATGTTTCATTAAAAAATCTCAATATGCCGGTTTTTACCCAAGTTGCCGTCGGTGATCATTTAGTTTCTCCGGAATGTAGTATGCCTTTACATTATGCAGTTTTAAGTACTGATAAGATATTGAAGTTATATCCCACAGGACACGTTGGAATGATAGCTAGTTCGTTTAGTCAAAAAACTGTTCTGCCAGAGCTTGGCCAGTGGCTTAAGGAAAGGTCATAAAAAAAAGGAAACATTCACACTAGTATTTTGGTGTGAATGCGGTTAACCAAGATTGCAATACACCTTTGTTAAGATCAGCAAAAGCCTTTGCATTCTCGTTAAAGGTCTTGATATTCTGACGGGTTGCATCAATTGTTGCTAATGCTACCTTATTCTGAACATCTTGAACCTTGTTAATCTGTTCGTTTGTTTTGTTTACAGCACTTTCTGTTGCTTCTGGAAGAGCAGTATTGATTCCGGTCTTGTTTGCAAATTCTCTTTGCAAAGCAATGGTTGAATCTATAATGTTCTGAAATGCTTCAGTATATTCTTGCTGTAAGCTTGTAACAGATGTTTGGTAGTTTGGGAATGATTTCTCAGCAGATTTAACCTGTTCTTGAACAGTTTCTTCTACAGTTGAGAAAACGTCATTCTTGACTGTTTTGTTTGATTCGTTACTCATGGTTTGCTATGATTGGCATGGCTATATATATCTAGTGGTAATAGAAACCATTCATAACCATTTACTACCATTTCAATTATTCTTAGGATTGACTGGAATAACAATGACTTGCACTAAATCTCCTTCATTCACACTAAGAGCCTGTCTTTCTGCCTCAGGAATTGAGATCCTTCCATTACTACCAACACTAGTCTTGAAAGCACCCCATGAGAGAAAGTTTGGCATCATATTTTGCAGATTGAATGGATTTTGAAAATTTGTCTGAAATGGATTCGCATTATTCGTGAAATCAGACTGCATTTTAGATGTATTTTCTAGCCACTGCTTGAATAATTCAGCTGGATCGTATGGGTTTTTCTTTCCTTCCATTACCACTAGTGGGTTGATTACCTTATAAAATGATCGCTAAGCAAGAAAATCTGACACGATTTGAAAGAATTCTTTTGGTTTTTCAACATATGGTACATGTCCACATCCTGTCATTTTGTAAAACCTGCAATCAGTGATTCCTGATACAAAAGATTGTGCATATTCAATAGGAATTACAGGATCATTTTCGCCCCAGACAATTAATGTTGGAATTGTGATTAACTGTAATTTTTCAGTGATTACCTTGGAATTACTCAATCCTAGAAGTGTTGACATGAAGGCCATTTTTGCATTTGGCAATTGCATTCTTTCTACGAATCCAGAAACAATCTTGTCATCTATCTTCTTCCTACCAGACATAGCCTGGAATGCATTCAGGGCTGACTCATTATTTGGGTACATTGCAGCTGAAATGTATGTATTTAATGCAGGAGTTGAATGCTTCATCATACCTGATGGTGAAACAAGAACAAGTTTTTTCACATTTACATCATGATTTATGATAGATTCGGCAGCAATTTCACCTCCAAGTGATGAACCAATAATATTCAGATTCTTAATTCCTAGTTTACTCACAAATTTAGAGACGAATTCAGCAAAGTAGTCAGTTGTATAATCAACAATTGGTTTGTCACTATATCCGAAGCCAATGAGGTCCGGAACGATAACTCTAAATTTTTTAGCAAAAAGTGGTATTACATTTTCCCATCTTTCTGCAGAAGCTCCAAGACCATGAAGTAACAGAAGCGTATTCTTCGAAGTTCCTTTCTCAAAATAGCGTATTTTGTTATTATCTATTTCAGTCGTTTTTACCGTCATATTAGCTGGCTTGAAGTGGCTGAGATATAAGATTTTACGGATTCATTAATTGATGGTTTTAATCATGAAACTTTTGCTTGACAAGTTATTAGACACATAACACAAATTCAGGCATAAATATGGCGTTCCTTTATTTGGCATCAGGCGTTGTCGCCGGAGTTTTAGGTGGTATTTTCCTTGTATCCTTCTTCTATAATCCTGAAAGCTTGTTTATGCCACCTTAGTTTTTAATTTAAAATTATAGTTCTTTAGCAACCATTGGTAAAAAGGCACCAGCATCAGATACAATTCCTAATGCTTGCCATGTACCGCGATCCATCAATTTTGTAACAGTTGGTTGGTTTATGTCAACAACTATCACTTTGACATTAGCAGGAAGCATATTTCCAGTTGCAATTGAATGTAGCATGGTAGCCACCATTATAACCATTGAAGCGCCTTTTAGAATTTCCTTGTATTTTTTCTGAGCAAGTGCAACATCTGTAATCACATCAGGCAAAGGACCGTCATCACGTAAGGATCCAGCTAAAACAAATGGTACTTTCTTTTTTATGCAATCATACATTATTCCTCTTGTTAGCTTTTTTGATTTCACCATTTTTTCGATAGAACCTGCCTTAAAGACTGCATTTATCGCTTCCATATGATTTCTGTGACCTCTTACAGCAAGAGTTCCATCACGAACGTTCATGCCAAGAGACGTTCCCAGTGTAGCATATTCAATGTCATGAACTGCAAGTGCATTTCCAGCCAAAACCGCATCGATATATCCATGACGGATAAGTTTTGAAACTGATTCAGTTGCACCTGTATGAATAATTGCAGGGCCGCCAACCAGAACAATTTTACCACCATTCTTTTTGGTACGTCGTATATCTTCTGCAACTTTTTTGGCTATATGCTGAGTTGGTCTCTCACTAGAGCTTCCACTTCCCATAAATTCAAATACATTCATTCCCTCTCGAGGTCTTTCAGGTGGAATTATTTTGACGCCATTTTCTCCTACAACAATTTTATCGCCTTTTTTTACCTGACGGATTGGAACACACATTGCTTTTTTGGATTTAACAATAACACATTTGTCCATCATCATGTTGTTCACATCAATCCATTTGTTGTTAAGAAAAATTTGTGTTGGATTATTTGTTGTACTGTAAAAATTATCAGGCATTACCATATTTTTTGTTGCAGCCTTTAACATTACATTTTTTTGAGTTTTAGATGTGGCACCTTGGCGATAAACATAGTTTAAGATTGTGTCGAGATTTTTTGTATTAGTTCCAGTAACAAGCAGTTTTGCATAACTTTCATCCTTTTTCTTCTTACCAACCTGTATATCTAAAACCTCAAACGAGCCACCATGATCCATAATCCCATCAAAGACCTTTGTCAGGATCAGCGAATCTATAAGATGTCCTCGCAGTTCTATTTCGGATGAAAATTTCTTCATATGTTCACCTAAATTATTGGTAAGTAAAACGTTACGACAATATAATTTGATTATTTACTATACTGGGAGGCTAACCTCACCATCATACTCCTGAATATTATCTGATTTTAGCGAATTTATTATGCTGGTCTTTTCTTCATCAGACAATCCTTGTGCAATCGTCTTCGCAATCCCATTTTTATCACATAACACAAGAATATATCCACCATCATCAGTTACAACAAATCCAGATGCACCATTGACAACGGCATACAAATTTTCTTCCCCAACTGGTTCCCAGATGTTTGTTTTGTTGTCCTTTAGTGCTAATGCTGGCATTGCTTTGCCATTTGCAAACTTGTTAAGATACTCTCTTGCATCATTAACACGTTTTTGACCAACTTTTAGAGCCATAAAATATTGCATTGTATATCATCTCAAGATTGCTTCTTATTATTTGATTTTTTTTTAGGGTGACGATTACTCTTTTTTTTCTTTGGCTCCGCATAGTAATCGGCAGCAGCTACTTTTGGATTTAAAACTTGCATTACTTGTTTTTTAATACCACTAGTTTTCTTTTTTGATTCATTATTCTTTTTTCCAAGAAAGTTAAAAAAACCCATCATGAGAATTTAGGTATTATATGATAAATATCATTCCATAAAATTTGAAAGAATATTACGTAAATTTTTGCTTTTAATTTCCTTTTTTGCAGTATTGAAGAATGTTTGTAGTTTTTCTTTGGAAATTCCCTTGTTTTGATAAAATTTTGCTTGAAATGCCATTTCCAATTTATCAATGTCATGTAGTAATCTAGATTCTTGCGAAGAATTTTTTTGATATTCATTCCATATTTCAAAATATGGTTCAGCAATTTTATCTGGCAGGTTTTTTAAAATTTGTTTCATTGCAATATTTTCTTTTCTAACTTTTTCATTTTTTGTTATACTGCCTGGAATTATGTCACCAATAATAGATTCGGCTAAATCATGTAATAATGCCATCTTGACAATTTTTTCAGTGTTTAATCCTTCTAAGTCTGATAAAATCATTGATATTACAGCAGTTGAATAACTGTGTTCTGCAACAGATTCTGGATTATTGATTTCAAGTTTTCCTTTCCAGCCTTGCCTTGGTACATTTTTTAATTCCAAAACTTTTTGAAAAAATTTTTCGAGCATTTTATTTATACCTATGATATTTTGAAAGGACAGGCTTAAATTCCTAACAATTTGAATTTGCGGTATGCCAGGGTAGCTCAGCCTGGGAGAGCACTCGGCTGAAGACCGAGCTGTCGCGCGTTCAAGTCCCGCCCCTGGCACTTGTTTTATTAATAAAATTAAAAATGATAATATTTTAATAGAAGACGTCATATTGTTTTCTGATTTTCTTATGAAATCTAAAAAGGTTAAAACAAAATCTAAGAAAGCTGGAAAGAAATCAGCTAAGAAAAAATCAAAGAAATTAGCTGATTCAGCAGACGATTCAGGTATTGTACTAATAGATGATGATTTGGAAATTGATACAGAAAAGGAACTGGAAGAGCGTAAAGCATTTTTGGAAGAAGCGCGCTCACAAGATACAGCTGATTAGGCTAAATCTTTATTCGTTTTAAGATCCAATTTTAAACATGAGAGCATTATGTTTGATTAGCATTAAACCTGGCACGATTGATCATGTTACAGAATTACTCTCAAAAAAACGTAAGATAACAAAAGAGGTATTGCCAGTAACTGGCAGAGCAGACATCTGTGTTCTTATGAATGGTTCTGTTAATGACATCAACATTACAATTATGGATTTTAAAAAGATCGGTGATATAGTCGCAACAGAAACCCTTATGGAAATGGAGGTTGATCTAGGTTGGTAAAAGCTATCGTATTAGTAAAATCACCTAAAAAACTCATCGCAGCAAGATTGAAACGAGTAAATTTAGTATACGAATCTTTTCCAGTTAGTGGACAGTTTGATGCAGTTGCAGTGATTCAAGTGGAAAGGTTGGTTCAGATTAAAGATATTACCACTCAGATTCAAAAAATAAGTGGAGTAGAAAGAACAGAAACAATGGTAGAGGTACAGTAATAAAGAATTTACAATAGAGGTTGTTAGAAGATTCATGAATGTTAAAAAAGTTGGTAATGTTATATTGGCAGTAAAGGATCTGAATAAATCAGTTGAATTTTATAACAAAATTTTAGGGATGCCGATTAAAAGACAAAGAGAAAATTGGGTTGACCTTGGTCAATCTGGAGCATTACTTAGCCTTCACCCAGCATCTGCGGAACTTTTAACACCAAATGATATGATTATGATCGGTTTTGTAGTAGGTGATGTTTCTTCTGCGATTGATGAATTGAAATCTAAAGATGTAAAAATTCATAGAGATATACAAAATAAGTCATCTGGAAAAAATGCAATTATATTAGATCCTGACGATTATATGATTTCGTTGTTCGAACCAGATTTTAGCGCTGAAAAAAATATACAGTCAGGCGGTTACATAGGATTTACCCCTGCATAAAATTTTATTTTTTATTTTCTAATTTCTTTTTTAATTCTAAATTTTCTTTGAGAATTTTTTGCTTTTCTTCTTTTAGTAATGTAATAGAATTTTCTTTTGAATACATTGGGTGTCCAGGGGGAATTAATTTATCCAGTGACATATTTAGAAGACCTGCAGCCAGTTGTTGATACATCTGTGCAAAATTTTCTAGTTTAGGAGTTAGTGCTGCACTATCAGTAGATATTTTTTCTTTTAGTTTTGGAGTATTAACTAAACCCTTTGGTATACTAACACCCGGTGGATAACGAATTGAATCTGGTGCTAACGTAGAAAAATCTGCTGGGAGACCATACATGCCAATTTTTTTTTTCGCAGTATAATTGTCCATATTTTTCTAGATATGTTGGCATATTTGTTCTTTAGTGTACGCCTAAAACATTGCATAAGGTAAAGACACGGTTAGTTCTTATCAATTAGTGTTGATCGCTGATCCTTATAGCGATCATAAGTTTTTTGAAAAAAATGATTCAGCGGCAAAAAAAGAAATGTCTGAAATGTAAGAAAAATATACATCCAATGGAACTACACAAACTTGTCATGTATGTTATTGAAGAGGAATTTACTGAACATCATTATGAGCATGTTGAATGTCCTGAAAAGTTTACGGTTTGAATAGATTTTATGTAATAGATTTTATGATAAGGCATGAGATTAGGTAGTAAAACAGATGATGAGTTTTTGATTAAACTTAATAAAAAAAATAGTCAGATTCAAAGCATTTTTCATGAAAAAATTAAGGAAATTGCAAAAAAACATCCGGTTGATGTTATGATGCAGGATGGCATTGTAAAAAAACAGGAAACGTTTGATGTAGAGAAAATTCATCAGGTTTACAATGAATTTGCTAACAGATTGCAAGATTGGACATTAGATGGTATTTCAAGCACTAATGATGAGGGTATTAGGAGAAATTTTATCAAATTAAATACTAACGCAGATGACTGTAGAATTTCATTGCATCTTTCTATACAATACCATGTTATACTGTTTTATCAGCCAAACTATGAAGTCATGAAAAAGCAAAAAGAGTTATCAGACTTTATGGATGAGACAAAAAAACATGAGGGTGAACTTACTGAAAAAAGTGATCATCTAATACTTGAAAAATTAAGGGCCGAAGGATACAAGGATCTGGATCCACAGAATCTCTTTGAAATTTTTTATAGTGATGATAAAATCAGAGAAAAAATAATGAGTGAAATTGAAATACAAACTGATGGTGATTTACAAAAAATTAGTCAGCGTAAAGAGAGCCTCTTAAAGGAGTTGGATGATTTGCTTCTTGAAACATATCAAATGGAGCCTATCCTTATTGACGAAGCAAGACTTGTGACTGGTGAGGAAGGCTGTGTATGTAATATTGACATTGAAAGGATTGAAAATGATCAAAAAACTGGTTTATTTGATTCTGAACAAGTTTCAAGCAGCACAAAAGAAAAAATCAGTATCTTGATTGATCAGGTTTTAGAAGCTATTACTTAATCATCCTAAATCATAGTTCTGGTAAAAATGAATGGTGTATCAACTGGTTGATCAACTGTCCAATATGTTGGTAATGTGACAGTCTTAATAACTTCAAGGTTGTAACGTTCCATTATTTTTCCCCAACCCCACATTGATTTATCTCTGGAATCTTTTCTCATTACATGACTCCCTGTAAACACGAAGATAGGTTCTTTTTTCAGGTTTGGTATGGCTCTAATCCTAGGAATGACATTATTTGCTAACATTTCACCAACCTCCGGAAGTCCAGATATGAAGAATATTGGTTTAGATAATTCAAGTGATGCGTAATCAAATTGTGTAGCATCTGCCATCATTGGCTGGAAATCCACTCCAGTATTTGATGAGATTTTATTCTCTAAACTTACAAGGTTTTCATCAATTTCAATTCCATACGACTCTAGACCTGCTACCTTGGCACAATATGCAATTCTGCCATCACCTGAACCAATGTCAATTATCTGTTTAGCACCAAGATTTTTTGATTCTAATACAAGCGCATAAGCTGAAAGTATCCATATAGGATAAAACGGGGCATAGCTTGTATCATGTTTTATGCTATCAAGCCAATAGTTATTCACATCTCCCTGATAGACCTTACATACAGTATCTAGTATATTCATTTCATAAGAGTCAGAGTAAATTGAATTGCTTTCAGCAAACTTGTGTAGCATCTCCAATTCATGTTTGTCAATAGAAAGCGATTCAGGTAAAGTAGGCATAATCTCTTGGATATGACTACCACCTTCGTTTCTTTTCATAAATTCAGTCTTCAATGCAACTATAGCCTCAACAAGCTTTTCGTTCATACTATAATGAGATATTCGTTATTTTTGAACCTATCAAATCTGTTGATTTAGAATTTAATGCTATAGCTACAAATAACCCAGTAATTAAAAAAATAGGAATTACATGAGCGTTACATATGATGATATTGTGAGTGCACAACAAGAACAGGGTGATGTGATCAGAAAAACATCTCTTACCTTTTCAGATACATTTACTCATCTTACAGGTTCAACCGTTTATTTGAAAAATGAGTTTGAGCAAAAAACTGGTTCATTCAAACTTCGTGGTGCATATTATAAAATTAAAACATTATCTGAAGAAGAAAGAAAAAATGGAGTCGTTGCAGCTTCTGCAGGCAATCATGCACAGGGTGTTGCATATGCATCAACGTTAGAAAAGATCAACTGTACTATAGTTATGCCAAAAAATGCTTCCCCAGCAAAGGTTGCTGCTACAAGGGGGTATGGTGCAACCGTAGTTTTGGAAGGAAAGAATTATGACGAGTCCTGGATAAAGGCACAAGAAATTGCTAAAACAACTGGTGCAACAATCATTCATGCATTTGATGACTCGCAAATTATAGCAGCACAAGGCGTGATAGGCTTGGAAATAATTGAGCAGCTTTCTGATGTTGACGAGATTTATGTACCAATTGGCGGTGGTGGATTAGCAGCGGGTATTTTGGTGGCTATCAAAGATAAAAACCCAAATGTGAAAGTAATCGGTGTAGAATCAAAATCATTTCCTTCAATGAAAAAGTCATTAGATTCTGGTAAAGTAGAAACTATTGAAGGTGGATTTACCGTTGCAGATGGAATATCAGTCAGAACACCAGGTGCACAAACATTTGAAATTATCAAAGATAAGATTGATGAAATTGTGCTTGTTGATGATGATGAAATCATCAACGCAATGTTTCTTTTAATGGAAAGATCAAAGTCGGTGGTTGAACCTGCTGGTGCAGCTGGACTTGCATATCTAGTAAGCAAAAAACCATCTCCCGGGAAAAAAGTTGTTCCGATATTATGTGGTGGGAATATTGATATGTACTTGCTTGGCCAAATAGTTGCAAAAGGTTTGGCAACGATGGGTAGAATGGTAAAGATTTTCATTTTACTTAAGGACAAACCGGGAGCGTTGAAAGAAGTTGTTGATGAGTTGGCATCACTTAGTGCAAACATTGTAGAAGTTGTTCATGACAGACTAAGCTCAAACGTGCGTGCTGGAACAACTGGTGTGACATTAAGTTTAGAAACGGAAGATCAAAAACATATGGACAAACTAATACAACATTTGAAAGAAAAAAGTATAGATTTCAAGGTTCTCACTTAATTAGATAAGAAACGATTGAATGAGATAGTACCAGTATCCCATCCAATCTTTTGGTTTGGTACAATATTAGCTCAAAAATCTAACAATAAAAATTATTCCAACAATGCCAAAACCAATCAAGTAGAGCTTATTTCTTCGTGTTATCATGATATAATACGGACAAAATGAACCAGGTTAAGGTATTTACTTGAACTTTTTCTTGACAAACTTCTTCAGACCCATTCTTTTCAGATCCTGAGATTCCTTGAGAACTAATTTATGCTGCTTTTCCTTGTGAGATTTTAGCATCTTTCGAATGCTACTTGACTCATTAGCAAGTATTTTCAGGGCATAAATTCCTGCATTTAGTGCCTTGTTTACACCGACAGTAACCACTGGGGAGCCAGATGGCATCTCAGATATTGATAATAAAGAATCAAGACCACCAAATGCAGATTTTTTTTGTTGTTTGTCATTGTAAACTAATATTGGAACTCCAATCACTGGCAGAACGGTATGTGATGCAATCATTCCTGGTAGGTGTGCCGCACCTCCAGCGCCAGCAATTATCACTTTGAATCCAGTTTTTTCTGCATGCTTTGCATATTCTTCCAATCTTGTTGGGGTTCTGTGAGCCGAGATAATTTGGTCTTCATGCGGAACATCAAATTCATCAAGAATTTCAGCTGCAGCGTGCATTATTCTGCTGTCAGAACTGGAACCCATTATGATTCCAACAAGTGGCTTTTTCATAATTTTCATAGACCTGAAGATGTTTTTAATGTAACGAACACTGGTTTTTATCTAGTTTATTTTTAGGGTGATTATGGCAAAAAGGCTTGGAATTATAGGAGGAGGCCAGCTTGGTATGATGATAACGGAGGCTGCCAAAAATCTAAGTGAGCATATATCAGAAATCACAATACTTGACCCAACAGAGAATTGCTCAGCTGCTCAGGCTGGAGCAAAACAAATTGTTGGTGACTTTAAAGATGAACTTGCAATCCTAAAACTTGCAGAACAGTCTGACATCATTACATACGAGATAGAATCTGGTAATACAGATGTGTTAAGCAAACTAAAAGCAGAGATTGAACCATCACCATCCACCCTAGGCATAATCCAAGACAAATTTTTACAAAAAACATTCCTTTCAGAGAATGAACTTCCTGTTTCACAATTTTATGAGATTACATCCTTGGACGACCTACGTGAAAAAATTAACGAACTTGGGCTTCCTGTTTTACTAAAGTCAAGGAGGGATGCATATGATGGAAGAGGAAATTTCAAGATTATATCACCTGATGAAATTGAAAAGGCATACCAGCACTTTGACGGAAAAAGCCTGATGGTTGAAAAGTTTGTTAACTTTAAGATGGAAGTGTCTGTCATTGCAGCCAGAAACACAAAGGGAGATATTGCTGCATATCCTTTAGTGGAAAATATTCACGAAAATAATATTCTGAAAATGACAATTGCACCTGCGCGCGTATCTGACGATGTGATTAAAGATGCGGGCGAAATTGCTAGAAAGACGATGGAGGTCTTGAAAGGTGCTGGAGTTTTTGGAATTGAGATGTTTATTGATCAAGATGACAAGATTCTCATCAACGAAATAGCTCCACGGGTGCATAACTCTGGTCATCATACATTACAATCATGTAAGACATCACAGTTTGAGCAGCATCTTCGTGCAATACTTGGTCTGGAGCTTGGAAGCACTGACCTGATTCACAAAACTGTCATGTGCAATATTTTAGGTCCTGATGGATTTGAAGGGAAGTACAAGCCAGTTGAGCTAGAAAAGGATAATGTGTATCTGAAGATGTATGGAAAAGATATCTCAAAGCCGCAACGCAAGATTGGTCACTTTAATGTTGTAGATCTGAGTGACTCCAAGGATGCGTCCGAGTTATTGAAAACGGCTGACGAGATAAAAAATTCAATTTTAGTCACTCCGCTAGATTAGTTTATTAATTCTGAAACTTTGAGCTAATCATGGCAAAAGCTGCAGCATTAGTAATCACTGGCATATCAATTGCGTTGCTAGTAATTTATGGTGCAGATGCAGCTGTCGGGATGGACGATCCTGACCATCAAGGCTTTCTAGATATGGATCACATGACAAGAGGACTTGGTCTTGGCGGTCCAGCAATGGTTTTGCCATTAATCGCATATTTTATTTCACGAAATGATTCATCCAAGGGGCTTGGTGGAATGATACTCATTGCGGGAATTTTAATCATAATTGGTGGCGTTACGGTAATTGGTATGGCTGATCCTTCTGAAGC
>Ga0114905_1001625_pt1 | contig 12165 bp, 7 predicted proteins | sample MalvireepMed_b05_FD_83499 | JGI IMG/M metagenome (GOLD analysis project Ga0114905, IMG submission 83499) | Marine viral communities from the Global Malaspina Expedition - Malaspina viral metaG DeepMed_b05 | ecosystem: Environmental > Aquatic > Marine > Oceanic | place: Mediterranean Sea...
AACTTTCTAATCCGCCTACGCGCGCTTTACGCCCAGTAATTCCGAACAACGCTAACCCCCTCCGTATTACCGCGGCTGCTGGCACGGAGTTAGCCGGGGTTTCTTTACTGGGTACAGTCATTATCTTCCCCAGCGAAAGAGCTTTACGACCCTAGGGCCTTCATCACTCACGCGGCATGGCTAGATCAGGCTTTCGCCCATTGTCTAAGATTCCCCACTGCTGCCTCCCGTAGGAGTCTGGGCCGTGTCTCAGTCCCAGTGTTGCTGATCATCCTCTAAAACCAGCTACTGATCGTAGACTTGGTAGGCCATTACCCCACCAACTATCTAATCAGACGCGGGCCGATCCTTCTCCGATAAATCTTTCCCCCGAAGGGCGTATACGGTATTACTCTCAGTTTCCCGAGGCTATTCCGTAGAGAAGGGCACGTTCCCACGCGTTACTAACCCGTCCGCCGCTCACCCGAAGGTGCGCTCGACTTGCATGTGTTAGGCCTGCCGCCAGCGTTCGTTCTGAGCCAGGATCAAACTCTCAAGTTGAAAAGCTGTTACCAGCTTATCCTTGACGTTCGAACCTCTGCACATCGTTCCGACCGGCTGGTCGGAACAGTCTCTGTTTGATGCACATCAGTTTCCATTGGAAACCGGTGTCCGTTCAAACAGTGAAGCTGACACTGGATCATCGGACCGAAGCCCTACCAGCGCGATATGCAGGTGTAAGTTCATCGAATGAACCAAACCGCCCACATATCTCTTCAGATACTTGCGATTTCAAAGAGCGTAGAGGACAAAAGTGACTGAGTGCGCCCTAACTTCTTGGCGCGCCCCGCCTCGATTACCTCTGAATTTTGTCTTACGTCTCGTTTCCGTCTGTCTGCGTTTCCGCTTCCGTCTGGCCCGTCTGGCGTCCCGTTGTGCGCCTCAGCGCCGCCGGTGAGGGGGGTTCTACGGTTAGATGGGTGGGTCCGCAAGCGCTTTTTTACAGAAACGTCGCATTTTTTCGGATTTTCTCATTTTCCGTTTTATATCAGATACTTGCGTTGACATTTTTTTCGCAAAAGAAGCTTTTCCATCCTGTCCACCCAGCTTTACGCAGGGTGAATTGCTGCGACGCGGCGCGAGTCTCTTACCACATATTGGGTTACTCACAGGCTTATCCCCAAGAGCACCCGTGACTCGCCCGGGAGTCGGGGCAAATCACCCCTGAATCGGCGGCGCGATTCACCCGACTCCCCCGCCTCGCCCCCGCTCAAGACGAAAAAAAACCGCCACGCGGGCGGTTTTTTCTCCTCAGGCCGTGAATCACGGCGACTCGCCGATCCGACTCGCGCCCGAATCCGGGCAGATCGCGAGTCAGATCGCCACTTTTCTCCGCGCCGGGCGAATCCTCAGCGCCAGGAGGGTCAGAATCGCCGCCAGGTACAGGTACGGTTCGAACTGGAAGCCCTTCACCAGCATCACGAAGTGAATCGCGCCCAGCAAAACAGCGACATAGGCCAGCTTGTGCAGCTGCCGCCACTTCGGGCCCAGCTTGCGCACCGACCAGTTGTTCGAGGTCAGCGCCAGCGGCAGCAGCAGGACGAATCCCGCCATTCCCACGGTTATGTACGGACGCTTGAGAATGTCGGCCCATATCTGGCTGACGATCTGCACGTCCAGCAGCAGCCAGACCAGCAGGTGCGTGAGTACATAGAAGAAGGCGACCAGACCAAGCATCCGGCGGAACTTCAGAAGGTTCACGCCAAGGTGCCGCCGCAGCGGTGTGACAGCGAGGCCGGCGATCAGGAACTGCAAGGCCAGCTCGCCCAGCTTGTGCTCGAGCGCCTTGATCGGCTCGACCCCCAGCCCGCCGGTGAGGCCGAGGTAGAAGAACCAGAAACCGGGGATCGCACACAGTATATATAGGGGCCAGGTGGGCACCCGGCGTGCAGCCCCGTTGAAGCGGTCGATCAAGGCGGTCATCTTCACGGCCTCCTGGCTCAGAAATTCTCGGTCAGGTCCATGCCCTCGTAAAGCCCTGCGACCTCGTCATAGCCGTTGAACATCAGCGTCGGCTGGCGCCTGGCGAACAACCCGCCGCCGATGCGGCGCTCGGTGGCCTGGGACCAGCGGGGATGGTCCACCTCGGGGTTCACGTTGGAATAGAAGCCGTATTCTCGGGCGTTGGCCTTGTTCCAGCTGGTCGGCGGCTCGTCCTCGTTGAGGGTGATCCGCACGATCGACTTGATCGACTTGAAGCCATACTTCCACGGCACCACCAGGCGCAGCGGCGCGCCGTTCTGGTTGGGGATCGGCCGATCGTAGATGCCGGTCGCCATGAGCGTCAGCGGATGCAGCGCCTCGTCCAGCCGCAGCCCTTCGACATAGGGCCAGTCGAGAACCGGGCGCGCGAGGCCCGGCATCTGGTCCGGACGGTTCGCGGTCTGGAAGGCGACGTAGCGCGCGCCGGATTGCACGCCCGCCATCTCGAGCAGGTCCGCGAGTTCGAAACCGTTCCACGGCACCACCATCGACCACGCCTCGACCCAGCGGAAGCGGTAGATCCGCTCCTCGACCGTCATCGCCTCCATGATCTGCGCGAAGCCATAATCGCCGGGGCGGTCCACCAGCCCGTCGATGGTCACCGACCAGGGGCTTGTGACGAGGCTGTCGGCATAACGCGCGGGATCGTCCTTGCCGGTGCCGAACTCGTAGTAATTGTTGTAACTGGTGATCTCTTCCCAGGTGTTCGGCTCCAGCGCTTCCTGCGCCTCGGCCCGCAGCCCCAGACCTCCGGCGATCCCGCCTGCGGCCAGACCGCCGAGGATCTGTCGGCGATTGAGGAACAGCCGTTCCGGGGTCACGTCAGCGCGGGTCAGGTCGTTGGTCCAGCGAAATGCCATGGCGGCCTCCTTTGTCTCCTGCCCATTGAGGTAACGGCCCCGGCGGCGTTCTCAAAACCACTTCGTCTCACGTTGCCGTGCCGGTTCTGTAACGAAGCGTGCGGTTTGCGGACCCGGCACAGTATATAGAGTCCTGTCAGCCCCCCTTTTCGGAAAGCAGTGCCATGACCCGTCTTCTCGCCGCCTTCGCCCTCGCGCTCCTGCCGCAGCTTGCGCAGGCGCAGGGTGCCGTCACCTATGAAACGGATCAAAGCTTCGACGATGTGATCTTCGGCCTCGAAAGCGCGATCCTGGATGCGGGGCTGGTGATCGACAGCGTCAGCCACACCGGAGAAATGCTGGAGCGGACCCGCGCCGACCTCGGGTCCGATGTGGTGCTGTTCTCCGAGGCCGATGTCTACAGCTTTTGTTCCGCTGCGCTGTCACGCAAGGTGATGGAGGCCGATCCGATGAACATCCGCTTCTGTCCCTACGACATCTTCGTCTTGGTCCGGCCCGATGCGCCGGACACCACGGTGATCGGGTTTAACCGCTATCCCGACGGCCCGATGCAAGAGGTCCAGACGCTGCTCGACGGCATAGCGCGGGCCGCCATCGGGCTGGAATGATCACGCGGCACTGACAGCCGGTCACAAGGATATCATTGGAAATGTGCGGGATCGCTGGCTTAGTCGGCGGGCCGTTTTGTCAAACCCGTCCGGCGGTTTTTCGCACTGATCCGGTCGCCTCTGCCGTGCGTTAACTACGTGATGTCACAGCGCATCATGCAACGTGAACCACAGGAGGACATTTCATGTTCCGCAGAACTTATCTCGCCCTGACCGCAGCCACCGTTCTTGGCGGCACCGCCGCATTCGGCGCAGCACATTCGATGGATATCGTCGACACCGCGGCCGACGCCGGCAACTTCACCACCCTGCTCGCCGCGGCAGAAGCCGCCGAACTGGTGGAAACGCTGAAGGGCGAAGGCCCGTTCACCGTTTTCGCTCCGACCGATGAGGCGTTTGCCGCCCTGCCCGAGGGCACGGTCGACAACCTGCTGCTGCCCGAAAACAAGGATCAGCTCGTGTCGATCCTGACCTACCACGTGGTGCCGGGCAAGGTCATGTCGGGTGACCTGACCGACGGCATGATGGCCACCACCGTCGAAGGGTCCGACGTGACCATCACCACCGAAGGTGGCGTGACCGTCGGAGGCGCCAATGTCACCACCGCCGATATCGAAGCATCGAACGGCGTGATTCACGTGATCGACGCGGTGATCATGCCCGAGTAAATTCAACAATACCGCCCCGGGCCGGACACTGTTTTCGGCCCGGGGTCAAACGCCGCGAAAGTTCGTCTGATCGGCCCAGTTTCTGACGCTTTTTTCCATAGAATTTGCACATTTAGGTAATTCGGCCTACCAATTTTGCAGGGAAGGCGCCGAACTCTTCGACATCGACAACTGTCGTCCGACGTCGAAATGCGCGGATTTCTTCCTGATTGGGAGCGGTACTGCTCAATTTCTGAAGGATATTCGCAATGGCACAATTCACCGGAACCGATTCAGATGACAGCCTGACCGGCACAGCCACCCGCGACATCATCGAAATGCTTCTCGGCAACGACTACGTCATGGCCGGGAACGGTGCCGACCTGATCCGGGGCAGCGGCGGCAACGACACGCTGCTGGGCGGAAACGGCAGCGACGAGATTTTCGGCGGTGACGGCGACGACAGCATCGTCGGCGCCTGTGGCCACGACACGATCCGTGGCGGCATCGGCATGGACTTCATCAGCGGCGGCAATGCCGATGACCTGCTCTACGGCAACGACGGCAACGACACTCTTCTGGGCGGCAACAACCGCGACACGCTGTACGGAGGCGACGGCGACGACAGCCTTGACGGCGGCCAGGACGACGACTCGCTTGTCGGCGCCGCCGGCGCCGACACGCTGAACGGCGGCAAGGGTAATGATGTACTGACCGGCGGCACCGGGAACGACCTTTTCGTCATTGGCGGCTGGAAATCCGGTCGCGACACGATCACCGATTTCACCGTGGGCGAAGACACGATCGACCTGCGCATCGTCAACGTCTCGGACATTTCCGAGATCGAGATCAAGGTGATCGCCGGCGGCGTGCGCCTGCTGCTGCCCGAAGGCAACCGCCTCGACCTCTTGAACATATCGCCCGAGAGCCTGACCAACGACAGCTTCCTGCTGGCTCCGAAGCCCGATACCCTGGCGACCTCGGACGGCGGCGACCGCGTCTTCGGAACCGCCGACGGCGACTTCATTTCCGCCGGGAACGGCAGCGACCGGATCTTCGGAGCCGAGGGCAACGATACCGTGCTGGCCGGAGAGGGCCAGGACACCGTACGCGGCGGTGACGGCAACGACTTGGTGAACGGCGGGTCCGGCGACGATCATCTGCACGGTGACGCGGGCAACGATACGCTGACCGGCGAAGCGGGCAACGACAAGCTGGTCGGCGGCGCAGGCAACGACTCTCTTGAAGGCGGCAACAAGAACGACCGCCTCTACGGTGACGAAGGCCAGGACGAACTGTACGGTCAGAACGGCAACGACCGCATGTGGGGCGGCGCGGACGACGACCTGGTCGACGGCGGCTCCGGAAACGACGTGATGTATGGCGACGCCGGCGAGGACGTGATGATCGGAGGCCGGGGCCGGGATATCATGGACGGCGGCGCGGATGCGGACACCTTCGTCTTCGAGGAACGCAGCGGCGACGATACGATCAACAATTTCGTCGATGGCGAGGATGTCCTGACCGTGTCCGGTTACGAAGCTTACGGCGTGACGTCCTTTGACGATCTGATGATCGAACAGGTGGGCGCGGATACGGTCATTCACTGGAACGACTGGAACTCGGTCACGCTGACCAACACGGACATGTCGCTGATCACGGATGCCGACATCCTGTTCTGATCCGATTGTCTCCAAACCATCGACAACAGCCCGTCAATCGGCGGGCTGTTTCGCAATTGAAGCGCAGGGGCCGCATCACCGCCCTATTCTTGAAAATTAACCACGAATTCTTCGCAAATCGACCGCTGTATGGTCGTTCGGCCTGATCATAGCTCGCCATTGGCGGTGGCTCGGTCACAAAGAACATGGGGCCGCCTCGATACTTGACCAGTTCAGAAGAGGCACTTGAATGACCATTGTAACCGACATCGAAGGCAGTCCGTACCAGACAATTACCCCTGGCGACACGTTCCTTGCCGATCTCGCCGTGGGCGACGCCGATAATTTCAACATCACTGGGATGACGGCAGGCAACACCTACACCTTCACTGTCACGGGCCTCGATCCGGCGGATTCCTACCGGTTCGCGCTTTATTCCGGCGATGCCTACATCAATTTTCAAGGTGACGGGATGGGCCCGATTTCGGGCCATGGCCGATATACCTTCAACCGAACCGACACCTCGCTCACCTTCACCTACACCGCACCGAACGACGGCGACGATCTGTTCATTCTCGAACGCACGACATCCGGCCCGGCGGCATCCGTCGGCGTTTCCGTTCTGGTGCAAGAGGGCGACCTGGTTGGCCCGACCGAAGGCGATGACCGTCTGGTCCTCAGTGATGCAGGTGGCTCGCTGGATGGCCTTGCAGGCAATGACACGATCCTGGCCGGGACAGGCGACAGCCACCTGATCGGCGGCGCGGGTGAAGACGATCTGAGAGGCGGTACCGGCAACGACTCACTCGACGGCGGAGCGGATGACGACAATCTGAGCAGCGATACCGGCAACGACACACTCGACGGCGGCGCAGGCAACGACAGCCTTTATGGGTCCACAGGTGACAATCATCTGCTGGGCGGCGATGGCGACGATACCCTGAGTTTCCATTTTGGCAACAGCACCGCAGAGGGCGGCGACGGCAACGACCACATTACCACCAACATCGGGACAGGCCTGATGCTGGGCGGTGCGGGCAACGACACGATCTTTGGCGGGCGCTTTGACGACACCATAAACGGCGGCACCGGCAACGACTGGTTGATGGGAAGCTATGGCAACAACACGTTCATCTTCGAGGCCGACAGTGGCCAGGATACGATTTCCGCTTTCTACATTTCGCCTGGAAACATGCTCGACGTCAGCGCGCTTGGGATTACCAGCTTTGACCAACTCGACATGATCGTCGCGCCTGACGGCTTCTCTACCCTCTTGACGTTCAGCCCTGGAAACACCGTTCTGATTGAATCCATCCTGCCCTCGGACCTGACCGCAGCCCATTTCATCTTTGCCGACGTTCCCCTGCCGGACCCCGAACCGATCGGCAGCTATTCCGTCCAGGGCGATGACACCGCAGAGTTATTTACCGGCGACAATAGCGAAGACAGCATCCACGGCGGTGCAGGCAACGACACGGTTCGTGGTGGGCAGGGCGACGACAGCCTGCACGGCGGTGACGACAACGACAGCGTCAACGGCGGCGATGGCTTTGACGACCTCAAGGGCGGCATCGGCGACGACACGCTGGACGGCGGCAAGGACGACGACTCGCTGGATGGCGGCGACGGCAACGACCTGCTGCAGGGCGGATTCGGCGACGACGTGATGACCGGCGGTGCGGGTGCGGATGTGTTCCACATCATCCCCGGGAACGGCGCCGACACGATTACCGACTTCACCGCGGGCGAGGATCTGATCGACCTCTCCGCCCTCGGGATCACCGATCTTACGCAACTGAACGTGACCCAGTCCGGGGCCGATACGGTCATCGACTTCGGAGGTGGCAACAGCCTGACGCTGACCGGCGTGGAGGCAAGCGGCACGGGCAACGGCTGGTTCGTTCTGGCGACCGCTCCCCTGACCACCGGCACCGGGGGCAATGACACCGTGCACGGATCCACTGCCGGAGACATCATCATGGGCGGCGACGACAAGGACCGGCTGCTGGGCGGCGACGGGGACGACTCGCTCTATGGCGAGAAAGGCAACGACAAGCTTTACGGCGGCGCGGGTGCCGACCTGCTCGACGGCGGCAACAACAACGACCAGCTGTTCGGCGGCGATGGCAACGATCTGCTGGACGGCGGTCAGGGCAACGACACGCTGGAGGGCGATGCCGGGAACGACACGCTGGACGGCGGCCGCGGGCGCGATGTGCTGACCGGCGGCGCGGGTGCGGATGTCTTCGTCTTCACCGCCAATAACGGCGTGGACGAGATCACCGATTTTGAAGACGGCGTGGATATGATCGACCTGCAGGCCCTGACCCTGCCCGGCTTTGCCGCACTGTCGCTCTGGCAGGTCGGGGCCGATGTGCAGATCAGCCACGACGGCACCTTTGCCAACACGATCACGCTGAGCGGCACTTCGCTTCTTGACCTCGACGCCAGCGATTTCCTGTTCTGAGAACCGGACGCCAAAACCAGACAGGCCCGCCATCACGGCGGGCCTGTTGTCGTTTCCAGGGGCGGCGGCCCGGTCAGGCGGCGGTCAATGCACCACCGCGTCGTCCGGGCGGGGCCGGTTGCTGGCCGCCACCGTGTCACCGATGATCAGCCCGTCGGCCCCGGCGGTCACGCGGATCGTGTCGCCATCGGACACGTCGCCCGCCAGCAGCATCTCGGCCAGCGGATCCTGCAGGCTGCGCTGGATCACCCGCTTGAGAGGCCGCGCCCCGAACACCGGATCATAGCCTTCGTCGGCCAGCCATTTCAGCGCCGCCTCGTCCAGATCCAGCGTGATCTTCCGCGCCGCCAGCCGCTTGAGCAGCCGCGCCATCTGGATCGTCACGATGCCGGTCATGTCCTCGCGGTTGAGCCGGTCGAAGATGATCGTCTCGTCCAGACGGTTCAGGAACTCAGGCCGGAAGTGCGCCCGCACCGCGTCCATCACGTCGCGCTTGGCATGGGACGCATCCGCCCCCTCGGGCATCTGCGACAACGCCTGGCTGCCGAGGTTCGAGGTCAGCACGATCAGAGTCTGTTTGAAATCCACCGTACGGCCCTGCCCGTCGGTCAGGACGCCGTCGTCCAGCACCTGCAAGAGCACGTTGAACACGTCCGGATGCGCCTTTTCGACCTCGTCGAAAAGCACGACCTGATACGGCCTGCGCCGCACCGCTTCGGTCAGAACGCCGCCTTCGTCATAACCGACATAGCCCGGAGGCGCGCCGATCAGACGGGCGACCGCGTGTTTTTCCATGAACTCCGACATGTCGATCCGCACCATGGCGCTGTCGTCGTCAAAGAGGAACTCCGCCACCGCCTTGGTCAGCTCGGTCTTGCCGACGCCCGTGGGTCCAAGGAACAGGAACGACCCCAGCGGACGGTTCTCGTCGTTGAGTCCCGCGCGCGCCCGGCGCACGGCATTGGCCACGGCGCGCACCGCCTGCTCTTGCCCGATGACGCGCTTGTGCAGTCCGTCCTCCATGCGCAGCAGCTTTTCGCGCTCGCCCTCGAGCATCTTGGAGGTCGGGATGCCGGTCCAGCGTTCGACGACCTGGGCGATCTGTTCGGGACGCACGGCCTCTTCGACCATCATGTCGCCATCGGCGCTTTCAGCTTCTCCCAGCTGCTTTTCCAGCTGCGGGATGACGCCGTAGGACAGCTCCCCGGCCTTGGCCAGATCGCCGTTGCGCTTGGCGATGTCGAGCTCGGCCCGCGCCTGGTCCAGCTGCTCCTTGAGATCGCGCGCAGCGCCCAGCTTGTCTCGCTCGGCCTGCCACTTGGCGGTCATTTCCGACGCCCGTTCCTGCAACTCGGCCAGCTCTTTCTGGAGCTTTTCGAGCCGGTCCTTGCTGGCCTGGTCGTCCTCTTTCTTGAGCGCCTCCTGCTCGATCTGCATCTGCAGGATGTTGCGGTCCAACTGGTCCAGCTCTTCGGGCTTGCTGTCGACTTCCATGCGCAGACGGCTCGCGGCCTCGTCCATGAGGTCGATCGCCTTGTCGGGCAGGAACCGGTCGGTGATGTAGCGGTGGCTCAGCGTCGCCGCCGTCACGAGGGCGCTGTCGCTGATCCGCACGCCGTGGTGCAACTCGTACTTCTCCTTGATGCCGCGCAGGATCGAAATGGTGTCCTCGACCGTCGGCTCCTGCACCATGACCGGCTGGAACCGGCGGGCCAGGGCCGCGTCCTTTTCGACATGCTTGCGGTATTCGTCCAGCGTCGTGGCACCCACGCAGTGCAGCTCACCGCGCGCGAGCGCCGGTTTCAGCAGGTTGGACGCATCCATGGCGCCGTCGGCCTTGCCCGCGCCGACAAGCGTGTGCATCTCGTCGATGAAGAGGATGATCTCACCCGCGGCTGCCGTGACTTCACTCAGGATCGCCTTCAGACGCTCCTCGAATTCGCCACGATACTTCGCACCGGCAATCAGCGCACCCATATCGAGCGCCATCAGCCGCTTGTTGCGCAGGGATTCGGGCACGTCGCCGCTGATGATGCGTAGGGCGAGGCCCTCGGCGATGGCGGTCTTGCCGACGCCGGGTTCACCGATCAGCACGGGGTTGTTCTTGGTCCGGCGGCTCAGCACCTGCATGGCGCGGCGAATTTCCTCGTCGCGGCCGATGATCGGGTCGATCTTGCCCTGCTCCGCGGCTTCGGTCAGGTCGCGCGCGTATTTCTTGAGCGCTTCATAGCCTTCCTCGGCATTGGCGCTGTCGGCGGTGCGGCCCTTGCGGATGTCGTTAATCGCCTCGTTGAGCTTCTGCGCGGTGACGGCACCGGCGTCCAGCGCCTCCTTGGCCGGCGATTTCACCATCGCCAGAGCCATGAGGATGCGCTCCACGGGGACAAAGCTGTCGCCCGCCTTCTTGGCGATCTTCTCGGCCTCGTCCAGGACGCGGCCCGTTGCGCTGTCGAGGTACACCTGCCCGGCATCGCCGCCGACCTTGGGAAGTTTTCCCAGCCGCACGTCGTTGGCCTGTGCCACACGCTGAGGCGCACCGCCGGCGCGGGTGATGAGGTTGGCCGCAAGGCCCTGATCGTCGTCCAGCAAGGCTTTGAGTATGTGATCGGGCGTCAGCCGCTGATGGCTTTCCCGCATGGCGATCGTCTGAGCGGCCTGAATGAAGCCGCGCGACCGCTCCGTGAACTTTTCTAAGTTCATCGTCGTCTCCTTCTCCGAAGCGCCCGATATGGATTTGGCGACGCCTGGCTTGGCAGCACGTCCCGGGTCGGGCCTCTGGCTATGAAATGGGAAATCCGCGGCTCACATTCAAGTGATGGAATGCCGCAAAGATGCGCTCGGAGCGGCGCCACACTGACAGTCAGACATGAAAAGCGCGGCCCCGCAGGGGGCCGCGCTATCATGATCGCGAAAAGCGTCAGGGTCAGTTGCCGCTGGCAGCCGCCTCGCTGGCGCGCGCAAGGGCTTCGAAAGCCTCGGCGGCAACTGATGCGGCCTCTTCGGCGGCCTTGGATGCCGCGTCCGCGGCGGCTGCGGCTTCCTTGCTCGCTTCCATCGCTTGCGTTGCAGCATCGGCAAGGGCAGCGAGGTCTTCGTTCGACGCGTCACCGGAGCCGCCCGATGCGGAGTCGGTCGCGCCGCTTTCGTTCTCCGACCCGGACGCACCGGCGCTGGCGCTCTCGCTGTCCGAACCGATGCTGTCAGATGCGGTCTCCGTCGTGTTTTCGGAGCCTTCGTTGCCAGAGTTGGACGACGCCGCAGTTTCGCTCTCCGAACCGCTTTCGGATGAGTCGCTCTGTGCCGTTTCGGTATCGCCGCTTTCGCTGTCCGATCCGGATTCGGCTGCAGCCGTCTGCGTCGCCTCGTCACCCGAGCCTTCGCTGCTCGATCCGCTATCGGCAGAGGCTGTCTGGGTCGCTTCGCTGTCCGAATTGCCGGATGCCGAAGCGCTTGCGGACTCACTCTCCGAGCTGTCCTCGGACGACGCGGCCTCGGTTGTGTCGCCGCTGGCATCGTCGGAGCCCGATGCGTCTGCACTCTCGGTCTCGGAACCGCCCGACGCCGCCTGCGCGGTTTCGCTGCCGGAACCGCTGCTGCCCTCGGCAGTTTCGCTCTCCTCGCCGTCCGAACCGGAACTTGCTGTCTCGTTCTCTGTCTCACCCTCGGAGGACGCCGTTTCGCTCGCTTCATCGCCAGAACCGCTGCCGGACGAAGCTGCGGAAGCCGCTTCGCTGTCCGAGCCGCTTTCAGCCTCGCTCGATGCCGTTTCGCTCGCACCTTCCGAGCTTTCGCTGTCCGAAGCGGGGGCATCTGCGGTGTCGCTCTCAGCACTGCCGCTGTCCGATGCCGTTTCGCTCTCACCGGACTGATCGGATGCGCTGTCGCCCGCCGCTTGTTCGG
>Ga0114905_1001632_pt1 | contig 12151 bp, 7 predicted proteins | sample MalvireepMed_b05_FD_83499 | JGI IMG/M metagenome (GOLD analysis project Ga0114905, IMG submission 83499) | Marine viral communities from the Global Malaspina Expedition - Malaspina viral metaG DeepMed_b05 | ecosystem: Environmental > Aquatic > Marine > Oceanic | place: Mediterranean Sea...
AGGAGGAGTAGATAAGCGTTGGTAGAGAGTTTGTGCTTGGGTTGTTCGTGATATGGGGGGCATGGCTTAGGTTTTGGTAGTGTAGAGTGGAGGGACCCCCTGACATCTACAGGTGTTATAAAAGGTTCCAAAAGAAGTTAACCCCCCGGTGTTCTTTGTTCTCTAAAGCTAATCTAGTTACTGTGTGTTAAGGCTTAACATGCATGTGTTAAGGCTTAACGCCCAATAGTTAACTCTTATAAGAACCCTCTTATAAGAACTCTCTTAAGAGTTAACTCTCCTTCCGGCCCTTTTAAGGGGCCGGAGGAGGGGAGAAGAGAAGAGGGGAGTAAGAGAAGAAGAGAGTCTGAGAGAAGAGGAGAAAAGGGGAGAAGAGAGTTTTGGGGGTAATAGGTGCCTGGTTACAGTAAGAAGCAGCGTAAGATGATGGGTTCAGAGTTGGCTCGGAAGCGGGCTGGTAAGAAGACGCGTACTGGTATGACGGTGAAGCAGTTGAGGGATTACGCTCGAAATCCTATAAAAAAGCAGAAAAAAGTATGACAGCCCCTCTATCTGCTGCTGTTGCGTCTCTATATTCTCAGATAGGTTTCGTCCCGCACGACGGGCAGATTCAGATTCTGGGGTCTGACAAGCGGTTTATGGTGGTCACTGGTGGGGAGCAGGGTGGGAAGAGTATGACCGCTGCTATGTTGCTGATAAAGCGGTGGTACGAGCAGTACGGAGAGGTTGGGGAGAAAGATTTACCTTTACTGTACTGGTTGGTGGGTGCGGACTACGATAAGACGACTGAGGAGTTCAGGTATATCAAGGATGCGCTCGTAACGCTATTTGGGGAGAGCAGGGTTAAGGGGACGGAAAAAGTTGATCCGGGATATATTGAGCTGCGGGAGACGCCGAGGGGTAAGGCGGTTCTTCGAGTGGAGACTAAGTCTTCTGGTAAAGACCCGCGGGGGCTGGCCAAGACGGCGCCGAACGGTATTATTGCGTGTGAGCCCGGTCAGTTGGGATTAGTTACTTACGAGCGGCTTCAAGGGCGGGTTGGGCCGAATAGAGGTTGGCTCCTGCTGCCTGGTACGCTTGAGGGTTCTTTGGGTTGGTTTCCCATGCTGGCCGATGCCTGGGCGAGCGGGGTAGATGACAAGCAGAGCTTTGAACTGCCTTCTTGGGACAACCTGGATAAGTATCCGGGTGGTCGTAACGACCCGGAGATACTTCGGATAGAGAGGGAGAACTCCGACGAATACTTCATGGAGCGCATCGCCGGCAAACGTGTTCCGCCCGCCGGGTTGGTGTTCTACGAGTTTCGCCCGGACATCCATATACAAGAGCATTCCTGGATACCGGACGATACCGTGTACATCTGGGAAGACCCGGGCTACGGCTCCTCTCCTCATGCGATTGAGGTCGCTCAGGAAGTTACCGATTACGCCCCGGACGGCACCCCTTTCCGGCAGATACGGGTATTCGAGGAGATATATGTTCAGGGCCTTATCACCACTGAGATCATAGACATCTGCAAGGCCAGACCGTGGTGGAGATCAGAGAGGGTGCTTGTCTCTGACCCGCATTACAAAGACCAGCATCACTCCAACACCTCTGTGGCCGAAATCTGGATGGCTGAGACCGGTCTTGTCGCTGGAGGAGAGCGAGTTCGTATTCACGACGGCAATGAGCGCCTTAAATCGTTTCTAAAGCCCGATCCGGTGACTGGTTGTCCCCGCATAACCTTCTCTATCAAGTGTCAGGGCATCTTGAGCGAGTTCGGGGCTGCCGGATTCCCGATTAAAGGCCCTTATTTGGGACAAACTCTCGCCTACCGCTGGAAAACCGACCGGGAAGGGAACGTGGTCGGCACAGTGCCGGAAGATAAGTACAACCACGGCGTGTCAGCGGTCAAAAATGGTCTTGTCGCTATGTTCGGGTATACTATGAGGGGCGATAACTCCCATTTTAAGGTGGTACGGTGGTAAAAGAGAGGAATAATGGCTCGACGACCTAATAGCCCAACTCCAACTCAGATAGTCGCCAAGGTAACCGCCTTCGAGCACATCTATTCCGATGTCCACGCCCGAATGGACGCTGACTACGACCTATGGGACGGCGTGGAGTATGAGCCCGAAGACGATGAGGACCAGGGGTACAAGAAGTACACCTCCAATAACCCCCGCACCAACGCCGACAAGGCCATTGCACTCCTTTCTGACTCTGAGATTATATCCAGAGTCCCTGAAGGAGAGGCTGAGCGCGAAGACCGGGGTCGTCACAACGACAAGGAGAGAGTCTGGATAGGTCTACATAAGGCCGCCAACGAACGTTTAGAACGATTAAGAGAGATGCGTCTGCAAGCCTCTATGGCCTGGTTTGCTACCATTCGGGGCGGAGTGGCCGGTAGGTACGGCCTGGTCAAGCAGAAAGAAGATCGCCACACCACTGTGGATATCACCCCGTGGGACCCGCGCGATGTCTCCTGGGCGTTAGGCGCAGACGGATTGTCATGGGCCTGTTGCAAAGTGGGCAAAACCAGGCGCCAGATCAAGGAGCAGTACGGTAAGGACATCGATCTCGGTCTCCACGGTCTCTCCGCCGCATCCGATGAGGACGAAGACCAGGTCTTAATCTCTGTATTTGATTATTATGACGGCCAGATCAATAAAGTCGTTACTGAATACGAGGTTCTAAAGCCCGCCACCCTGCACGGGGCGAACTTTCCCCCCGTATACCTTGTTCCTAATCCTTCTGCGCCGCAAATAAGCGTAGGAACAAACGGCCAGAACGGCTTTAAGGACACTAATACTAATCTAGCAGCCGTGGGAGACAGTATATTCGCGTCTAACCGCGGCATATACGCTAAGACCAACCTCATTAAGTCCATACTGCTGGAACTAGTCTCCCGGGGCCGTAAACCAGTCCTGCTGGTAACCTCTGCGGACGGTTCCAAGACCCTCGTTGAAGACCCGTTTAAGACGGGCACTACTATCAGCCTGTCTCCCACGGACAAAGTGGAAGTTCTGGACATGCTAACGTCCACTAACGACACTATGGCCCTCCTGGGTATACTCGGCGGAGAGGAACAGAGAGGAATCTTCCCCAATACCGCTTTTGGCGAACTCCAGTTCCAACTCTCCGGCTTCGCCATCAACACACTGGGAATGTCCCTCTCCACCATCATCAAACCCTTCCTATGGACAATGGAGACTGCTTTCCGGCAAATCTCCAACGGCCTGTTGGACCAGTACGTCTCTGGCGGTTTTAGCGCCGTAGAGGTCAACGGGTTTGATAACAACCGGGAGTGGTTTAGCCAGACTATTCAGCCTGAATCGCTCAAGGGACTGCCCGCCATTGAGATCAAGCTGGTAGCCGCCCTACCCAGCGATAACCAGACCAAATATGCCATTGCGAAGATGGCGTCGGATGGTGATGAGCCTATCCTGGACCACCGCACCATTCGGGAGCGGGTTTTGGAGCTGCAAGACCCCGATAACGTGGACGCTCGGGTCAAGGCACAGCTAGCCAGGAAGTCCTCCTCGGTCTCCACGGCATTCTCCTTTATGCGTACTTCTGCCGCAGAAGGCGATGATATAATGGCCCAAATCTGGCAGCGTCAGGCTGAACTGGAGGTACTAAAGCAGGAGATTGACCTTCATAAGCTGCAAATGATAGCCTCGGGGTTCATACAGGAAGGCGGAGCTGCCCCCGGACAGCCGGGCGCCGCCCCCGGCCCCGCTGGCGGCGGTACTGTCCCCCCGGGACCTAGATTCGGCCCGCGGGTGGCCCCTAATGCCCAATTGGGGGTGCCTCCGCCAATTCCCACTCCGCAGGTAGGGCCGTTAATGCCTCCTGGCAGCCCCCGGCCAGGGGCTAGAGAAAGTGGACTAGTCGGTCCGAGAGGAGAGCCGCTATAATGCCTATGCAGAACGGGTTTCTAGACCCTGGCGTATTCACTGACTTTCTGGAGGAGCCCGGCCTTGGCATGGAGGCGGCCTTCTTCAGCCAGGCCCCCAGATTTGGGAGGAGTCCCACCCAGAAGCAGTTCTATGAGGGGCAGTTCAGGCGGTTCCAGAACCAGTTTCTCGGTTCTATGGGCCAACAGATACTCGGTGGGGAGACGCCCGCGGAGAGGTTCGCGGACTTCGTGCAGAATATAGACTTCGATAGAGAGTTCAGAAGCCTGCCGCCAAGCCAAAGAGGAGCAGGGGTGTCGCGCTTCAACCCGCGTACTAGGTTCATTACGTTCTAGGAGGTAGAAAATGGCACTGACACAGGAACTGACAGGATTTACTTCTTTCGGGGAGCTGGTACGGGCTTATAGGGCGGGCTTGATTTATCCCCGGAATCTTATGGCCGCTATACAAGCGTTGAGCCAGACACCAGGAAACGAAGGGTTCAGTCAATGGCAAGATTCTGACATTGCTACTTTCATTCAGGGCCTGGACACTGGAGGGTATGACGAGACGTATGGAGTTGATATAGACACGATACAGAACCCTGGTGCTGGTATAGGCGTCGAGATTGATCCCATCGCCGCCGACGGCGTCGCCGACGACGATTTCGCCGATGTTGGTGCTCTAAAGCCTGTTCAAGCCCTCACCGACTATCGTGCGGGTAGACAGATGCTATTCGACCGTGCGCTGGCCGCCAGTCCGTTTAGTCGCTTTGCCTCTCCTCTGGTCCGGGGCATACAGCAGCGCCGGTTCAACCCGTTGAGCGCCCAATTCGTACTGGGAGAGGCGGGTAGAGAGGCAGGTGTGCCACTTGGCGGCGACTTCCAAGGCCCAGTCCAGTACCAGGACTTTCAGAAGTTCCTCGGTAGTAATCCTTCGACGTATACTCCCCAACAGTTCCAGACCGCGATTGGGAGGACTCGACCTCTATTCACTACTCCTTTGGAGGATTTGAGTGAAGGGCAGCAGGCTGCGAGGATGGCCCTCGAAACGGCCGGGGGCATGGGCTTTCAAGCCCCGGCCCGCAACATTATTACTCAGGCTGCCATGTCCGGTGTGTCGCCGCTGTTTCAACGGTACATCCCTGAAATAGTCGGTAGGAGCATCGACGCCTGGAGGCAGGATAACCCTGAAGCGGAATTGTTCAAGCACTTCATGGCTCAGGGTTACGATCCAACTACTGAGACTTATAGCGCATCTCGGGCTTTTCGACCCAGTCCGATTTAACTAGACATAACTATGAACCGTTATCTCCCTACCTCAACGCCTGTTCCCAAAGCGCGGCCCTCCGAGACCAACGTAGAGCGGGTCAGGAGGTACTTCCGGGCACTTGAGGCACAAGGCATCTCGATGCCGCTGGATGTTCGGCAGCGGCGACTTGAGCAGGCCGGAATAGAGGACGAGAGAATCGCGGCGGCGAGAGGTAGGCAGCCGCTGGCTGTTCCTACCCCTACTGCTGTCCGTCCTACTCCCCATCCTACGCCGACACCTATGCCTACGGTCGTGCCCAGGCCCACCCCTGCTGCCCTTCGCTCTACCCCCTTTCCTGCTTTTACTCCGACACCTACGCCCGTACCCAGACCTGCCGCTATACCTACTGCCCTTCGCCCTGTCCCTTCTCCTACTCCCACGGTCGTACCTAAATCCACCGCTGTGCCTATGACTAAGGCGGAGGAGCAGTTGCTTGCCGCCAGGGAGAGGCCTCCTCTTGACGTGCCTCTGAGCCCGTTCGAGAAGTTCATGGGTCGGACAGAGCCTATTCCTGGACGCGGCCGCATCGCTCGTGCGTATAGGGCTTTGGGAGAGGCGGCGGACGTTGGTCTAAGGGGTTTTGGAGAGAGCATAATCACTCTTGCGGGCGACATTCGTCACCCGTCACGACTCATTCCCTCGTTTCTGCCAGGACATACAGAGGGGCCAGCAGGCCTAACGGCTATGCGACAGGCCTTTGGCAAGTTCGAGCAGCGCCACGGTAGACGGCCAACCGCCCAAGAAAAGTACGACATCATCGGACGATTAGACCCAACCCCCTGGGGCGTTCGTGGCGCCGCGGAGGCCGCGGGCCTGCTTGCTATCCCAGCGGCGGCAAGGGCCAGGGCAAGCCTTGTGGCACGTGGCTTTGGGGCTGGCGGTGCGTATAAGCTTCCTGGTATCAAGCCAGCGGCAGCTAGGGTCGGTGCAGAGTTACTGAGGCCGATTGCAGAGACAGAAGAGGCGGCAGAGAAGGGGTTGAGGGTGGTAGGAGGACGCATTGTCAGGGGCCTTGGGGCTGCTGCCAGGGCAAGAAGAATGAGGCCGCGTGCTCCCGGAGAACTTCCTACAACGCGTGTGCAGCCCGGTGAAGAGGTAGTTACTGACATCCCCACCACCGCACGGCCTGGCGCCGCCCCTGCCGCACGGGAAGAGCGTAGATGGCTAGAACGAGAAGTACAAGACCCTGAATGGGGATTTGCTTCTGTAGGGGAGGAGCCTGAGCGGGCAGTGTGGGGAGTCAAATCTGGCGATACGTTAGAGACAGGCAGCCTAGATTATGTGGGATATGGTGAGGGCCCTGCTACTCTGCGCGGGATTCATATTGGCGACTCGGACTTCTGGAAGGTGCAATTAGAGAAAGATTATGGTCTTTCTCAAGCCGATGCACGAACTATAAAAATACGGACTATTGAGGGAGATGCCTATCTGCCTGATAGGCAATATAATATTCCGCCTGAAGTTGGGGAGATGGGAGAGTCGCAAGTATTAGTTACAAAACGTACTCAGTTAGAGTATGGCAAAGACTGGGTATTCGAGGGGGAAACCTTTGCCCCCCCTACCACCGCACGGCCTGGTGCCGCCCCTGCCGTACGGGCTGCTGATGCTGAAGAAATTTTACCCTCTAGAGTACGCACTTCAATCTTACGAATTCGTGCTGCCGTAGATGAGGGTATTGAGACATATCGTAGACAAGGACCTAGGCGAGCCGAAGTTGGAGGAATTCCAGAGAGTGAAATCCCAACTGGTTGGAGAGCAGGTGTCGATCCCCAGTTAGAATCTATGGGGATGAGAAGGCCGCTTCCCATAGAAGATGTTGACATAGAAGACGTGAAGCTTGAAGTGGCTATGGAGGCCCGTGCTGATCGCCTTGATGCTGTAGCGCGTGAGATGGAAAAACGGGGCGTGAAAGTACCGCGTGATCGAAATGACTTCGCTAAGACTGACGTGTATGGCGAGATCGAGGCGGTACAGCGGGCTAATACAGAATCTGGTAGGCGAGCCAATACCTTGTTATTTGATGCTATTGCAAGACGGCATGGGGGTAAGTCTATAGCTGACGAGTTTGATATCTTAGGCGATGTTATGCCTAGCGAGACAGGTGGCCGGTTAGATTTGGATCGCTTCTCTGTGGATTGGGTAGCACAAGAGGGTGAGGTTGCGGGTAGGGAAATAGGCGAGGCGGCTGCTCGTGATGCCGCGCAGGTCATGGATGAGGTAGATAATTTATTATACGCCCCCACCACCGCACGGCCTGGTGCCGCCCCTGCCGCACGGGCTGGTGCTGCCGCCGCACGGGGTGGTGGGCCTCCCTCCCAGCCGTCGGGGCCAGGTGTGACTAGTGCTCCTCAGCCGGAGGACGTTCTTGCCCGAATCGCACGAAGGCAAGTCGGTAAGGAGAAGCCTACCGAGACCCTACTCCGTCTCCATGAAGGCGCAGTTACTACTGCTGAGACAGAAGCGCGTATCGTTGTCGAGCAGGGGAACGCTCGTCTAAAGAGTCTTGGGGTGGGGCGGTCTATACATGGGAGGTTAGTGCCGCGTGAGGAGGACGTTCCTAGGCTGGATGAACTCTTTAATACTCTTCATAACCCTACGAGGGTTGCCAAGGGCGAAGTACGTGTGCCTCCTGGTCTTGAAGATGACTACGCTAGGTTACGTGAACTTACTGACTGGGAGGAAGCAGCTCGCCTCGACTTCGACCCTGAGATGGCTACTGTTGACGACTACTTCTATCGTGGCTGGAAAGTGCCAGAGGGCATGTTCGCCGACACTGGCAAGCTGGTCCGCACTCGACTTGGAGCGCCTCCTCCGTTCAAGCAGCCGAGAGTGGATGCAACGTATCAAGAGCTGCGAGAGGCTGGCTTTGAGCCGCTATTCTGGAACCCTTATGAGCAGTGGCGCGTGTCTCGAATGCAGGGCGTCCGCGATCGACAGCAAGCGCAGCTCATCAACGACTTCAAGCAGCTTGGCCTTGCCGTCCCTGACGCCAGCGGCAAGGGGATAAAGGGTTGGCGTACTCCTGAAGTAGGCCCTGCGTTTGAGGGGAAGTCATTTATCGCCACTTTGCCTGATGGTACGACCGAGATTATGTGGTCTAAGCGGTGGGTAGTGCCGAATGAGTTCGCCGCCTGGCTTGAGAGCATCTACGGCAAAATCCCTGACATGGGCAAGGTTTATGTGGGGGGGAGAGAGATAGACCTGCTCAAGGTCATTGACGCTGCGACGTTCGTTCCAAAGAGGGCCAAGCTCTTTGGGTCGTTCTTTCAGCAGCAGGACTTCCTTACCCGTAGCTTGGTTGGCGCATGGACTGGCATGGTGGACGCCCTCCGTGCCGGTCAGCCTGTGCAGGCCGTCAAGAGCCTTGCTATCTGGCCGAAGTCTGCCTACGAGATGCTTCAGGCCAACATGGGACCGGGAGCACGTCTTAGAATCAAACAGACACTCAATAGCACCGAGCCCCTTCTACCTGACAGACCTGGAGTTCATTTCAGGGGGATAAGCGAGGCTGGCCTATCGACAATCGACGCCACGATTTTGCCTTTTGACGACTTGGATAAGGCAATCCGTGTTGTGGCAAAAGAAGCAGGGCTCCTGCGTAGCAAGAAAGTTCTCAGGCTGATCGGTGACATGGAAAGCGCCATGAGGCGTGGTCTATTCGAAGGGGTCTATCCCTCAGCACAGATTACCGATATCCGTAATAATATCGCCCCTATAATCGCTCGACAGTTCCCACGCGCCACTGACGAGCAGATAAACGGTATGATTGCCAAGCTGACGAACGTCAAATACTCGACCATACCCGCGTCCCAGAGCGTGTTCCGGAACAGGTTCGTGCGAGAGGCACTACGCCGCTTGTTCTTCTCCATAGGCGAGTCTGAGGGCTTGCTGCGCCAGGCGGCTGGTGCTATTCGTGGGCCACAGTCAGCTTTCTGGAGGAAGCACTTCATAGGGGCGTATCTTGGTCTTTTGTTTGTCGCCAACACTATCCACTTTGCTTCTACCAAGCAGCTACTGCCAAAAGAGCGGTACACTCCCATATCTCGTACTCCTCATGGCCTGCTACCCTTTGGCTACAACCGAGACTTTGCGTCTCCAAATATACCCTTCACGGGTCGCACCAGCACACAGTTGACGCTCGACCTTGTGGGCCAGCTAGACACCGCTTTTAGAATACTTGACCCTGTAGGATTCTTAACGTCCAGGGAGTCCGTGCCTGCTAGGGCTGCAACTACTCAGATTACCAACGAAACCTTTACTGGGGAACCAGTCGATACAGTGGGGCCTGGCGGGATAGTATCGCGAACAGCGGCACTTGCTTCAGACCTATTCTTGCCTATAGGCCCGGGTCAGGCGAGTGCCCAGATAGCCCGAGAGAAAATACCAGCCCTTCGTGGTGTCATTCCCGAGGCTGAGGGGAGAATAGGCATAACAGGGCAGCTCATACAAGCTCCTGGCTTTAATGTGAGGGCTGAGACTAACCTTCAGATTCTCTCGCGGCACTCTCCTGGAGACGATTTCGAGGTGCTTGATCCGTTTGAGAAAAAGGAGGTGCGTACTCTACCAGAGCTGAAGCAGGAGATGGATGCAAGGCTTGCTACGGGAGTCGTGCGTGGCGATCTCTACTCTGAATACTACCAGGACATCGCTGACTTAGATCAGAAGATGGCCGGGCGGATCGCTGAGGTGGAGGAGAATAAGGTTGAGCCGCGTAATACGGCTGAGGCTGTGAACGAGTACTTCGAAATTACCCGGGAGTTCGCCATCCGCCGTAACCAGCTAGCCCTTGATACCTTCCGTGAGAGGGAGTTCGATATAGACGAAGAAGACCCCTTTAAACACGCCCTTGCCGAATACTACAAGGCGTTTGATGACGCCAGGACCCCAGCGGGCAACTTCGACACAGATAAGTACAACAAGCTTCTGGCTGAACTCAACAGTAAGTGGAAAAAAGAGGGCACTTTAGACTACGTGCTAGCTAACACGCATATGTCCCCTGTCCCTCGGAAGATTATGAATGCCCTGAAACTACATGCGAATAAGACTTGGAGGGCCATTAACGCTTCTGAGGCTGCTCGTGAGAGGCGCCGGGCACTGCACAAAGCGGCGCGTGAATAGTACCAGTAGCCAGTTTATACGGTGCGATTGTCACAACGACGTTGTGGTTGCTAAGGCTAGGGACGGTAAGCTGATTATTAGGAAAAGGCAGAACGGTCGCTGGCACGTTGCCGTACTACTTCTTGACAGTAACGGCAAGGCCATGATACAAAGTTAGAGTATGGCGGAAACTGCCTAGGGTGTACTAGGCACCCCAGTAGGTCTGTAAATGGCCCCCAATAGATAGCTAGGCTGCCCCACGGAGGTCTTTCTTTATGGCCGACTACGAAATACCTGAAGGCTCTGACACCACTCCAGTAGAGGGGTTATCTGACACTGCCGTAGAGGTGCCCACCGAGCCCACTGCCGCTGAAACTACTGTTGCCGAAGCTCCTGGTACTCCTGTAGCCGAGGCCCCTGTAGTTGGACCTCCCCCAGTTGAAGCTCCTATTTCTACGCCTCAATCTTCTATTGACCAACAACACCTGTCTAATCTTGAGCAGCAGAACGCTGACCTCCTGCGTCAAAGGGCAGAGTCCGAGCAGCGGGAAGCGTTAACTAATCTTGACCAGCAGGTGGCTCAATACCAACTTGAGCTAGAGCAAGAGGGTCTCACTACTGAACAGGCATGGTCTGTTGCTCAACGGGCCAAAGGGCAGTTCCAGCAGGTACAGCAGGCTAACCAACGGACTGATAGTGAAAGATTGTATCGAGACGCGCAGACTCGTGCTGTGCGGTATTTCTCCAAGCAGTATGGCGTCGATCCGGAAATCCTTTTGAAATACCCGGACCAAGAATCTATGGAAGACGCCGCCAAGCGCGAGTCTAGATTTGCGAAGCAGGCGAGGGAAATAGCGGAACTGAGGAGAAGTGTCGGTCCGCCCCCTCAGTCCTTTGACTCTAATCGAGCTACTCCGGAAATGGCCAACTCATCTGAACGAGACCTGGATAGGTATCATGCTGGAGATAGGTCACCGGGCGCACTGGCGGCGGCGAGAAAAGCAGCAGGACTAGGTTAGCTTACCCAGGAGGTAGAAGGTCATGGCGCAGACGGCGACGACTGGTAATCTGGAAAATGCCCAGAAGATCATTATTGCGGCGAGTAGGTACACAGAGGAGCATAATGCTCCAGCTCTAGCGCTGATAGAGAAGTTCAATCTCCCGAAGGGAGCAAAGCAGGTCACGGTTCCCAAGGTGGGGCCGATGACCATGTCTGATCTCACGGACGGTCAGGACATCGTGGATGAGGAAGACATTGGCATGACCACGGTAGACCTGACGGCCTCAGAGGTCGGGGCCAAGGTCATCCTGACCGACAAGTTGGTACGGCAGGCCGCCACCAACGTCTTCTCCATGATAGGCAGACAGCTTGGTGACGGTATGGCGAGGAAGAAGGACGAGGACGTTCTGGCTCTCTACACCAACCTAAATGGTGGTACCAAGTTGGGTGCTGCGACCAAGTTCATGAAGGCATCTAACGTACAGGGAGTTATTGCCCACGCGAAAGCCAACAAGTTTGGCAACCAGGTGTACATCCTCCACCACCCGAATGCGGTTGCATACCTCTCCAAGGAAGTGGCAACAGTCGCGTCCGCGGGGTCTGCCTCTATACCAGAGGGCTGGTCTCAGGACTTGCTGGGCAACTTCTGGGGTGGCCTTCGCCCCATGAACAATGTGGCGATCTTTGAAGACGGCAACATTTCAGAGGACTCTTCCGGTGATGGCATCGGCGTAATAGCCGACAAGACCGCTCTAGCGGCACTTAACAGTGTGGAGACGCGAACTGAGCGTCAGCGTGACGCCTCTCTCAGGGCCACGGAAGTAGTGATGACTGCTGACTACGGCGTGTTCGAGCTAGATGA
>Ga0114905_1001634_pt1 | contig 12139 bp, 7 predicted proteins | sample MalvireepMed_b05_FD_83499 | JGI IMG/M metagenome (GOLD analysis project Ga0114905, IMG submission 83499) | Marine viral communities from the Global Malaspina Expedition - Malaspina viral metaG DeepMed_b05 | ecosystem: Environmental > Aquatic > Marine > Oceanic | place: Mediterranean Sea...
GCTTTAAGGGTTGTTAGGAAAGTTAATAAAGAGGAATTTACTGCAGGTGGTGATAATTTTGTATTCACTAATCCTGATTACAGTAAACAAATATATAAAGTAGAATTAGTTGATGCTAATACTACATCTAATAATAAAAAAGTAATTCCATTTGTTCCAGAGTCAGCAATGATTGCAGATGATGATGATAATGTGGCAAATGTAGGATATTTTGTAAAGACAGATATAGGTAGGGGCACAGTAGACGTAGATTCAGTTTTTGGTGCCGCATCAGGCAGTGTTAATACTTTGACCGTAGAAACTGTATAAGTTCATGGTCTTACTACTGGCGATTATGTAAGATTAACAGAAATAGTAGCAGTTAATACAGCTGCAAATCAAGCTTATTATGATGAATTTATTAATGGGAAAAGATTCGCAGTAACAGTTTCAGATACAGATACTTTTACAGTTAGTGTTACTAGTGATGCAACTGCTGCAGCTGCAATGGCTTCTGATACAATATCAGGAGTATTTACAGAGGATACAGAAAAGATTTATTTTACAAAAGATGTTTCGGGTACAGTTAAAGTATATTATTATGCACTACCCGAAGTAAAGAATAGTATAAAAAGTAGAGTTGATTTGCCAGACCAGCTGCTCACAGCAGCAATACATCATACGCTAGGGGATTTATTGAATCTCTCTGGAAAACTACAATTAGGCTCAGGGCATAAAGGTTTGGCATATTCAGCGGAAAGAGAATATATAAATACATCAAGGGCAAAAGAACCTATGCAGGATATTATGTCTTTGCCATTACAGGATTTTATTTAAATGGCGACTTATCAAACAAGAATACAAGACTTAATAGGAGTTCCAAGTCAGGGAATTGATGCACAGTTAATAACAGATTCACTTATTGATACAGCAAAGGGAATTATAAATTTAGCTCCTAATGAGTTATTATGGTCAGTTAGTATTACGTCATCAGATGTTACAAGTAATTCTTACTCTCTTACTGGGATACAAGTATTAAGCGTAGTTAGAGAAAATGGAGTAGATGGCCAATATGTGACATGTAGAGAAGTTCCTTTTAATTATGAGAGGAAAGTTCAAGATGTTAATAGTATGTTTTATCCATCTAAAGAAGAACCTGTTTTTTTTAGAAAAGATGATTCAATAAGTGTATTTCCTGCTCCTGGAGTTTCGCCTAATGCATTTAAAGTTAATTATGTAGTATTCCCAGTTATTGATTATAATGAATCAATGGGAGATAATCAATTTCCTATTGATTGGGATGCTGCTCTTGTATATGGAGCTGCATTAAAAATATGTAATAGGTTAGTAGCCGATTGGATATTAGATGAAGACCCAGAAATGGTTCAATCTACATTATCTACTGTACAAAATATAAAAGAATTATATACTTTAGAATTGCAAATATTATTTCCTAAACCTCAAGCAGGAGGTTAAAAATGCCAAAGAGAGTTTTAGACCTCCGAGACTTCTCAGGTGGTATAAATTCCAGAATCAATAAGACAGAAATTAATGACAATGATGTCACTAAATCTGTTGGTCTTATGTATGATGTCCCTGGAATTATTAGGGGAATCGGGGAAACAACTGTATTAAAATATGATGAAACAAATGTTGTCCCTACTATTACTGATGCTAATTATACTGTTGGGCCTAATAATGGATATGGTTTAGGATATGTAGCATTTGATGCTCCTTCTCAAATATATATTATTCAAACTGGGGCAGATATTGCAGCTCTAACATTAGGGAATTACCTATCTAATGATGCTGGGGGGAGTGATTGGGATACAACAACAACTCATTTCGTATTAAAGATATTTGCTATAGATAATACTGATGATGGATATGGAGCTAGGCAAATATGGTGTTATGTAATAAAAGTTGGCTCTTCAACTACATCGTTATTTGAAGTAGCTAAAGATGTAGTAGATGGGGATGTTACATTATATGAAGCAGCTACTCCCGATGGGTCAGGTACTATAAATACAAGGTCTGCTTTATGGACTGATACTGGATTTGTAGAATTAATAGGAACTGATAATGCTACATTTCATGCTTCAAATCCTCTTGATTGGAATCTTACCGCCCCTAATAATAACTGGACTCAACCTTGGACAATTACGGGGGGTAACTTAGTATTAAGTCAAATCCAATTTACGCCTGGATGTTCAGCTTCGCTTGGAACTTTTGTATCTCCAGGTATTGAAGGTGGAAAGTTTTATCAAATTCAGATAACATTTGGAGTAAATTTGTCGGGAGGGTCTTTAATAGTTTCTTTAAACGGAAATTATACTAGTTTTTCTACAGCTGCTACTACAGTAACATTGGTTTTAAGGGCTGGGAATATTGCTCCTCCTAATTTATTGGGTGGTCTATGGATTACAACACCTCCTACAGCAGGAGTTACAGCAACTATTGGAGCTATATCTGTTAAATTATTCTCTGGTCAATATGGAGCTTTAGGAGATTTAAATGCATCAACAACAGGCCAAAATGCACTTGTTTATACAGATTCATACTCACGATTAGTAAAATATTTCAGTTATCAGACAGCTTCATTTACAGATGTGTTAGTAGATTCTAGTACAGTAGAAAATACAAAAGAGCCCTTAGAGCTAAAAGATGATGATGGAACTGCAACTTCTGAAATATCTCCTATCATATATTCAATAGAAGGAGCTATCCGAATAGTAGAAGCTAATTTTAAATCATTGAAAGCAGGAACCTCTACAGCTAGAGCTCCATTTGAAAGTAAATATGTAAAATATATTCATAGGAAATATTTTAACGATTCAATAGAATATTTAGAGTGGGTAGCAGAGCCAGCGGATATAGATGCTCCTACGGATGGAATTGTTAAGTTTGACGGGAATCCATTATATTCAAACCAAATGCTTGATGGCTTTATTAATATGTTAGTATATAGAGGAAAAGCATCCCAGAATAGAGTATTATTCAAAGAATTTATTGGAGGAGACGGATGTTATGTAGGGAAAAAAGATAGAAGGACGAAAAATCAAATGTTTCCTATTGTTGCAAGTAAATGGGATACAATATCAAATTATGCTGCTCCAATTCCAAAACTTCCCGATGGAACAGCTGCAAAAGGCTGTATGGGATTTTTTAAGAGAGATTCTACGCAACAAGCTCTATGTTTTCAATATCATAACGGACTAGATGGGACATTGGGTCCAGATGAGGCGTTTGATAATGCTATAGATTTAACAAATCCAAATAGCGGAGCAATAATAATTACTTTATATATAAGTGAAAATGCTTTAAGCAATCTTGCAGAGGAGCAAACATTAAGGATATATATAGGAAATTCAGGAGATGCCCCAGGAGAAACAGGAGCATCTTTTGGTGAAACTTTTGATGGAGAGTATAGTTCATCTAATATAGCTATGGCTGTGTATGAGTTCCAAAAACATCAATTGTCAGCAGGATGGAATACATTGAAGTTAGAGAAAAATGGATACAATGACCTTATAGGAGCTTATGACCCTAAATATATAAAAGATGTATTTTTAACCTTTGATACGAAGTCAAGGCATTGGACGGATTTCAATCATACTACATCTGGTTCTTACGACCAGCTTAATTATGATGTAGGTGATAATGATTCTCATTCACATCAATATTTGTTTTATTTTGTAGGGTCAGATGGAGGAGATGAAGTAGGTAAAACAGCAAATGATAATAATTATGATGCTACTAGCTATATAGATAAAGTATATACTATGGGTGAAGATAATCTTGCAAATGATAGTTATAACAATCCTTCTATCAGAAAATTCTTTTTAAAGCATGACGACTTTTATACTATAGATGATATAGATTTACCAAATGGTAATTTTACTGGAGACGGAAGTGCAAGATGGTATAAAAATAAAGCCAAAATAACACTTCATGACAAATCAGATGGTGATATTACTCCGTCTGACCATTTTCAGCAAGGAGATTTAGTTTTAATTATAAGAAGTGCTGATGCAAACGCAAATGAAGAAACAACTTATGCTGAAAATAAAGATGGATGTTTTTGTGCAATAGTTGATTCTGTTGATGATACCAATGAATGGATTATTGTAACTCTCCCTTCTTACAAGGCAGAAATTTTAGGAACGAGGATAGGAGAGGGTTGGTTCGCAGCTTCTGATTTTGCTAAAGATAGTGCTAGATTATATAAAAATCCTAATCTTCCAGACTCTGATGGAACAAGAGCCTCAATATGTCATCATTTAAGCAGTGCAGATTCTTCTTATGATGAGCTTCCAGCAGGTACAGTTACTGGTATTGGAGATGAAAATTTTACTTATAATCCTGTTCCTTTTGCAATAGCACATATATCGTATGAGAAAGCATCAGAAGGGAATTGGGATGGGAAATATAGTTTTTATTATACGTTTGTATATGATGATAATCAAGAATCTAAAATGTTTGAGTTTAAAGGACTATCAGATACTTTTAGCGAGAGTACCTTTCCTACTAATGAAATAGAACTAAAAGAAGAACTATTACATCTTTCTTTCTGTTTAAAAGAATCTTCAATTACAGGTGGATGGAATCATGCTACTGCAGGAAGAAGGAGAATCAGCAAGGCAAATATATATTATTCAAGAATATTAGAAGATGCTGAGAGTGGAGATACTTCTTATTATTTCTTAGGAGACCTTGATTTAAATAAAGGGTTTAGATTGTCGGGAACAACTAAATATAATACATTCCAAGAAGTAAATAGTGGGACTTCTTCAGATACAGGATTATCTTGTTCTTCATCCGATATAACATATCAAACCGATGGTAGTGGAGATATTATCAGAAGCAAAGATGGAGACCTAGATTTCTCTAAATTTTTTAGTGTAGGTGATAGGATTAAAATAGTTACAGAAACAACTGCTTTAACAGGTTATACTCTAAATGCTGACGGAGATTATGAAGTAGAAGTTACAATAAAATCAATTTCAAATGATAGCGGAACTAATAATAAGTTAGTTGTAAATGAGGAGATAACAGGAGCAGGTGAATCTGCCGAACAAAATGCATCATTTTCATTTATGGGAGTATTTGATAGATTTAAAGCAATCTCATCATCTGAGTTAATAAATTCCAGTGCAACATTGACAGTTACAGGAACATTGACTGATACACGTATATTTACATTAACTGATGGAGATGGGAATACTGCTGTATTTAAAATAGATACGGGAGATACATTAGCAGATGGTAGTCTTATAGGCGGTGGTGGTAGTGATGCTACTTTTATTAATGTAGGAACTAGTGGAGTTAGTACGAATAAAGACTTAGCTCATCGAATAACAACTGCAATTAATGGAGTGACTTCATTTAATAATTCACAAACTTTACATATAACTGCAAATGATAACCAAGCTACAGAAGGAGAAATATTATTAACTCAAGATATTCCTGGTACTGGTGGAGATACTGTAATATTAAATACAGAAGCAAATCTTACAGCTAGTGCAGGATTTACTGGAAATGCTAAAGGTCCAATTAATTATACTGATTTAAGACCAATTGAAATAGCAACTCCTCCAATGATTGATGTATTTGAAACAAAAGCATTATATAAGAATGATGTTGAATATACTTCTGCTAGATATAAAACACATACTATTAATAATGGAATTGTTTATGCAGGAAATGTTATGCAAGGTGGAGTAATATATCCAGATAGAATATTAAAATCATTACCTAGTAGACCTGATTTATTTCCAAGTGATAGATTTATAGAAGCTGCAGTTAATGATGGTGATGAAATTATAGTAATTGAATCTTTTAATGATAGAATATTACAGTTTAAGACAGGAAGCCTTTCTATCATAAATGTATCTGGTTCATTAGAATATCTAGAAAATAGATATGAATATTTAGGCGTAAGTAGTGTAATGGCTGTATATAAAACTGATAGAGGAGTTATATTTGCTAATAAAAGTGGTGTCTATATATTTATAGGAGAAGGAGAACCTACAAAACTTACAAGTAAGATATCAGATGCAGAGTGGGTATCTTTTGTTAATGGTGGGCCAGACCTTTTAGCATTATTGTATACTCCACTTAAAGACCAAATTATGGTAGGGCATAAAACTACTCAAGATGCTTATATTATAGACCTTAGAACACAATCTATTGGATTTGGAAAAGATATATTTTTACTAGGAGACCAAAATACAAATGTAGTTTATGATACTAAAAATAATCAACCTGTATTTTTAAGTGAAGCTTCTAATGCTTTAAATTTCTATACATTATATAATACAGAAGATGATACTTATTTACAGACAGTAACCCATGCATTAAATGAGCCATCAACATCAACAGATATTGCATCATCGCATGGGATGGCCGTAGAATTTAAACACCTAGACTTTGGACTTCCTGAAGTCAGAAAAAAGATACGTAGTGTTTCTATTACAACTAAAAATTCAGATGGACAATTAAAATTACAATATTCTACGAACTTAGGAAATTCTTGGGCAGATATAGGAGCTGATGAAGCTGCATCTACAATAACAGATTATGCAGTGATTAATGATAGTTATTCAAGGCAAAGATTTGATGTAAGTATTAATAATATTTATACATTTGGATTGCGAATTGTTCCTACAGGAACTCATGCATCTAAGGCTGCTAATTTTGGCGTACAAGATATTTCAATAGTATATAGATTGAAGAATGTCAAATAGAAGAATAGACAATTTAAGAGAACCATCAAATGTACATTTTAAAGTACAAACGGGATTTCCTACTGCAGTTGATGCTAAAGAAGGAACATTAACTTTAAGATACGTTTCGGGAACTGGCTTGTGTTTATTTGCATATCATGCGCATAGGTGGAATATGACAAAACTTTCACCAATGAACGCTAAAGATGAAACAATTGTAGAGAATTTAGTAGTTAAAAACCTAGAAGTAGATAAAACAGCAAAGTTTAAATCATCAAAAATTGACATATCTGATAAGAATTTACCAGAGATAAGAAAATGGAATAAGTCTTATAATGATATAAGGAGTGGAGAAGTTGACGCAAAATTTAAAGAAGTAATACTAGGAGCTTCTTTAGCTGTTGATTATGGTGGGACTGGTTCTTCTACGGCAGATGGAGCATTAGATAATTTAGGTGGAACAACTACTGGTAAGGAAATATTCACACTTGCTGACGGTTCTGGTGTTAGATATATTAGGATAGATGATGATGATGGGATAACTACAAGAGGTGTAGCTGATATCATTGATGATATTGGCCCTAGTATTGACACTGTAGGAACTATTGGGACAGGAACATGGGAAGCTACTAATATTGGTGTCGCACATGGCGGAACTGGATTATCAACTATGGGTGGAGCTAATTATATTTTATATTCTAGTGGTGCGACTTCAGCAATGACTGCATCTCAAACATTACCTTCTGCTGTGCAAGGTAATATAACTACTGTTGGAGATGTTACTACAGGGTCGTGGGGTGGAACTTATGAAACTGTTCTTCCTACTGCTAAGGGTGGAGTATCTGTTACAGGAACTACTGAAAATGCAGTATTAACACTAGGAGGTAGTGCGAATAATTTTACTGCTGAAGGTAATATGAAATATTATCAAGATGGGGCAGGATTTAATTGGTTGGAATTTACTTCATCTGGTTTTCAAGATGATGCTGTTATTATGTTTCCAACTGCAACTGCTCATAATGTTGCAGGAGATGATATAACATTACAAGCTGGAGATACAACTTCTGGAACATCAGATAACCAAGCTGGAGGCCATTTATATTTAAAAGGTGGAAGAGGAAAGGGTGATGAGGCTGGTGGTAATGTTGAATTTCATGTTTCAAAGGCAGGAAGTTCTGGTGATAGTTTAAATGCACATTCTATAGGAGGATATTTTGCAGGAAGTAATGGTAATTTATATTTATATAATAATTTGCAATTAGAAGGTTCTACTAATGAAGTTACTACACTATCTGTAGCAACAGACAATACAGGTGTATTTACAATAGCTACTACTGGAGATGGTGCAACTGATTCTGATATAGTTTTAGATGCAGATGGTGATATCTCATTAGAAGCAGCTGGTGGAGGTATTACATTAGATGCGGATACAATGATAGCTATAAATCATACTGGCACTACAACGGATACTATCAAGGGATTATTTGTAGATATAGATAAGTCAGGAGCAATAGCGGGGGGTCAAACAATAACTACTTATGGTTTAGATATAGATATTAATAATGATACAGCTACAGCTTCAGGGCTTGGTACTCATATTGTTAATTATGGTATAACACTTGATATGGTGACAACTGACGCTCATGTAGATAATAAACAATATGGAATAGATATAACACTATCTGGTACAGGAACTGCTACTAATGATGAATCACTTGGAATGCAAATAACTAATCAAGATGGTTATAAGGATATAAAGTTACGAAGTTCTGCAGACACAGCTGATTATTGTACTATAAGTACTACAGCCAATGGAGCTACAACCATTGAAACTGTTGATGGAGGAGCTACTGGAGCAGATTTAATATTTGATGCTGATGGAGCTATTATATTGGATTCTGCTAATGGTTCATTTACAATGAAAAATGCAGGGACAGCAATTGGTTTAGCTAAATCTGCTTATGCAGGAATGATACTTGGATATAGAATGATTGGAGAAGACGCAGCTGGAGGAAGCTCAATTGCTTTAGCAACATCTTTTGCAGTTATTCATGATGATGCAACTGTTAGATTTAACGCTCCTCCAAGCGGAGCGGTTGAAGTTATGGTACAGATTTATGCGGTTTCAGGTTCTAATTTTGCAGTATTAGAATTTGCATTGTCAACTACAGATACTGGCACATATACTTCTTTAGGCACTACTTATGAACAGAAAGTTGCACACTTTGATAGGTCAGATGATAAGGTAATACAATGTTATTGGACAGTAACAGGATTAATACCGGGAGATACATATAATTATTGGTTAGCAGCAGAAGCAACTGCAGGAACAACAACATTATATTGGGGTGGAACAGCAACGAGTACATATCCTGATTTTATTATGAAAGTAACAGCATTACCAAAAGCAATATCAGATTTTGTAGAGTATGATTAAAAAGAGTATATATTTAGCATTATAAGGAGATAAATAATGGCAGGGAAAAAAGAGGTTAAAAAATCAGCTAATGATGAGAAATTAGAATCTCTTCATGAACAATTCAAGGAAGTTATTAATAAGAGAGAAAAATTCTCAGAAGAGGTTAATAATTTGACAACGATTGCTCTTAAACTTCAAGGGGCTATTGAAGTACTTGAAGGCATGAAAAAAGAATCAGAAACAATAGTAGATGATTCGTGAGGCTAAGAAGACAAATTTTTGATAGGAATTATAAGAGATGAATAACTATATTATATTGATAAAAAGGACTTAAAAAAGTAAGATTATGGGAAAGAAAATAAGCGCAAAAGCATTAGCCTCTTTATATCCATCTACACAATGGCGTACTAGAAATGTCATTAATTCTGCAGTTACAAAAGTACAGAAAGCACATGATGAAGAATTTATGCGTTTACAAAGTGTACAACAGACATATCAAGCGATAATGAAATTTGGAAAAGCAGCATCAGAGGCTGGTAAAAGCTTTAAGCAAGCTAAATTAGCAGGATATGAAGGGAATATGCTTAACTATGCAAAAGAACCATCTGAAGCTCAGGGTGTATGGGAGGATAGATATAAGACATATAATAAAAAAGTAATGGATTCGACCAACAATGAACTTACTTTAGATAAATTATTTAAAACTACGCAAAAAAGACAAAAAGGACAAGGGGCTAAGTTTAAATTAGATAAGTTTTCTGAAAAAATGAGATTAGAAGATGAAAAAGGTGAATTTACTGATGATGAATCTACTTTTGGATTAAATACGTTATTAGATTATTATGAGCAATCTAAAAAAGAAACGCCTGAATTAGTTGAACTATCTAAAGAAGTAACTTCAATAAAAGAGGATGAATATGACCTTAATTTAGATGCTAATGAACCTTTCGCAGATATGCCGTATGATTCTTTTGAAGATTTAGATGACTTATCAGAAGCAGAAGCTCAAGAAGGTGATATTGAAGGAAATGAGGAATATTGGGATAATGCTCAAAAATTTGCAGACAATGAGAATTTTGACTTTGATTTTAATAATCCAGAAGATAGATTGGAATGGGCGGATAAACTTAGTTCTTTAAGTAAAGAAGATAGATTTAAAGTATATCAAGATATAAAATCAAGCGAAGATAGAGAAGCAAGGGTAGAGAAAAGAAAAGAGATGGCAGGTGAAGGAGATGAGTATATAGAAGATTTTGATAGGATGTATGATGTTATAGAGACATCAGAGAAAGCTCCTGGAATTAAAGGATTAATGCAAAGAATGGTTCCTGGTGGTAAATCAGGTTATGATACTGATGCAGAATTTACACTTCCTCATGGCGGTTTAATGCAATTGCCTCCCCCATTTGCATTAGATACTTATGAATATAAATCTAGACCCACTAAACCAGGAATCCCAATAAGTGGAGATGAAGATTTTGGAGAAGCAAAATATCCTGATTCTTTATATCCATCTACGGCTACATATGGGATGGGACACGATAAATGGGAAGCTCTTAAAGAACAATCATGGCCGAAAGAACAAGAGGGCCCCCCAGTTCCTTATCCTGAGCAATTAGGTACAGATTTTTTTGATAGAAGAATTAATGCAACTCCATATGAAATCCCAAGTAGTTTTGGATTAGCTGATAAACCAATAGTAGCTAAAGGATTGATTCCTGGTTTAAGTGGATTCCAAAGACAATATGAAGAACAAATAAGAAAAAGAAGAGCATTAGAGGAGTTATATAAATAATGGCTGGTGAATATACAAGTAATGTAGCAAGTGGCGTATTTGGAGGAGTTGTATCTGGAGCTGCTGCTGGTGGAAGTACGTTTGGTGTTCATGGTGCTGTTATAGGTGGATTTCTTGGACTTGGTAAAGCATTGATTGAAAATAAAGCAGGCAAGGAAAGAGAAGCTAAGATTGCAAAACAAAAAAAAGCATTAAAAGAAAGAAAAAAACAAGTAGAAGGAGAACTGACTGGGATTCCAGACCTTCTAGAACAGAAACAAGATTTACAAGAAGAACAACTTGAATATCAATCACAATCTGTAATAGAGAATTTTATAGAACAGACAGTTGGAAATATTCAAGGGATGGAAGCAACAAAAGGTAAAACTGGGTTAACTTCATCTGATATTGATGCTCAGATTACAAGTTCAAAAGAAAAATCTTCAAAATCATTTAATCAAGTAATGACTGATTTAGAGAGACAAAAAGAGAATCTAGAATATGCAACAGAATCAGAAAAAGCTTCAAGAGTACAAAGTTTAATAGGTGATTTATATGATTTAGACACAACGATAGAAGGATTATAATTATGGCAATGGACAATGAATTAAGAAAGATACTCTTAAGAGAACAGGATTTAAGATTTGTTACTGATACTTTAACTCAATATTTAGGCAAAAAGGCTGAAGATAGAAAGTATTATGCTGACCAAGCCCATGCAGAGAGGATGGAGGCAAAAAAATTACAAGCAGAAGCAGAAAAGGGAGTCAAGGCTCCTGCGGTTAAAAAAGTTCAATTAAATATAACAGAAAAAGATTGGGAAGATACTAATAAAACAAAACAGCTTCTAAATATGGGTTTTACTCAAGGTTTCGTGGGAGTAGATACAAAGCATTTAAATAATGAACAATTTGGGAATGTTACATCTTTGGGTATAGATTATTATGGAGAAGAAGATAAGCCTGAAGATGGTGTAAATTATAATAGAGATATTACAAGTAAGTTTGATACAGAGCTGCAAATTGCAGAAGATAACAATAATTATTCTAAGATTAAATATTTAAAAGGCATTAAAAAGCAAATTGGTAATAAAAACATAGATAAAGCTACTTTTGAATCTTTAAAGACTAAAATTACAGGAGAAAACTATAAAACACAACAAAACCAGGCATCAAAAAGATACGGCAATGCCAATATAGAACTCAAAGGGGAAATAACATCTATTTTAAATCAATACAAAAA
>Ga0114905_1001637_pt1 | contig 12129 bp, 12 predicted proteins | sample MalvireepMed_b05_FD_83499 | JGI IMG/M metagenome (GOLD analysis project Ga0114905, IMG submission 83499) | Marine viral communities from the Global Malaspina Expedition - Malaspina viral metaG DeepMed_b05 | ecosystem: Environmental > Aquatic > Marine > Oceanic | place: Mediterranean Sea...
CGACGATCCGCGAATTCGGCTTCGGCTACGCCCCGGGCGACCGGCAGGCGCTCAAACGCGCGCTTGGACAGTTCGATGAAGCCATGCTGAGCGAAGCCGGCATGCGGATCGAGGTCGAAGGCAAGGATCCCTACGACCGCTTCCGCAACCGGCTGATGCTGCCGATTCACGATGCACGCGGCCGGGTCATTGCCTTTGGCGGCCGCATTCTCGGCAGTGAGGCCAACCCCAGCGCCCCCAAATATCTCAACAGTCCCGACACGCCGTTGTTCGACAAGGGCCGCACGCTCTACAATCTGCACCGCGCTGCCCCCGCCGCGCGGCAAAGCGGGCGAATGATCGTGGTCGAGGGCTATATGGATGCGATCGCGCTGGCCCATGCAGGCATCCGCGAGGCGGTCGCCCCGCTGGGGACCGCGCTTACGGAAAACCAGATCGAATTGCTGTGGCGGCAGGTCGAGCGCCCGATCCTGTGTTTCGATGGCGACAATGCCGGACAGCGCGCCGCAATGCGCGCCATAGCGCGGGCGCTGCCCATGCTGCGCCCGGCGCATTCGCTGGCTATCGTGCGCCTGCCCACGGGGATGGATCCCGATGACCTGATCAAGGACAAGGGCCCCGAGGCGATGGAGGCGCTGCTGGCGCAGCCCGACAGCCTGCTCGACACGCTGTGGGAATTCGAACGCGCGGCCTCGCCGCTCAATTCGCCCGAAGACAAGGCCGGGCTGAAGGCGAGGCTGCTCGACCATGTCGACAGCATCCAGCACCCCGATATCCGCGCGCTGTACAAGCGGGAATTGCTCGAGCGCTTTTCCGCCTTCGCCTTTCCGCCGCGCCCCCCGCGCGAAGCGCGGCCGCGGGGGGACTGGAAGAAGTCCGGCTTCAAGCCGGCAGCCCCGACGCTGGCACCCGAGGCGCGCGAGCGGCTGATCCGCGCGATGCAGGGCGGCGCACGCGACGCGTTGACCCGGGCGGTGATCGCCGGTCTGGTGCGTTTTCCCGACCAGATCATGCGCCATGAAGACACGCTTTCGGAACTGGCACGGCGTGATCCAAATGTCGGTCCCGCCATCGATTCGCTGCTTGAAGCTGCCGAGGCGCTTGATTTGTCCGCGCAATCGACCATATCGCTTGAAACAGGCCTACCCGCCCCACCGGAAAAAACCTTGTTCGCCTTCCTCGATGAAGGCACCGACCCGGATGATGCGCGCGAGGATCTGGCCGAAGCCGTGTCGTTGCTGGTCGAAAGGCCGGCGCTGGAATCCGCCCTTTCGGCGGCTACAGCGCGGTTCGAACGCGATCCTGAAGGCTCCATCGCCGAACAGGCCCGATTGCGCGAGCGGTTGTTGGCCCTTAACGAGCGGTTGAAGCGTTTTGGTCGCAGGAAGGCTGCAGCGGCCGACGAATCGGAATCATGATCCCCACGGGTGCGCGGCCCAAGGGCAAGACAAGACTGGACTGAATTACCTCATGGCCACCAAGTCGAAGACCAAGGACGACGGCGACGCTCCCCTGATCGATCTCAACGAGGCATCGGTCAAGAAGCTTATCACCAAGGCAAAGCGCAAGGGTTACGTCACTTACGACGAGCTCAACGATGCGCTGCCCCAGGGCGCGATGAGTTCGGACCAGATCGAGGATATCCAGTCCGCGCTGTCCGACATGGGCGTGCAGATCGTCGAAAGCGACGAGGAAGCCGAGGCCGCTGCCGAGGAAGCCGACGAAGTCGAAGAACTGGCGGCCAGCGCCAAGAAGGACACCAAGACCGCGGCAAAGCCCGCAGTCAAGAAGGCTGCCACCGGCGAACGCACTGACGATCCGGTGCGCATGTATCTGCGCGAAATGGGCGCGGTCGAGCTGCTGAGCCGCGAGGGCGAAATCGCCATCGCCAAGCGGATCGAGGCCGGCCGGGACATGATGATCATGGGCCTTTGCCAGAGCCCGATCACTTTCCACGCCATCATCCAGTGGTCCGAAGCGCTCAATGCCGAGGAGATGCAGCTGCGCGAGATTCTGGATCTCGATGCCATGCTGTCAAAGGAACCCCCGCCAGAGAAGATGGCGGAGGAAGAGGAAGACGATGACGGCGAGATCTCGGAAGAGACCGCCGGTCCGACCATCCGTGACGACGACGAGGACGATTCGGACGAGGAAGGCGAAGACGGCGAGGAAGGTTCGTCAAAGCGCGACGACGAAGAGGAAGAGGACAACACCATGTCCCTTGCTCAGATGGAAGCCGCGCTGAAGCCCGACGCGATCGAACGCTTTGCCCGGATCACCGACTTGTTCGGCAAGTTCGAAAAGCTTCAAAACGAGCGCGTCGATCTGATGGCCCGCGGCGAGACCTTCACCGCGGCCAAGGAAAAGAAGTACGAGGCGCTGTCCGAGCAGCTGACCGCGGAAGTCGAAAGCGTGCAGTTCCACGCGACCAAGATCGAATTCCTGGTCGACAATCTATATGCCTTCAACCGCCGGCTGACCGCGCTGGGCGGCCAGATGCTGCGTCTGGCTGAGCGTCACAAGGTCAAGCGGGTCGATTTCCTCGATGCCTATATCGGCAATGAGCTCGACGATGCGTGGCTCAAGGAGCGCGCCAAGAAGGACAAGAAGTGGGCGGCCTTCGCCGAGAAGGAAGCCGACGCGGTCGAGCGTATCCGGACCGAGATTTCCGATATCGCCAGCCAGACCGGCATGGCGCTGGAAGAATTCCGGCGCATCGTGACCAAGGTCCAGAAGGGTGAACGCGAAGCGCGGATCGCCAAGCGCGAAATGGTCGAGGCGAACCTGCGCCTCGTGATCTCGATCGCCAAGAAATACACCAACCGCGGCCTGCAGTTCCTCGACCTGATCCAGGAAGGCAACATCGGCCTGATGAAGGCGGTCGACAAGTTCGAATACCGCCGCGGCTACAAGTTCAGCACTTATGCCACCTGGTGGATCCGTCAGGCGATCACCCGCTCGATCGCCGACCAGGCGCGTACGATCCGCATTCCAGTGCACATGATCGAAACGATCAACAAGCTGGTGCGCTGCAGCCGTCAGTTCCTCCACGATCAGGGCCGCGAACCGACACCCGAAGAGATGGCCGAGAAACTCTCGATGCCGCTCGAGAAGGTGCGCAAGGTGATGAAGATCGCCAAGGAACCGATCAGCCTCGAGACGCCGATCGGCGACGAGGAAGATTCGCATCTCGGCGATTTCATCGAGGACAAGAACGCGATCATCCCCGTCGATGCCGCGATCCAGGCGAACCTCAAAGAAACCGTGACCCGGGTTCTGGCCAGCCTGACCCCGCGCGAAGAACGTGTGCTGCGCATGCGGTTCGGTATCGGCATGAACACCGATCATACGCTTGAGGAGGTCGGCCAGCAGTTCTCGGTTACCCCCGCACGAATTGGGCAAAAAGAGGCGAAGGCGCTCCGCAAACTGAAGCACCCGAGCCGCAGCCGCAAGATGCGCTCGTTCCTCGACCAGTAAGCACACGCGCGGCCAGCGGCTGCGCGTGTGCCTCATAGTGCCCCGAACAAATATTTCCGACAGGCGGGAACCGCATGGCGCCCTATGCTTTCAGGCGCAATGAGGGGAAAAACAAATGGGGCCACGGTCGGGGCATCGACCGGCGCTCGAAAGATGCCGATGTCGGACGGGTCCATCGATTTCAGGCGGGTGCTCGAGCACTCTCCCAACCCCTATCTGCTGCTCGATGCCGAGTTGCACATTAGCTGGGCCAATCATGCGTATCTCGCAGCCGTAGGCCGCGAATTGGACGATATTGCGGGCAGCCACGTGTTCGACGCCTTTCCCGGCGCGGGCGAAAGCCATCACCTTATCGAATCGTCTTTCGAGCGCGTGCTCGAGACGGGCGAACCTGACGAGATCGCCCACCTCAAATACGATATTCCCAACGCCTCGGGCGGTATGGACGCGCACATCTGGAGCACGACCCAGGTGCCGATCCTCGACGACAGCGGGGCGGTCCGATACATCCTCCAGCACCCGGTTCAGATCACCAAGATCGAGCAGCGCGACACGGCGAGCGTGGTCCGCCGCGCCGAAGCGGTCGAACAGCGTTGGCGCGGCGCAACGAAGGAGCTCGAGCGATTGCGCGCCTTGCTGGAACAAGCGCCCGGCTTCGTCGCCGTGCTCGCCGGACCGGAACATCGTTTCGTCATGTCTAATGCAGCCTATCGCCGGCTGATCGGCGAGCGCGACCTCGACGGAAAGAGCGTGGCAGAAGCCCTGCCCGAGATCGCCGAACAGGGCTTCGTTGACATCCTCGACAAGGTCATGGAGACCGGCGAACCCTATTTCGGGCGCCGGGAAAAGGTCATGCTCAAAAGCGGCGAGCATGACGAGTTGCGCGAACGGCATCTTGAATTCATTTTCCAGCCCATCAGCGGCCCGGATCGCTTCGACGGGGTTCTGGTCCAAGGGTATGACGTGACCGAGGAAGTGCTGGCTGAAGACAGCCAGCGCATCCTGATCAACGAACTCAACCACCGCGTGAAGAACACGCTGGCCGTCGTCCAGGGGCTGGCCCAGCAGTCGTTCAAAGGGGACAAGCAGAACCCCCAACTCGATATCTTTGTCGAGCGGCTCGCCGCGCTGGCCAGTGCGCACAGCCTGCTGACCGAGCGGCGCTGGGAATCTGCCGACCTCAGAACAATCGTGCGCGGCGCGCTCGAGGCGACGGCCGGGACTCAGCAATCGCGCTACACGCTCGACGGACCAGACATCAGGCTGGAACCGCAACCCGCCGTTGCGCTGTCGATGGTCATCCACGAACTGTCGACCAACGCCGTGAAATACGGTGCCTTTTCCACCGACGATGGCTCGGTCGACATTCGATGGTCGTTCGAAGCCGGCGAAGATGGCGGCACGCTCATCCTCGACTGGCGCGAAAGCGGTGGTCCTTCAGTCGCAACGCCGGATCGCACGGGTTTCGGTTCGCGACTCATCCAGCGCGGGCTGGGAACACCGGGTAGCCAGACAACGATCGAATATCTGGCGGACGGGCTGCATTGCCGGCTCGAGGGCAAACTATGCCTCTGAGTGGCAAACGGATCCTCGTCGTCGAAGACGAACCCATCATCGCGTTTGCGCTCGAGGACATGCTGCTCGAGGACGGCGCCGATGTGGTCGCAGTCGGTTCGCTCGAGGAAGGTCTCGACCAGGCCGAAGCAGGGGTGTTCGATTTCGCCATTCTAGATATCAACCTGCATGGCGAGAAAAGCTACCCGATCGCCTTCCGGCTGGGGAGCAAGGGCGTACGATTCGTCTTCGCCAGCGGCTATGGCGATGCCGAACATCCCGAAGAACTGGCGCATGTCACCACGCTGACGAAACCCTATGTCCTCGCCGACATCCGCAATATCGCAGTGGGCGGCTGACGAGCCGGAGCTGAGCGTGGGCAAACCGCCACAAGGAGGTGGCGAGCGGCACCGGAAACGACTATGGGGCTGCGCATGCGTATTGCCATTGCTTCCGACCACGCCGCTTTCGATCTGAAAGCCGATTTGCGCGACTGGTTGATCGAACAGGGTCACGAGGTCGCCGATCTCGGCCCGGATACCGCCGACAGCGTCGATTACCCCGACTACGGGTACAAGCTGGCCGCAGTTGTCGCCGGTGGGACCGCAGATCGCGGCGTTGCCCTGTGCGGCAGCGGGCTTGGCATCTCGATGAGCATCAATCGCCATCCCGCCATCCGCTGCGCGCTCGTTTCCGAACCGTTGTCCGCTTCGCTGGCGCGGGAACACAACGATGCCAACTGCATCGCGATGGGCGCCCGCCTCGTCGGCAGCGACATGGCCAAGGCGTGTCTGTCCGCCTTCATCGAAACCGATTTCGCCGGCGGCCGCCACCAGCGCCGCATCGACAAGCTATCCAACCCGGACATCTGATCTATGGCTACCCAGGTACAAGACACCGCGCGCGACCCTATGGACCGCTTCTGGCACGATACGCTGGCGGAAGCCGATCCCGAGATCCACAATGCGATCCGTAAAGAACTGGCGCGTCAGCAGGACAAGATCGAGCTGATCGCCAGCGAGAATATCGCCTCCAACGCGGTTCTCGAAGCCACGGGCAGCGTGTTCACCAACAAATATGCCGAAGGCTATCCGGGCAAGCGCTATTACGGCGGCTGCGATTATGCCGACGTCATCGAAACGCTGGCGATCGAGCGCGCGAAGCAGTTGTTCGGGTGCAATTTCGCCAACGTCCAGCCCAATTCGGGCAGCCAGATGAACCAGGCGGTTTTCCTCGCGCTGCTGCAGCCGGGCGATACCTTCATGGGTCTCGACCTCAATTCGGGTGGTCACCTCACGCATGGATCGCCGGTCAACATGAGCGGCAAGTGGTTCAACCCCGTCAGCTACGGCGTGCGCCAGGATAACGAGCTGATCGACATGGACGAAGTGATGGCGCTGGCGAAGGAGCACAAGCCCAAGCTCATTATCGCCGGTGGCACCGCCTATTCGCGTAGCTGGGACTGGAAAGCCTTCCGCAAGGTGGCCGACGAGGTCGGGGCCTACCTGATGGTCGACATGAGCCACATCTCCGGGCTCGTCGCGGGCGGCGCGCATGCCAACCCCTTCCCCCATGCCCATGTCGTCACCAGCACCACTCACAAATCCCTCCGCGGGCCGCGTTCGGGCGTGATCCTGTGGAACGACGAGGAACTCACCAAGCCGTTCAACATGGCGGTTTTCCCGGGCATGCAGGGCGGCCCGCTGATGCATGTCGTGGCTGCCAAGGCAGTCGCCTTTGGCGAAGCACTGCGCCCGGACTTCAAGGATTACGCCGCGCGCGTGGTCGAAAACGCCCGCGCTCTGGCCGAAGCCATCGAAGCCAATGGCCTGCGCGTCGTGTCGGGCGGGACGGACAACCATTCGATGCTGGTCGATCTTACGGCCAAGGACGTGACCGGTAAGGCCGCCGAAACCGGTCTCGATCGCGCATGGCTGACCTGTAACAAGAACGGCATTCCCTACGACACGCGCAGCCCCTTTGTGACCAGCGGTATCCGCCTCGGCACACCGGCAGGGACCACGCGGGGTTTCGGCCCTGAGGAATTCCGGACGATCGGCGCGCTGATCTGCGAGGTGGTGGACGGAATGTCGCGCAATGGCCCCGAAGGCGATGGGCAGGTGGAAGACAAGGTGCGCGGCAAGGTGGCCGAATTGTGCGCTGCCTTCCCCGTCTATCCCGGCCGCTGAGGAGAAAAGCGATGGACGACCATAATCCCAAACATCAGGATCACGAACTGCTTTCCGACGCGCAGCACGAAGTGAAGGACATGGCTAGCAAGGGCCTCGACCACCCTTCGACGAAACCCGTGCTGACCGGTGCTGCCGTGGGCGCAATCGCAGGGGGCCTGCTGCCGGTCGTGACCTGGCCGATCGGGCTCGTCGCGGGCGCGGGATACATGCTCTACAAGCGTCTCCGACCGTAAATGCGGTGCCCTTTCTGCGCGCATGACGACAGCCAAGTAAAGGACAGTCGTCCGACCGAGGATTCGACCTCGATCCGGCGGCGCCGGCAATGTTCGAGCTGCGGCGCGCGCTTTACCACGTTCGAACGGGTCCAGCTGCGCGAGGTCACCGTGGTCAAGTCGGGCGACCGCCGCCAGCCCTTCGAACGTAGCAAGCTGGAACAGTCGATCGCGCTCGCCTGCCGCAAGCGCGACGTTCCGCAGGAACGCATCGACCAGCTGGTCAGCGGGATCCAGCGCCAGGTCGAAACTGCGGGCGAGGCGGAGATTGCTTCGCAGCGTATCGGCGAAATGGTGATGGACGGACTGCGCGGCCTGGACAGCGTCGCCTATATCCGCTTCGCCTCGGTCTATCGCGACTTCAGCGAAGCGCGCGATTTCGAGGAATTTGCCAGTACGGTGCAGGAAGCGGCCGCCAATGAACGCGGCTGACACGCACAAACCCGTCGTTGTGCTGGTGCGCCCGCAGCTAGGCGAGAACATCGGCAAGGCAGCCCGCGCGATGCTCAATTTCGGGCTGACCGAGATGCGACTGGTCGAACCGCGCGATGGCTGGCCCAACCCTTCGGCGGGTCCGGCAGCGGCCGGGGCCGATGTCGTGCTCGACCGGGCACAGGTCTTTGCGACCACTGCGGAGGCGGTGGCCGATTGCGCGCATGTCTACGCCACCACGGTGCGCAAGCGCGGAGTGACCAAGCCGGTCGTCACGCCCGAGGAAGCAAGCCAGGAAATGGCCGCCGCACAGGGACGCAGTGCAATCCTGTTCGGACCAGAACGCTCGGGCCTGGAAACCGAGGACGTCGCGCTTGCGCGGGCGATCCTGACGGTGCCGATCAATCCGGAATTCGGATCGCTCAATCTGGCGCAGGCGGTAATCCTGTGCGCTTATGAATGGTCGAAGCACGAGCAACTGGTGCAGCCCACGCAGGAAGAACTGCTCCCCCCTGCACCGCAGGAAGAGCTCGACGGTCTGATCGCGCATCTGGAAACCATGCTCGAACCCAAGGGCTATTTCCTGCCCGCGGCGCGCGCGGAAGCCACCCGGCGGACCTTGCGCGGGGTGCTTACCAAGCCCGGCTGGAACCATCTCGAGGTGCGGACGCTGCGCGGTGTCCTGTCGTCGCTGGGGCGCGGACCTAAGCCCTGATCCGGTCCCATTCGGCCAGTTCGTAGTCGATCGACGTCTCGACCAGCATTTCCCAGATCTGCGCAATCGGCTCTGCCGGCAGCGAGCGGTCCTGCGCGTCGCGGCGCGCATTGTCGATGACCGCGCGCTTGCGTGCTTCGTCGCGCACGATCGCCCGATCGGGCTTGATCCGCGCGGCCGCCCGCATGTAGCCGAACCGCCGGTCGAGCAATTCCATCAGCTCGCGGTCGGTGGCATCGACGCCGGCGCGTACATCACGCATGTCGGCGCAGTTTTCAGGCAGCTTGAAATCGTCGTTCATGGCAATGCGCCCTGCCCCGCCTGCCGGTGCTTGTCGAGCGCCTATCTTCGTGCTTGACGAACCGCGCCATATTGCTACTAGCGCGCCTTCGCGAATTGGCTCCGCACCCCGGTGAAGCGGTAGCCGCGTCGAACTCCTGAGCGTGTCGAAGGAACGACGGTGCGATGCCGGGTTGAATGGCCGTCAACGGGATGGCCCAGCAGATTGAAGGAAAGACTATGACGAAGCGCACCCGCGCCAAGTACAAGCTCGACCGCCGGATGGGTGAAAACATCTGGGGTCGCCCGAACAGCCCCGTCAACAAGCGCTCCTACGGTCCGGGCCAGCACGGCCAGCGCCGCAAGAGCAAGACGAGCGACTTCGGTCTCCAGCTGCGCGCCAAGCAGAAGCTCAAGGGCTATTACGGCGACGTGACCGAGAAGCAGTTCAAGCGCACCTACATGGAAGCGTCGCGGATCAAGGGCGACACCGGTCAGAACCTGATCGGCCTGCTCGAACAGCGCCTCGACATGGTCGTTTATCGCGCCAAGTTCGCACCGACCATCTTCGCTGCGCGCCAGATCGTGAGCCACGGCCATATCTATCTCAACGGTGTGAAGACCAACGTCGCCTCGGCGCGCGTCAAGGTCGGCGACGTCGTTTCGCTGGGCAAGAAGGCGCAGGAAATGGCGCTGGTCATCGAAGCGCAGAGCCTGCCCGAGCGTGACATTCCCGACTACGTCAGCCCCGATGGCAACGACAAGGTGACCTTCACCCGCGTGCCCAAGCTCGACGAAGTGCCCTACCCGGTCACGATGGAACCGAACCTCGTGGTCGAGTTCTACTCACGCTAAGCCCAAGCGGCAGCGACACAGCAAAAGGGCGGTCCCTCACGGGGCCGCCTTTTTTGTTGCCCGGTCAGTACCGGCTGGCAAATCGAAGCGACAGCCACACCATGGCGAGGATCGTCAGCGTGATCAGGCCGCCCCAGAACCAGTCGGGCAGGAACAAAGCGTCGGCGATGAGGCCGGTGTCGGATCGCGCGGACATGCCGCCGGCCGTGCCGCCCGGGCTGAACAAATAGCCAAAGTCCTGATAGACGCTCACCACGCCTTGTACCCCGAGGAATTCCGCCGTGATCCGCTGCCATTTGGCACTCCCGCGCAGCGCGATGTACCCAGCTGCTGCAGCGAACAGCGGTAGCACCACCCATCCGGCGACCGAGCGCACCCACACCGCCGTCGAAATCGCGAGCGCCGATGCGAGAACCAGCAGCGCCAGCTGCGTGGCCCGCCGCGAGCGCGATGCGACGATCAACAGGCAGCCCGCGACACTGGGACCCAGCAGCCCTGCCGCTGCGATGGCCGCCTGCCCGAGGCGGCTGATGCTGCCGGAGAACTCGGCAAAACCCGAGCCATTGGCGAAGATCACGAGGCGATGGAATTCAGCGCCGAGCGCCATTGCGCTCAGCCCATGCGCCATTTCGTGAAACCAGGTGGCCAACAACGTGAACGGCATCAGCGCAAGCGTTCCGAAGCCGGTCTGCCAGGCGAGGATCGTCAGCCCGGCAAAGGCGAGAATATAGCTCTGTTCACGCGGCATTGCCTTGCGGTTGGGGGAAAGCCCCCATGTCGCGGGAGCAGCGGAACCGGCGCGGCCTTTTCTCATACCGGCACGGTATCGCCGGTTCGTCTCACTGCAAGTAGTCGCGGCGGAAATCGCGCGCGAACTGGGCGAACCGCGCTTCCGCGATCGCATCGCGCATCGCCTGCATCAGCTGCTGGTAAAAGGCGATGTTGTGCTCGGTCATCAGCATCGCGCCGAGGATTTCCTGCGATTTCACCAGATGGTGCAGGTATGCGCGCGAGTAGGTCCCGCAGGTATCGCAGGTGCAGCGGCTGTCGAGCGGTTCCTCGTCTTCGGCAAAACGCGCATTGCGCAGGTTGACCGGCCCGTTCCAGGTAAACGCCTGTCCGTTGCGCCCGGACCGGCTGGGCAGCACGCAGTCGAACATGTCCACCCCGCGCTCCACCGCACCGACGAGGTCGTCGGGCTTGCCGACCCCCATCAGATAGCGGGGCCGGTCGGCGGGCAATTGGCCGGGTGCGAAGTCAAGTGTGGCGAACATCGCTTCCTGGCCTTCGCCGACCGCCAGCCCGCCTATGGCATAGCCGTCGAAACCGATATCGGTGAGCTTGTCCGCGCTTATACGGCGCAATTCCTCGTCCAGCGCGCCCTGCTGGATACCGAACAATGCGGATCGCTGCGCGTGTTCGCCGCCCGCATCGAACCCATCGCGGCTGCGCCGGGCCCAGCGCATGCTCATTTCCATGCTCGCGGCGATTTCATCGCGCGGCCGATCGGCGCGCGGGCATTCGTCGAACGCCATCACGATGTCGCTGCCCAGCATGCGCTGGATTTCCATGCTGCGTTCGGGCGTAAGCATGTGCTTGGAACCGTCGATGTGGCTGCGGAACTCGACCCCCTTCTCGGTAAGCTTGCGCAGTTCGGACAGGCTCATCACCTGGTAGCCGCCACTGTCGGTCAGGATGGGCCGTTGCCAGTTCATGAACTTGTGCAGGCCGCCAAGCCTCGCCATCCGCTCGGCGCCGGGTCGCAGCATGAGGTGGTAGGTGTTGCCGAGGATTATGTCGGCTCCTGTCTTGCGGACGGTTTCGGGCTTCATCGCCTTGACTGTCGCTGCAGTACCGACCGGCATGAAGGCAGGCGTGCGAATGGTGCCGCGCTGCATGGCGATGCGCCCGGTGCGCGCAGCCCCGTCGGTCGCGTCGATGGTGAATGCGAAACGTTCGCTCATGGTCAGAAGCCGTAGATGAGAGTGGCACGGGTCAGCGTGTCGGTGCCGACCGAGCCGGCCGGCGGATTGCTGTCATATTCGATCTTGTAGGACAGCCGCGAGCGCAAGCGGTTGCTGACCCGGAAATCAAGTCCGGTAACGAGATTGACGGTGGTGTTCGCGCTATCGAAGATCACCGTCGCGCGGCCGCCGGTTTCCGCCAGCGCTTCCACATCCTGCGTCAGTTTCAACCGTTCGAGCATCTGCCAGTCGAAATCGAGGCCGACGAGCCCCGCGATCCGGCTGGCGCTGCTGCCATCAGTGAACTCGGTCACACGGTAAGCCGGGCCAGCCTTGACCGACAGCTGCAACGGTCCTCCGTCGATCACGCGGTAACCCAGACCGCCCGA
>Ga0114905_1001647_pt1 | contig 12107 bp, 9 predicted proteins | sample MalvireepMed_b05_FD_83499 | JGI IMG/M metagenome (GOLD analysis project Ga0114905, IMG submission 83499) | Marine viral communities from the Global Malaspina Expedition - Malaspina viral metaG DeepMed_b05 | ecosystem: Environmental > Aquatic > Marine > Oceanic | place: Mediterranean Sea...
CCTATCTTCGGCGCGATCATCAAACATGCCTTGAAAATTAATGCCCAGCTGTTCGTTATCAACAATTTGATGCGCTAAGCTATACCCAGTTTTGGTGGCGCCAATAACAATGGCTTGGCGGGTATTCATGCCGCTTTGTCTAATTTTAAAGAGAAACTTACGCATGACGAAACGCCAACTGAGCAATGCGCCGGCAGACGATGCAAACCAAGCCAATATCGTTGAGGTGGGTTGTGAAACTGCTTCTACAATAAAGAAACCCATCATTAACGTTAGTGAGCAGCTTACAAACCAGCAATACGCTGAAGTTTTAAGTATTTCTATAGTGCTATATCCACGCCACGATCTATATAAATCAAACGCTTCGGCGACAAGTTGAAACGATACAACGAAAATCAGCAGCAAAAGCAAGCCACTATTACTCACTTCAATGCTGAAAAAAAAGTGAGACCAATAAAACGAAACAGTAAATAGCGTTAGATCAACAAGACGGTAAAGAGTAGAGAAGCCACTATGATTTCTAACTATCAACCCACCTTGTCTTGGTTGCTTTTTGGGGTTAGAGTCCATGTTTTGCACAATAAATGCCTTATTTTCCATAACGCTCTCCATCAATCATGGTGTAGCAAGCCATCAAAATAGCTGCAAAAATGTGAAGTTGAAGGTAAGCTACATTAACGTTTTATTCAAAAGATGAGTAGTATACTCATTACTCCTGACTAGTTCCTTTTTATAATAGACGCAGCACATCAAAACAATCAATAATTATAGACGTTAACGTTTTCAAATTGTTTATATAAGGCGCTTAGTAAAGGAGATACGTACTTTAAAAAAGAGCTTGTGTTTATCGCTGGGAAATAAAATGTAATAATTTTGTGAAATTAGGCGATTTGTAAACTAAAGACAATAAAAAAGTATCGACACTCTGTCCATTACTAAAAATTAGTGACATTATAGAATTTGAAGTTCTTCTTGACTCCATTTAATAATTTGACGGACCGTTGAGTGTACAAGTTTAATGGTAACCTCAAGCATATAAACGGTAGTGAGTCACTTAAACTAACCTAATACATACGTTGTAAAAATACTTTGAAAAATTTCTTTGTTACAGTTGTTCGAAGTTTATTAGTGTGGGAATAGTTTTCGATGGTAGGCGTAGGCATCTTGCAGATAAACCCAAAAGGAAAAGGTATGCGTAAATTAATCTTAGCTACAGCGATAACTAGTAGTTTTGTTAGTTACGATGCGTCGGCACAACAGGCTGCTAGTATGGATCTCGGCGGATTTGAATTGTTTCCCGCTGTGCAATTGTCATTATTTCATGATAACAATGTTATTCGAAGCAATGATGATGAAATAGACAGCTGGGCGTCAGCGGTTATACCAGAGTTTATTCTAGTTAATAGCTATGGGTTAAATGAAATCCAGTTTGGTTATCGTTTGTCGCGGGCAGACTATTTTACTAGTACAAATGACGATTATACCGACCACCTTTTATTTTCAGATATCGCCCTTGATTTCAATGTTCGTAATAGAATGAATATCACGGCAGAGTACGAATATGGTCATGATGACCGTGGGACGGGGTTCTCAATTGGCTCGGGAGAGTTACTATCATCTCCTGATACATATAAATACTCCAATTTAAGTGCGACGTATTCTTATGGTGCCTTAACATCTAAAGGTCGTATTGACTTTACTTTGGGCTACTCGGGTAAAGACTACGACATAGACACTGACATTTATCGTACTAGAGATAGAAGCACTGTTAATATGGCAGGTACGTTTTATTACAATATTATGCCCGCGACAGACCTAACGCTAGATGTCATTTATAACAACATCAATTATGATTTCGCAATTGATCCAACCTCACCGTTAGATAGTGAAGAAGTACGCACATTAGTGGGTGTTGAATGGGATACAACTGCGAAAACAACAGGTTATTTCAAAGTTGGTCATCGCAGAAAAGAATTTGACGATGGTTCACGTGACAACTTTAGTGGATTAGATTGGAGAATTGGTGTCACTTGGTCGCCACGTACATATTCTACGGTGGATTTTACAACTTTCACTAATACCAATGAAACTAATGGTGTAGGCGATTTTATCGATACGCAAACTTACCGAGTTACTTGGGATCATGAATGGCTAGAACGCGTGTCTACAACGTTACGGGCTTCATATTCAGAAGATGAGTACACTGGTTCAGGCGCAACCCGTATTGACGATAATACGACGGCTTCATTTTTCTTAAACTATCAAGCTCGTCGCTACATGCAGGTGCAACTAGGGGTAACACATGATCGCCGTAATAGTAACCAGGTTAGTATCGACTTTGATAGAAACATTTTAAGCTTGTCTTTAAATATAACGTTGTAAAAGAATGACCTAATGAAAAAAATATTGACTTTAGTAATATTGCTTTTTCTCATCATGGACGTGTCGAAGGCGCAAGATATTAGACTGAATGAATATACACTCGGATCAGGCGATACTGTGAGTATTACGGTGTATGGCCAAGAAGATTTGTCATTGGAAACTCGCCTTACTGACATTGGAGTTATTAACTACCCTTACCTAGGGGAAATTTCAGTTATTGGAATGACAGTAAGCAGTCTTGAGCGCTTCATTTATAACGGCTTAAAAGGTGATTATTTAGTCAACCCCTCTGTATCAGTTAGCATACTTGAATACAGGCCATTTTTCATAAATGGAGAAGTAAAAGATCCTGGCGGGTATCCCTTTCAACCTGGATTAACAATCGACAAAGCGGCCGCATTAGCGGGTGGGTATACCGAACGTGCTTCGAAAACAAAAATCTATATAGATAGAACAATTAATGGAAAGCAAGTTACCTTAAACGCCGACCGCTATATGATTGTATTACCTGGTGACATTGTGCACATAGAACAGAGCTTTTTCTGATAAAGTAAATTGGATTTTTTATGCATTCTCAAGGAAATAATTTACACGCGACACACCTAGTAGATGCAGGTGAGGATATGATTGATATATCGCACTATTTTCGCGTTATCAATCGAAACAAATGGCGTATTTTGGCGCTGTCAATTGTTATCACGTTCTTGACTGCGCTAATTGTGCTAACAATGTCGCCGGTTTACCAAGCCACGTCTTCACTTCTTATTGAAAGTGAAGAAACAAACATTGTTTCGATAGAACAAGTTTATGGTTTAGATTCTAGTAAGAAAGAATACTTTGAAACCCAGTATGAAATTCTGAAATCACGACATATTGCTGCGAAAGTTATCGAAAAACTGAACTTGGGCGAGAATGCTATATTCACTCGAGATTTGGATAAACCCCCTTCCTTTTTCGCAAACTTAAAGTCTGATATCAAAGAGGCTCTCACTTTTTTACCGCAAAAGGAATTAGATCCTTTAAGTGAGGAAGAACTAGTGCAACGGAGAAAACAGCGGCTAATTTCAGTTTTCTCGGAAAACTTAACTGTCTCACCTGTTTCTAACACACAGGTTGTAAAAATTTCGTACTTTAGTGAATCGCCAAAACTGGCTGCTCAAATCGCCAACGCTGTCGCAGATGTTTACATTGAAAGTTATCTTGAAGCTAAGTTTGACATGACAAGTAAGGCAACCACCTGGCTTAATGAAAGCTTAGAAGGGTTGAGAACCAAACTTGAATTATCTGAACGTAAACTAGCTGAATTTTATGAACGCGAGCAATTAGTTGATTTAGATGGTGTAGTAGGTTTAGCGGCGGAAGAGTTACAAGGTTTAAGTGAACAACTCTTAGTGGCTGAAAATAGACTAAAGCAAACGCAAATAATATTCGAACAGGTCCAAAACTTTAATGGTGACCCCGCAGAATTGGCGGATATGCCTGCGGTGCAAAATCATCCATCAATCCAAAATGTTAAAAAAGCGGAATTGCTAGCAGAAAGCAAGGTATCTGAACTAAGTAAAGTTTATGGGCCTAAACACCAAAAAATGATTGCGGCACAAGCGGAGTTGTCGTCAATAAAACAAACATTAGTTAATCAAGTTCGTTCGTTAATTTCAGGAATAAGTAGCGAATACCGAAACGCTGATTCACAGGTGAAAGGCCTTCGTTTAGCGGTAGCTCAAGCGAAAGAAGAATACAGAAAGCTGACAACGCTAGAGTCAAAGCGCAAAATTCTTCAACGAGAAGTCGATACTAACCAACAGCTTTATAATTCATTTTTTACGAGGTTGCAGGAAACGACTGAGGTAGAAGGTTTCGAAACCGCTAACGCGCGAGTGTTAGACGAAGCGACGATTCCGGCGATTCCTGTTAAACCAAAAAGGGCATTAATATTAGCAGCGACATTGGTTGTTAGTGCTGCTTTTGGAATGTTTGTAGCACTAGCTCTTGATTTTTTAAATAGTGGCGTGCGTTCAGTTGAGGATGTAGAGCGTAAGCTAGGCCAAAGGATGATAGGTTTAATACCGTGGTTGCCACATAAAAAGAGCGAGCATCTTCCTCTTCGCGAATTTTTCGCAACTGACAATCATGTATTCAGTGAAGCCATACGTACTTTAAGAACAAGTGTGCAACTGCTCGATTTATCAGGGAGTAGAAAAGTGGTAATGGTTACCTCTAGTGTACCAAAAGAAGGTAAAACGACTGTTTCTATCAACTTGGCGTTTGCAATGGGGCAATTAGGTAAAACGCTAATTATAGATGCAGATTTACGAAAGCCCTCAATCGCTAAACGTTTCGATTTACCAGGCTTCCAGCCTGGATTAACGAATTTGGTTTCGGGAACGCATGAATTAAGCGAATGCGTATGGCACGATGATTCAGCAAATATTGATGTGATATCGGCAGGTTCTCCTTCTCCTAATCCGCAAGAATTGCTATTGAGTGACGGCTTCAAAGCTACTATTGAAATTCTTAAGAGTAAGTATGATCATATCATTATCGACACAGCGCCAAGTCAATCGGTGAGTGATGCTATCGTGGTGAGTGACAGCAGTGATATAATGCTATATGTTGTCAAAGCTGATAGTACCGCTGTTAACTCAGTGTCGAATGGTTTAGAGCGTTTTATGACTTTAGGAAAACGAATCGATGGTGTTATCCTTAACCAAGTCGATATTAGAAAAGCGGATAGTAGTTATGCTTATAAAGGCTATTATGATGAGTATAATTATGGTGCTAGTACAACCGAAACTTCGAGTTAAGGTAGCTAGGCTAGTATTTTGATTGATCTACATTGCCATTTCCTTCCGGGTATAGACGATGGCGCGAAAAATATTGACGAAGCAATAGCTTTGGCGAAATTCGCGTACGAATCCGGAATTACGCATGTCGTATGTACCCCTCACATCCATGAGGGATTCTTTGATAACGATATTGACATTATTGCGCGCGCACATGATGAATTTCGCACTGCGTTATTACAAGAAAATATTCCTTTAAAAAGTCATTTTTCCGCAGAAGTTAGAATTAGCCCTAATATTGTTGCGTTGGCAAAGGCGAAACGGCTTCCTTTTCTAGGTTATTTCGAAGGTAAGCCTGTATTGCTGTTAGAATTACCTCATAGCCATATTCCCCCTGGTACAGAGCAGCTTATTCAATGGTTAAAGCAAAATGATATTTTACCTATGATTGCTCACCCAGAACGTAATAGAGACATAATAGCTAAATATAGTAAGGCTCGCTGGTTAAAAGGGCAGGGGGTATTGTTCCAAATTACCGCTGGTGCAATAACTGGTACCTTTGGAGAAAAGGTTCAGCGTTGTGCATTAACTATGTTAAATGATGGCTTAGTGGATATTGTTGCTACAGATGCTCACAATTTAAGAAAGCGCCCACCGGAACTTTCCACTGCATTTGCAATATTAGTCGAAAAGTATGGTTCCCATTGTGCAGAACAATGGTGTGTAAATACACCCAAGGACATTGTTAGTTGTTGGTTTGATGATAAATAAAAGATTTATTGTGAATAAGCATGTTTTAAATATTAAGTTGGGTGCTTTGGCAGTCATAATCTTCTTTTTGTGCTTTAAATCTGCAACTACAGTAATAGCATCTTTTCAATTTTATGGTGCTAATAATTTTATTCAGGCATGGCAGGAAGGAATTGGTGTTAAATTAAGCGATATCGACAAAGCAGAATCTTTTGCTAGTAACGCATTTCTATTGCACGACTCACTTGCCTTATACTCCGACACATTGAGTACCATACTGCAATGGAAAGCATTACAAACCAACGACAATGAATTGAAAGTTGACATTCTGAATAGAGCAGAGCGTTATAACTTGCGGTCAACTACATATAGGCCGAGTTGGCCAGTTGCATGGGTTAATTTAGCATATATAAAGTGGCTTAAAGGTGAGTTTGATGCAGATTTTCAATTTTATTTAAGTCAAGCCTCTAAGTTAGGCCCGTATACTGATGAGGTACATGTTGTCATTGCCGCTATTGGTTTAAATCTTGCCAAATCGAATGTTAGGGAGTTTTTGCGAAGTCGCGCGCTATTTAAAAAGCATGTGATATTAGGTATCGCTCATCCAGGTTCTAGAGCGAAAGTGATCACTTATGTAGAAAACACAGGTACAAAGGCAATAGTGTGTACCTGGTTAATACAAAAACGAGCCATTCAGTATAATCAGATGAAGTGTTAACAACAAAGAAATACTGCCATTAATTTCGTATATCTTTGTTGTTCGCCTGGAATGCTAAAGCCAGTATAAACATAAAAAGTGCCGCATTTGCTGGGGCTTGTAATGGGAAATCCATTGTCATATGAATACTCATTCCTATTATGGCCATCGCCGCGCCAAAGGCTACACCCCGCAGAAGATTATTTCTTCTCACTCTTATTGCTTTAATACAGGCAATAATTGCCAAAAAAGCGATCGTAAACAAGCAAATAGTAGCTGGAATACCTGCTTCAATTGTAAACTGTAGGTAATCATTATGAGCATGGTCGTAAAATAGATTAATATCTTCCCCTTTGTAATTTGGAAAAATACTGTAATAACTACCGAGGCCTGAGCCGGTTAAAGGGAAGTCGAGGAGTAATGGTATTGAATCTCTAACCACTTCATCGCGAGTTTCTTGGGTTAGCGTAGTTTGTTCCAGCCTTTCTTTTACCTTGTCTAGACCAAACCAGGCACTTAAAATAAACATGTCAATGACAAACATGCTAATTATAAGAATAGTCAGCCCCCTAGATCGCGTTTTAATTAGTGTTAAGCTGGCTAATCCAACAACTGTCATAGCGACGAAAAATGACGTGTTTCCCATACGAGAGTGCGACATAACAAGTGCGATAACCATAATCGCCAATGCAATTCGAACAAGCGCTTTTCCATGCAGAAGTGTCTCTAATAGGTTACGTAATCGTTGTCTGCTTCGAGTTCGTTCTTTTTGATTGAGTAATGTACTAACTAAAAAGCCGACGCCGATACTTAAGCATAGCATTAGATAATTTGCATAATGATTTTTGTATACAAACGTACCGGTTGCCACACCTCGATTGGGTATTTCAAAAAATAAACTGTGTTGAAACCCTAGCAATACCTCTAAAGCCCCGTACATCGCTTGGAAAAGGCCAGAACCTATAATAAAAAACAGTGCAACTTGAATTCGTTTTACGCTGTTGCAAAGCACTAATGTACATACAAATATGGAACTGTAAGCAAGCGTTTTTAATAAGAGAATTGTCGATTGTGCTGGATCTACAGAAACAGTAGCAAAATCTTTGTTAACATCCGCAAAAAGATTTGCTGCTTTAGGGCTAATGATTTCGATAACAGAAATGGGTAACGGGAGTATTTGAAGCGCGCTCCATGTTATAAAAATTGCTAAAAGAGTTAAGGGTATTTTAAATTTGTAAAGCGTATTTTTAACTTGAGCGGAAGAGATAACGCAAGTTGAAAACAGTATGAGAAAGCAAGCTATGTTCATTAACCCCCAAGCCCAAGGCCTATTACTTGCTAATGGTATGGGGAGCCAAATCAATAAAACTAGGAGGCAGTAGTAAGTCAACTTTCCTTGTTGAGAGCTCATATTTTTTTTCATTGTAACCGCTAGAAAACGCAAATTTAAGACTAATTCTAAAACAAATTGCAAAAGGGCACAAAAAAGGCCCCAAAAGGGCCTATATTCAATATCCAACGTTCACGATATTAACTGTTAATTTGTTGATGCCGTAGCACTACCGCCGCCACCGCCACCAGCTCCAGTTCCGAAACCAACGGGGCTTGCGCCACCATCTGCCGCCGTTTGCAGCAGGTCCCCTTGGTCTTCTTCATCCTCTACATTCGCAAACTGAGGGGCAAATGCATTGTATAAATCGGCTCCAAGGTCTGTCGAAATGTCGGCTTGTGAGGAGGCAGTTGTAAGTGCTGCATCTGCCGCCGAAACGCCGCTAGCGACTGTCTCAATAAAAAAAAGTTGCGCTTGCTCGGGAAGTGCACTTAGAGCAGTCTTTTGGGCGTCACTTAAAATGTCACTTTCTGGCGATAATAATGATGCAAGTGCATCTTCCAGCGATGCGGCTTCAGAAATAACTTGAGCGATTTCAAATTCAACGCTATCTGTCGCTACGGTATCTTCTTGCGCAAACGAATGCGCAGAAGAAATACACAAAAGCAACCCAGCTATCAGTGTCAAATACTTGCGCATATATCCTCCCAAGTAATTTATTAATAATTCTCTTACTACACACTAATCATACCACTATACAATTTTAGCGTATAGCCTAATTTATAAACATATTGAAAATTACTTTGAAGTCCTTCAAAGCGCATACATTATATTCTGTGTAGCACTATCTTAAAAGTTTCAGAGTGCGAAATTAACCCCATTTACGAGGTTGGCAAATTACGTACCCCTGAATACAATCAACGAAAAGTCGCTGCAAGGTTTGTGCCTCTTCTTTTTCCTCCACCAGTTCCGCAATCACTGTAATATTCAGGCCATGAGCAATACTCACAAGAGAGCGTACAAAGAATTGGTTGTCTTCTAGTTGGTGAATATGTCGAGTAAAACTCCCGTCTAATTTAATATAATCAGGGCGAAGTTTACGAAGTTGACTAAACGCAGCAATGCTTGTGCCCACACGCTCTACGGTTAAACTAGTACCAATTTCCTTAAGATTTTCTGCTAAATAAAAACAGTTGTCAGGCGCATTCTGAAGGCAAACCTCCTGTATCTCAATGACTAAGTTTTTCGCCAGTTGATTGTGCTGGCTCAATATTTCAATTGTTTTCTCAGTGTAAAAGCGTTCAGCTAATGTTAGAGGTGAAAGATTGATAGCCACTTTTCCAGAATAGTCATTAGTTAAAAGTGCCAATATTTTTTTCAAAATTACAATATCTAATTGCCCTGCGTAATGTAAGTGTTCCGATTCTGCAATTAGTTGAGACATTGGAAGATATTCGTCTGCCGAAGTACTCTTAAATCGTGCATAGCACTCGGAATATACAATTTCGTTGTCGTAATTTTTTACATCTTGGCGAACAATATCTAGAGCATTGTCTTTTATTATTCTTTCAAATTGCTTTCGCCACTCTGTTTGGCTTATCGTTTTCTCTAATTCACTGGCGAGTTGCCATCGTTTGGCAGTGTTCTTAGCAGTGGTTAATGCCGCGTCAGCATTCTCAAGTAATTGTTGTCGCTCTGTTAGTTCATTAAATCTTGCTGCACCAATGTGCGCAAACCCGTGCTTGTACATGGGTAAAGCTTGGGCTGTAAATTCTTCAGACAAAATATTTAAAAAATCACAGCATTTGGACTCGTTAGCATTTTCTAAAAGAACAACAAAATCGCCTCCGCGGACACGGTAAGTTTCTATACCTGATTTCATACCCTTGGATTTGATTATGTGGGCAAGTGTTTTAATATAGGCGTCAGCGGTTTGTGCCCCTTCAGTTTGATTAATGTGGGTTAAACTCGACAAGCGAATAATAATTAAGTATCCAGATGGCGCCATTTCTTTATCAGCAAATAGTCTGGAAAGCCTATTGTCGAGCGCAAGTTTATTACCGAGGTTAGTTAGGGAATCAATGTACGCGCTTTGATAGTAGCTTTGTGCTTGTGCCGTAAGTTCATTGTACTGTTTATTTAGAATTGCAGCCATTTTATTGATGGCACGTACCATCATATTAAGTTCCTTGGTTTTAGGTACTTGTTTTATTTCTGAGAAATCTCTTGCGCTTATTCTTTCAGATGCACGTACCACCGAGAATATAGGTGTAAGAATTGCTCGTAATACCAAGTACAACAGCGCGCTTCCTACAATAAATAGAAGAAGGGTAAACCTAAACGTACTTTGTGCGTTTAGCCATAGTTGCTTATACCCATTTCCTGGGTGAGCGGTAACTGTCATAACGCCTGCGATATTCCATCCGCTATTAATCTCAGTTTTAACTACGGGTGGGGAAAGCGGAAACAGTTGACTAAACCATGTTGGAACACCTTCAGGGGCAGGAGGATTTGTTTTTTCGAACAAGACATCGTTTTCCATGTTTGTTAGAACAATATTCTGATAATAACCGCTATCAAATATTGCATTTATCATGGTTTCCGCAATTGGAAGATTGTTTTCGTCGCTTACGTACGGAGAAATAGACAAACCTAATGAATTGGCGGTGTCTTGTGCGTGCGAAGACAGTTGGCTTTCAATGTATACTCGGAAATTATTTACATTAATATAAACGGTACCAAAAAATACAAAGAGCAAAACCACTAAAAACCCTATGCTAAATTGCTTAGTAAGTGACATATCTATACCTGTTATTTTTAAAAATCCCGCTCTATGCGGCTGGTTAAGTCGTCCCACATTTTATGGCGTGAGCTACCTAATTTTGTTCCTCGGCCTTGCGCTTTTGCTTTATATAGACCTTCACCATTAAAACTATACACAGGCCGGAGATCTGGGCGCATATTCGCAGGAAGAATTCGAGGGTTTATATTGTCTAAAATTAAAGGAATGGCGTTGGGCTCTGGATAATAAGCCAAAACCATATGAGCTTGCTTTTGTTTTAGTGCGGTAACAAACATCATTCTTAATTTGGAATCAGGAATCCCAAGTGAACGTAGGCTGAAGTATTTTGCTATTACGTAGTCTTCACAGTCAGCTCCATTCGTACTAAGCATTTCTACGGGGGTTGCCCAATAATCGGGTATATTCCAGTGTGCGGAGTCAGACCTATAAGGAACCTTATTGAAAAAATTATTAATTTCATAAAGCTTAGAGTCATCATCACTTAGCTTGAGCTTTTCAAGCATTAATGACCAATCTAATGTTCGTTCTCTAGCGCTTATTCCGTATTTTGTTTCGATTTTATCTAAAGCACTAATCGAAAAATTTATAAGTCCGAGGCATGGACCTGCACTTAAAAGAAAATACATAGTAACTGCGAATTGTTTCGTATTAATTATGTTTTTCAATATTCGATAGCTTTTAGTTGATACAGGCTTTTGCGGTGAATGCACGCTCTGCGAAATAATTAATTCAATTTTGTATATATAAATGGCTACCCTGCACTAAAGACCAAAGCTTATTAACTTAGTAAATCTACAAGTCTTCCACTATTCGTTGGCCGGTTGAAGAAAACCTATAGTTCAGAAGGCAACTTAGAGCAACAGATACCTAACCCTACAATAGTATAGTAGATATCATCAACACAGAACACACATGGAAACTCTAGCGAATATACATAACTCACAATAAATAATTTATATTTGCTTAGCTGGGTAAGTCCTTTTGTCCACATCCCCTTTAATGAGACAGTGCTGAATTAGAGTTTTCTAGTTTTACTCGGAAAGCTGCCGGAGGCAGGTTACCCAGGTTTTCATGTGTTCTTTCTTCGTTATAATCCAGTCGCCAGAACCAGGCCATTTCTCTTACCTGGTTGAGATTTTCAAACAAGTAAGCATCAAGGAACTCTCTGCGGAATGAACCGTTAAAGCGTTCAACAAAGCCATTTTGCTGTGGCTTACCTGGCTGGATATATACCAGTTTAATATTATTGGTTTCACACCAATCTGTTAGCGTCGCCGAAATTAGCTCTGGGCCATTATCCATACGCAGCTGAGTTGGTAATCCTCGCTCAGCCTTAAGTTGTTCTAACACGCGTACGACACG
>Ga0114905_1001650_pt1 | contig 12102 bp, 11 predicted proteins | sample MalvireepMed_b05_FD_83499 | JGI IMG/M metagenome (GOLD analysis project Ga0114905, IMG submission 83499) | Marine viral communities from the Global Malaspina Expedition - Malaspina viral metaG DeepMed_b05 | ecosystem: Environmental > Aquatic > Marine > Oceanic | place: Mediterranean Sea...
GAAATCATCCTCGTAAATGCGGAATTCGTTGGATTATCAAAAACAGTTACGACATCTTTAATAACCATCGCATCGTCCCCCTCATCAATTTGCAAATCATAACGATTGTTTCTAGTTTTAAAATTATGTTTTGTTAAAACTCCTTCTTTATATTTTTTTGGAATTTCAATTAAATTAGAAAGCCCACCAAGTACTTCATATGGCTTATTTTCATACAAACCAACAAGAACAGTCCATTTCTCACCTTGAATTGTTGTGTGGTGAATTTCACAAGAAAGTTCATGAGGCCTTTTTGGCGCGCCGTTTTGCGGGAACACTTCTTCTGGTGTCTCTGCTACCAGTACCCCACTTCTGCTTCCATCTACATAAACCGTAACGCCCTTGAGTCCCTTTTTCCACCCCTCAAAATAAAGCTTACCTATAACGCTCGGGTTAGTACCTTTTGGCAGATTAATTGTTGAGCTGATAGAATGATCAATGCTTTTCTGAATAGTAGCTTGAATGTCTACTCTTTTTGGCCAGTCGATTTGATCGCTTTCAACAAAAAAGTCTGGAATTTCTTCAGTGCTAAACAAAGCAAGATATTCCCGCACATTATGGTGGAATACTTTATATTCTAACCATTTGTCTCCAAGTTCGTCGACGAAATCTGGCTTAAGCTCTTGCTCGTTGTGAGACAATTTACGTCTTCGTGTATAGAAGTTTCTAAATACCGGTTCGAGTCCAGAGCTTGTTTGAGACATGATAGAGACAGAGCCAGTAGGCGCATTTGTTAAAATAGAAATATTGCGTCTTCCAAACTCTCTAATCATATTCTGGATTTCTTCCGGCAGCCTTTTGATATAATCGTTATCTTTTTCTTTTTCCCAATCGAAAACTTTAAATGCGCCTCTTTCTTTGGATAAATTGACACTTTCCGTGTAAGCAGCATTTCTTAAGGTTTCATAAATTCTTTTGATTACCTTTAAAGCTTCGTCAGAATCGTAATGAAGGTTCAAGCACGCAATTGCATCTGCCAATCCATGAGTACCCAAACCAGTTCTGCGACCGTCTTGGCAAGCTTTTAAAATATTTTTCCACAAAGCTCTTTCGTCCTTTGTGTCGCAGGCCTTAATAATTTTTTCAAGCTTTTCAACTTCAAGTTCCACAAGATCATCTGATAACCTCATCGCATGGACCGCTACTTCATATAATTTATAAAAATCAAACTTTGGCCCTTTAAAGGGGTTGATAACAAAATGTTTGAGATTTATAGAAATTAAACGGCAACTATCATAAGCAGACAAAGGAATTTCACCGCAAGGATTTGTAGTCAAAGTTTTAAAACCATCATTGGCATAACACTCTGCCGGCAGATTATTTTTAATATTATCCCACATCATCAACCCAGGCTCAGCGGTTTTCGTGGCCGACTCTACGATTAAATTCCAAAGATCACAAGCTTCAATCTCTCTCGTGTGTGTTGGTTTTTCTGAGTCAACCGGGAACTGTAAAGTAAAAGACTGTTTATTCTCAACAGCTTCCATGAAACTATCGCTTATTTTTACAGAAACATTAGCACCTGTGACTTTTTTCAAATCATGTTTCATGGCAACAAATTTTTCAATATCCGGATGGCGAACGTCCATGGTGATCATTAATGCACCGCGTCTTCCGTTTTGGCCAATCATACGACAAACATAAGAATAAAAATCAGCAAAAGACCACGCGCCGGTGGTGGTGCCTGCAGAATTATTAACAAAAGAACCATCTGGTCTTAACTTCGAAATATCTAAGCCAACGCCACATCTTCTTTTAAAGAGGTTGGCTAGTTCTTTTCCTGAGTCTACAATTGATGATATGTTGTCTCTGGGGGAGTCCACTACAACACAATTTGACAGAGACACGTTGACATAGTTGTTACCAACACCCATCATTGGGGAACCTTGAGGCACAATGTATTTAAACTGCTCGAACAACTCATAAATATCATTCTCGGAAAGCGCCCTCTTTCCTCCAAATTTTTCTTCCATTCTCGCAAATTCGGATGCTAAGCGTCTATGCATATCATCAGGAGTTTTTTCTACTAAACTCCCTTCCTTGTTTTTTAAAGCATATTTTGTAATCCACACATTAGTGGCAAGTGTGTCGCCGTCAAAATATTTTAATGTCTCTTCTTCAACCTCTTCTGTAGTGTATATCATCTCGCACCTTCAATAAATTTCTTATATTTCTCTTTTAAAAGATCGCTTTGTTCTTTTGCGTTTTTCACAATGCTTGTGGCGCCTTCTTCTTTTTTATCCAAAACCTGGAGTAATACACGAGAAGTATCCATGATCATAGAATATTGGATACCATCCGGACCATTTCTATTTTTTGCAATAAACATCGTGCCGCTGTTATTCTTTTTATCATCGATGGTTCTAGAAATAGTAAAAATAAAATCTGCCACGAAGCACTTATTAAACGCTTCTGATATAGATTCCATAGTTATAACATCTGCGTTCAATCCAGACCTATTAGTTTGTGAAGCTGTCCACACGGGGCACTGAAATTCGTGGGCCATGGCTCGGAGATCTTCATAAATAGTTTCCAATTCATGTCTTTTTTCTTTTCTTATAATAGATGGTCGCAATAAATCTCCGTAATCCACAATTACCATATCAACGTTAATGTTTCTCTGTCTAAGTTTCTCTAAATGGTTCTTAAGTGTCATAGGGCTAGCAGATTTTGTTGCATATTCTTTAACAATTAATCTCCCTTTGATATCCTTAACTTTTTCATATATATTGTCTTTAAATGCGTGTAGATCTTTCAAGGGCACTTTGGTTACACAACTGTCATATCTAGATGCTATTACTGTGGAAGCTAACTCTAGTGTATAGTGTACAACATTTTTGCCCTGTAGTAAAGCCTGAGCGCCTAAATGAACCAGTGCCATTGATTTTCCTACACCGGTTGGTGCGATGACGACTCCAAGTTCTGCCTGACCCAGTCCATCCAAACATAATTCATCGATGAGCGGCCATCCGGTTGTTACTGGATTTCTAGTTTTAATTTTGAATCTCTCTTCAAAGTCCTTTAAGTAATCATACCCAAAATCATTATCAATGCCAAGTTTTAAAGCATCGTTGATGACTGAAGCAATTTCATCAAAAGACGAATTCTGAAGAAGTTTTACGCTTTTAAGCATCGCTTCCTTCAACTTTTGCTTCTTACAAAAATCAAGTGAAGTTTTCTTGATGAAGTCTTCTCCGTCAACAGACATGTCAGACTTGTAAATTCTAGCGAAGAAGTCTCGAGTTTGAATTTGCACAGCATGGTTCTCTTCGATCAGGCTAGATCTTAATAGTGTAGCCATCGTTTCAAAAGAGGGGTGGACACTAAACTCTTCTTTATACTCAAAGATCTTTTTTACAAAAACACGAAGATACTTAAGCTCTAAAAACTCAGTATCAAAGACTTCCATTATTTGATCACAAAAAGTCCTATCCTGTAAAACTAATTGGCATAATTTTTCTTGAAAATCTTTTCCATATTTTGATAGTGATGCTTTATCATTCAATGTCATTAATATACTCTATCAGTTTCGGTACGCCCGCCTGGACTTGAACCAGGGACTTCCACCTTATAAGAGTGGCGTTCTAACCTACTGAACTACAGGCGTAAAGTGTTAACTATAATAATACTTTATATTATAGTCATACATTTTTTTAATTTTTTTGACGACGGCTTTCGCAATTATCTCTCTGGAAGCTTCTGCCGATATGTTTGTGGAAAATTTATCAAATTCTTCGAGTATCTCAATGATAATGTCTTCCATCTTTTTGTCTTTTTCATCAACCATCATCGAACATCAAACAGTTTATCCGTGTCATCGTGTACCTTAAGTTGTTTAGGAAGAGCAAGGTATCTAATTTTCAAATTCACATTTGCGTCCGGGAAAAACTCGTTCCATCTTTGTACAACTTTTTTGAAAAGGCTTCTTTTCTGATCTAATGATGTTTTGTCAGTGGGAGGCTTATAAATCCTTCCCGCAACATCTATAAATTTGATATTGTTATCCTCTAGATTTTGCTTGTATTCATTGTCCATATGATATTTCATGACCACGTTCATCATACGACCATCAAAATTTTGACCATTATTATCTGAAACAATAATGATGCAGTTTCTGCTTGTATCAAAATGCTCCGGAGAATCTTTTCTTTTGCCAGAAGCTACGAGCCCCACGTCCCAGCTAATCCTAGCAAGGTGGCTGGTTTGTTCATTCTCGTCGATATCAATTAATTTTGAAGCGACGGCGCCGGTACGTACGCGATTAAATATTTTCGTTCTAATTGCCTTGTGCGGAAAACAATATGGACCATAAAGTCTATTCATAAGATCGTCAAAATCAAATTTATCATCTGAAGTTCTGGGAGGCAGCTTGCCACGCGGGTTTTTCCCATCTTGGAAGGGGTTAAGCCGTAAGGATTTCTGAATCATAAGCACTGCATCATCCATACTATAGCTTCTATTTTCTTGTCGGGGATTTGATCTTATCCCTTGAATTAAATCAATATCTGGTGACACTTGTCCACCTTTAAGATTATAATTTTTAGTTACAACAATTACAGGAACGGAACCTTGGATCATATCCATTGTGTATGCCCGATGGTGGCCAGTAACTTGTTTATATTTGCCAGGTATGGATGTTTCTTCGACAATTGGAGGATGTTGCAGTCCCTGCATCTCGATCAGTGGCTGCAGCTCTTCAGTACATCGAGTCTTAAAAATGACGTCAACAGAAACCTGATTTTCTTCTATATCTCCATATTTTACAGTGCGAAGATCTACAACGTATCTCTTATTATCACCTGTCTCGAGCGCAGCTCGAAATTTATTATATGGACTATTATAGCCTGCTTGCTCAATTTTCTTAAGAGCAAGAATCTCATCTTGCTCGAGCTTGCTATAAATACTCGTTTTGCTCAAACCCATTAATTTCTCCTTTTTTTTGGATTATTCATTACAATCATACACTAACTTTCTTTCGTTGTCAAGCAAAATCTTTTCATGGTTGCAAAGAGACTCGACCAGTCAAATACTCCAAATCCATCTTCATTCATCATGCAAATAACATTTGTTTTATTAAATTCACACTTAAAATTTTGGATTATATTTTTAACTTTTTGCTTTCCTTGTACTGAGATACTAGGACAATATAACTGCATAATTTTATAATTTTCTTTAACCACTTCCTCATTTTCTAAAATGCTGTTATATATTTTCAAATCACTATCAACAGTTTTACAAGTATCGAAAACCTGATCGGTGGTGGAGGATTTCTCTTCTTTTAGAAAAGGAAATCGCTTAGCAATTGTTTTAAGTCCTGCTCCGGGTACCCCTTTTAAGTTGTCGCTTTTGTCGCCGCAAATGGCCCTTGCAAGAGCAAAGTTGTCCGGGTGAATATTAAATCGTTCTATAATAGCGTTTTTATTCAAAACCTCTTTTTGCACAGGTCTAAGCAATATTGTCTCGTCATCGCACAACTGAAAGAAATCTTTGTCACTGCTTACAATGATTTTTTGGTACCCTTTTAGACTTGATAATTGTGACACATAAGCAATAATGTCATCTGCCTCAACTTCCGGCAACATTAACTGTACAATTGGCATTTCATTAAGGTACTCTGCTAATCTCGTTTGCTGCCAAATTTTATTTTCTAGTTCTTCATTTTCTGATAAATTTCTAATCTCTCTGTTGAGCCTAATAGGCTTTCTTCCTTCTTTATATCCTTTGTTAACAATCTTTCGCTTACGAGAACCTCCAGGTCCATCCCAAACAACGATGACGTTATCCGGCTTTGTTTCCCTTACTAACTTTTGCAATATTTTCAAAAAGCCTTTAGTCCCACCAATTGGTTGCCCATTTGTCGACAAACTAGGATCTACAATATAAGATCTGAAATACATATTTAGAGCATCTATAATTAATACTCTATTTTTTCTTGTTGGCATATTTTTTCCTAAGGTTGTCTAAAATTTTAGTGCTTTTTCGTTTCTTTTTTTCAATAATAATTTCTCTAATTTCCGGTATACACTTAAAAAGAATTTGCTGAAAATAGAACTCGTCGCACTCTGAGAGGTATGGCGTCCACGAAATCTTAATGGCGGTGCGGTCGACCAGAACAGTTTCTCTTTTAGTATAGCCAAAGAGAGCACTAGACATATCTTTTCTAACTAATTTAAACGAATGATTTGGAAAATTCTCTTTAAGTGTTTTTAAAAATCTTTTTTCCATCAACGCTTAAGTAATATCGTAAAAATCAGCTGCTTCGCCTTGTCGTTTATCAAATTTAAGGATAACTTCTTCATCCATTATTTCTAATATTCTATCACGAAACTTTTGGCTTGTCAACATATTTTTCCATTTTGACGGTTGGAACTTTTCCTCTGTATCGTCTTTATACTGAAGCGAATACCATGCTCCACTTTGCTTAAGATGTTCAGAACCTTTGACGGCCTCAAACCAGCTTTCTTCGTCTTGTATTCCTATCTCATCGCCCCAAAGAATCTTAAAGGTAGCTTGCCTACCTTGAGTCCCAAAACGGCTCTTTTTAAGCGTAGCTTTAACCTCTGAGCCTACTCTAAACCCTCTTTCGTCAAGAACGTATGATGCCTTAGCTTTGCGCCCTGTGAGCCAAATACGAAGAGAATAAGCGTATATCATAGCTTTTCCTCCCGGAGTCATATATGGCTCTACCAGGGCTTCAGAAGGGCTTCTAGTAATGTTTGTCTTAAGCTGGTTCAAAACCAAAAATGTTGATTGGCTATTTGCAATTGGTACAGTCAACTTTGACATCCCCTTTGCAAGAATTCGCGCCTTAACAGCCATTGAGGACTGTGGATTGAAATCACCTTCCATATCACTAATTGCCGGTGTTAAAGCAAGGCTATCCCAGATAAACAACATCTTGTTGTCGTTGCTGCCTAATAGGTCTTCAATCGTCTCTAAAACGAATTCAACGTTCTGCGCTTGAACATATAAAAGATTTTCCAAATTACAACCTGCGCGCTCTAAAAAACTCGGATCGATGGCAGATTCTGAATCAAAATAAACCACGTCAATGTCCATTTTTTGAGCATTGGCAGCAATCTGTGCCGCCATGTAGCTTTTACCTGAAGATTCCAGGCCGGCAATTTCAATAACTTTTCCTACCGGTATACCCGCTAAGTTGCCGCGCCGGATAATCGAATCTAACCAACGCGAGCCGGTTGGAATCCACTCTTTTACTTCTGTGGGGTTCTCTTCGTTTAAATTATGAGCAATGGAAATTCCGGCCTTTTTATTAATGAGGTTTCTCATCTCTGTAATTGAGAGTTTGCCTACTTTTGCCCGTTTTTTTAAGACTGCCACTAATAACTCCATTATGTTGGGGCGGGAGTTTCCCCCCGCCCCGATAGCATTGATTAACTGTTCATCAAATCTTTGAACGCTGCGTCTACACTAGACACTTCGTCTTGACCATATTTCTTGGTCTCCACAGAGCGCTCTTCTGCACTGCCTTCCCCTGAAAGGAATTCATCAAGAAGATGACCTACCTCTTCAGGAGTTTTACGCTCGAAAAGGGTTCCGTAATGAGGAACAGTTTCAAGGTACTCAGCAGTCTTTGCAGAATCCTCATCAAGAGGGGAGTTTTGACGGCGCGGAGTGATTTTGGTTTGCGGGAAAGAAGCCCCAGCTGGTTTTCCATAATGGATTACCAAATCAACGCCCTCTTCCGGGTCTGTAATATCACCGTATTCGGGATTAAGAACAAGACTAAGAAGCTTTTCATAAGCCATCTTGCCGTATCCCCAAATACGAACTCCTTTTTCTTCTTCTCCTCGTACAATAACTGGTGAGAAGAAACGTTGTCGTGCCATAAGATTTTTGGCCATCTTGATACTATCGTCAGTGCCTTCGTTGAAAAGCTCTCGTACGAAAGAGTCAAGAGGGTCATCTTCTCCAAAATTTCTCTTTGGACTCAGAAATCCAGAATTTTTTCCCACATTGTAGTGGAACCAATAATCCTTAAATGGATCTCCATCCGGAGTAGGGACAATGCGAATCACAGATTCTCCATCCTCAGGACGCCAAAATCTTGAATCGCCACCTCCCTTATTTTGAAGTTTGTCCATTCGTAAACGGACTTTTTTAATATCAATACCCATGTTTTCTCCTTTTTTGTGAGTAAAGTCAGAATGACTAATTTCTCATTCTGCTATATTTATAGTAACACAATTAAACTTATTTGTCAAGTCAAAAAAAATTATTTATCCCGGTTCGACGGCATCGCTTTCTCTTCTTTGCACAGTTGAAGTATAACAAACTGTATAGCAATAATCTTTTTCATAAGCTGTAGAATAAACGCCGTAACTAGACTTTATTCCTTCTTGTGATTTTGTTTTGACTTGCTGCTTTATCTTTTTAAAAAGCTCGCCGTCTGTTTCTAAGTTTTTTTTATTAATAGCATAATAATAGCGCATTTCACGTAGATTGTCAAGTGGAAAAAACGGCTTGATTGTGCCATCATCGATGTTAACCAAACCAAAAGTTGAAATCCTTGCTGTTTCGTAAGGATCATAAAAAGTGTTTGTAACTGACTTTATATGATTATAAACATTTATCATATGTAATGTCGATACAATTACTTCATTAATTTTATCAAAATAGCCAACAAGGGGAACGTTCCCCAAATGTTCTTCCACAGTAGGGTTACTCACCAAAAATATATTTTTAAAAACAGCAGAGCGTGCATATTCTTGCAATATATAATAGGTGGTCCTTTCTTGAAGTTTTTTTGTCTCTGGCAGTAATTCAACATCAGGTTGAATATAAAGAATGTTAATGTCACAATGTTTAAGGTGGCTTAAGATTCTAAGCGCTGATCCCGATATATTTCCAGACCCACCAATGATAAAAAGAACTTCACCGCGAGTGTCCTTAAAAAAATATTTCATATCCGGACAATATTCTTCGTAGTCTTCAGGACTAGCTTGTTTTGGCATACTGTAAATTCCAGCCTGCACAAAGTCTCCAAAGCCGGTTTCTTCCAAACCTTTTAAACCAACATCAATTTTATAAATTTTATATTGATCATAATTTGCAAACTTATCGGCAATATTGCAGCCAGCTTCTCCTAAGCCAATGATGGTTTCCATTCTATTTTTCTACCCATTCCAAAATTATCTTATCTTTGAAAATTCCATGAGTAATCGATTTTTCAAACATTTCTCTAAGCAATTCATCTGCGGTAATTTTCATGCCGTATGCTATAGCATTCAAGACCTCTTGCACATCAGCTAATTCTTCCAAACATGGACGCTCCAGAAATTCATTAACCTCTTCAAGCAATTTTTCTTTAAGCTTTTCTTTATATTCTTCTTCGGAGGCTATGTGGGTACTAAAATTCTTCTCCTTAGAACTCATAATGGTTGGAACCTTGTCCCTTATTAATTTATTATATTTAATCATAGAACTAATTTTTTCATTTCTCCAAAATTTTTGCCAGCCTTGATATTAATTTCAAAGTTGCCTAGGGACGTGTTAGAAAAAGTTTCCTTAAGCTCTGCCAGCATGTCTTTATCTTCATCAGAAAGATCAATTATTAAACTATCATGTATACAAAAACTAATAAATGATTTTTTTTCTTTTAAAAGGTTAAATATTTCCATAGCTCTATCCAAAAATAGATCACTTGTTGTACTCTGAATTATATAGTTCAAAGCGTGATACTTGCCAGCTTCAATTTTTCTACCAAAATATGTACTTACATGAGAACCATCCCAATAATCCGCCAAAACCTTGTCGCGGTCATAAGCACGGTTTGAAAGATAATCTCTTGATTCTGGATTATAAAGCCAAGCAAAAATTCTTTGTTTGGCCTTTTCTCTAGTTATTAAACTTCTATAAACATTTTTAACATTCCACTCATGAATATCTTCTTTTGGCTGCTCTTTGCCTGACAGCGCCAACAAAGTCCTCAATTCTGCCGCATTAAAATCAAATTCAACAAACCAGTCATTGCGAGGCTTAAGTACACTTCTATATTCTTTTGCTAAAGTTAAAATTGGAAAGCTATTTTTCTTTGTTGTCAAACGACCTGTTTTGGTGCCAAAGATATCATATTTAATATAAGGTGAAATATTTTTAATTTTCTTTCTCCACTCTCTCGCTTTATATTCTGCAAGAAACGGTTTAAACCCATCTAAATCGATATTAAGTTTTTGCCGTTCTATGTCCCCGACTACCTTAGATAGCGAAGTCAAAAATCTCAAATTTTTAGGCGGCAAAAAATTTGCAAAAACGTGCTTTGTAATTCGATTTCTTATTTCACAGTATTCTAACAGAAATTTCTCTGGCACCAAATCATAGAAGCAGTTATCTTCTAAACAGACTTTTGACAACTGAAAAGATCTCATGAACGCTTTTAGTTTGTTATTTATTTTTTCCCAATCTTCTTTTACATTGGAGGGACAAACACTGTCAAGAGACTTGCCACCACATTGCAAATAGCCGTATCTAACTTCTCTATCCCTAAGATGAGATGAATAAGACCATGTTTGATTAAACTCTTTAGGAAGCTCGTGATCAAAGTAAAGATTTCCGTCATAATACACTCCTGCGCATTCTTCTTTATTATCTAATGTCTGAAAAAGCACAAAATCACCATTTTTTAAAAAGGACTCGGCACATATCCATCATACAGTATTTCCTCTGCCTTTTTAAAATCACAAATTTCATAATTTTGACAATAGGCCGGTGTTTGTCGTCGTGAAGCATGTTTTTTTATCATATTATTAATATACACTAGAGCGCGTTGTTTGTCAACTTTTTTTTGTAAAAATTTTGCTCTTCTTAATATTTTTATTTCTCGAGACTTGGACATCTCAATCTCCTCTTCTTTTAACCTACAAGAAAAATAAATACTCAACAACTCTGAATACTCATAGTCCATGTAAAGTTGTTCAGGAACTCTATATCTTTCGAAAGTTTTTACCATGTCCGGGCATTTAGCGACGTTCCCTAGGGTCACTGTCGGATCGTAATCTTTGTATATTTTCACAAGCGGGTATTCACCAACAAATTCGTTGTATATACTCCTCATTGTTTTCTTTAAAAGATCCAAGCTTTCTAAATGAGGTTTCTTATAATACACTTCAAACAAATTTGATGCATCGCCTGGTTTAAAAATAACTCCATGCTTAGAAATGTTTGTATCGCCAATCTTTTCATACCAATAATTCTGCATTTCATAAGACACAACATTTGCAATTAAACACCATGGTGCGCTTTCATCGACATAAAAACCATATTTTGTTGCTGCATTTCTGTAAAAATTAAAATTGGCATCTTCTATCCATTCATTTCTCTTGTCTACACTTCCAAACTCTCCGCCTTCAAGACGAATCACCAAACCAGAAACATCCCGGGGACATAGTGCTGATTTTGTAAACCCTTCCTTTGTTATCGGCATCGTATGGGCATACTCATTTATAAATTCACGAAAAAAGAAAAGAAAATCACCATAATTTCTCAATTTTTTATTTCTGTAAGGAGCTAATAAAAAAGTGTTGAAAACGCTTCGAAGATTGTCTAGATGTTTTTCATACAAATTATTAAAGCTAGTCCACCCGCTTTCGGCCTTCAAACCACCAGCAAAAATACCAACTTGCCAAATTTTACCAAACGCAAAAGCTTTGTTAAAATGGTGTCGAAATTCATCAAACGCATCAGCAACAAAATCCAGTGCCATAGGAGCTGCCCCGGGCTCTAATTGACTTAAAAAATTCGAATTGTCAAGGTACACAGCATTTTGAAATCGATCTACTTTTCCGTAATGGATCTTTTCTCCGTAATAATCTAATGGTTGTATGCCATGTTCTGGATATCCAAAATCATTATAATCTTTTTGATCATAAAAAGCAAGAGCTGTGTCTTCAATCGTCATTATATATTAATTAGAAAAATAAAAAATAAATTTGTCGTGGGTGCTTTCATAAAAATGTTATTTTAGAATGTCGCCGGCCTTAATCCAATTTTGCCTTCTTAGCCTTTCTTCTTTTTTCTCGCGCGCGGGTTTTTCTTGTGCTTCAA
>Ga0114905_1001671_pt1 | contig 12004 bp, 20 predicted proteins | sample MalvireepMed_b05_FD_83499 | JGI IMG/M metagenome (GOLD analysis project Ga0114905, IMG submission 83499) | Marine viral communities from the Global Malaspina Expedition - Malaspina viral metaG DeepMed_b05 | ecosystem: Environmental > Aquatic > Marine > Oceanic | place: Mediterranean Sea...
CGTTTGTGCGCTGGTGGTAGTTCCGAAAGTGTTACTGTTCCAGTAGCACATAAACCTAAAACTGTCTGTTGGGTTTAAGGCTGGATTATCGCTACCATATGAAATCAAAGACATTTTTTTATTCTCCTTTGGTTGTTAAATTACCGGTTGAGTATCTACGGCTAGACTTCCACCACTGATAACAGAACGCGGTGCGTAGGCGCCCAATGACGGAGCGGCTAGTTGATGACGCGGCGCGTAGCCGCTTAAACCAGGAATGCTTTGTAATAAATTGCTGACCGGCTGGGCCGCAAAGTTTAAGGTGCCAGATACAATCATACCTAGGCCGATATTTTCAACTAGATCTTTGGCTAGACCACTACGGCGGGGCGCTACACCTAAAAGAACGGCGCCGCCTAATGCTTTAAAAAGCTCGGTATTTTCTCCAGCTAAGGCCGGAACGCGTCTTTGTACGGCATCCCATACGGTAGTCGAGGCAGAAGCCGCCACACCGACGATTACGGCGTTTCGGATTTCCCGTTGTTTTGTTTTGTCTAAATTTAAAATAGCCATGATCTAGCGTCTCCTCTTGCGTCTTGTTGTGCGCTTGCGCCGTTTGGGTTTGCCCACACTAGCGGAGCCGCATTCATAATATGATTTCTTCCCTGATTTAAGGCGCTTAACGCGCTTACATTTCCCTAAGCCCGGTACTGTTGGCATAAGAACCCCTTTATTGCATTAATAGAATTGCTCCGGCTACCAGGAGTGGAAGCACTGAGCTTGTTTGTACCGCCATCGGCGGCGCGATAATGACTTCTTTACTTATCGGTGGTGTTAAACCTGGCAGAATCGTTCTGGCTTGTTGTGGCGGTGGGACTACTGGCGCTTTAATTGGAAGCGGTTTAAATGGATCGACCAAAGGTTGAATAAACATATTTTCTTTTTTTATAGCCGGTAATCTTTGCAAAGCCTCTACTATCCCTTTTGTTATTTGTTGATTTGTAACTACAGGTATAGCCATTAACCAATTTTAATACCCCATTTTTTAAACCATTCGTTTTGTCCCAATGCGTTAATTACTGTCGGCAATAAATCTTTTGCAGTTTGACTAATATTAGCCAGGATTCCCGCTTTGTCTACTTCTGGATCGTTGAAATACTTAACCACCACATCTGAAGCTACTTTAGATATTTGGTAAATTATGGCCTCTTGCGTTAGCTCGGTAACTTGGGAAGCCGGTACCCAATTATTAGAATCTCCGAAACGGTAAAAATCACCGTGTGAACCTTTAATTTCCCCCTTAAATGCCGGCACATTTCGGGCTTTAACGGCATGTGGTTCTAAGATAGGGTATTTGTATATGGTTTCGGCGGCGTTGGTTCTTCCATATGAGTCTTTTCCCCCTACGGTCCTATAAAAACCTTCGATTGATTTTTTTAGCGCGTTTTCTACTGTCGAAGGATCTACACTTAGATCATAAGAGCTTATAGCTTTTCCAAATGCCATCTTTTTACCCTTCGCCGCTTTCGGTTTGTAAATAACTACTCTGCCTTTATTTGCAATACTGCGTCCAAGCGAAGCGCCTAAATCGCGGGGCTTATACGTCATAATCTTTCACTATTACTTGTTGACCCTTTTGGGTTAGGTCATAGCCGAGCGGCTCTTTAAGTGTTAAATCCATCGCTACATATGCCGCGTTGGGGTTATCTTTATCCGTAGACAACAAAGGAAATATATGTGTAGGCTCGTTTTCGCCTTCACCGCTGACCCTAAGCCGGCATGGAATACGCAAACTGGAAGCCAAAGCACAAATGGCGGCGCTTAAATCGTCGCAGTCACCCCCGTCAAATGACTTGTCAAACAAGAGGCGTGGATCTGTCAATATCTCTCCCGCCTCTTGGGAATAATCGAAGTTGGTCCGCATATAGCTTTCGATTTTTCGAAGCTGGCATATAGTATTGTCAAAACAGCCTTTAGTTATTTTTAAGGCTAGTGCGTGTACCGTGGGATCTAATGAAGCCGCGTCTATCAATTTGATTATTTCTTTTACTCGTTGGTCTAAAGTTCTTACTTGACGATAACTTACATCTATCAATTGATTCTCTGGCGCCTTTAAATCGGAGATTAACCCTTCCAGGTCGATTCGATTAGCTAAACTTTTGGCGAGTGGAGAGCCTAAGGCGCCCCCGCCGTCATTCTTTCTTAGGTAATGGACCAAAACAGGTAATCCGATATCAAGTAATAGATTCATCTTTGTCGATGGCGCCGCCCAATAGCGGTATAAATTCTTGGGCTTTATCTACCAATTGTTTGACATATTCTTGATCGTCCGATTTACTGATAAACAGTGAAAAGGCATCCTGTGCATCTCCACCGGCCTGTTCCCATTCTGGTATATGTTGCAAGCCTATTTTCTCGCCTACAACGTATAAATCTCTTAAACCTAACAACACTTTAAATGGATCTTGTTTATCTTCCAGCATTTGGTAAAGCTTGCCGCGCAGATCGTCTAATACTGCCTGTTCATCTAAATTTAGTGGGAAAGCGTGGGCGCCGTTGCCGTCGGCTGTTTCAGCTGGCGGCGCTTCAAGTTGTGACGGCATTGGCTGGGGCTGTGGCTTTTGTTGGCTCAGGAAATCAAGCCCCTTTTCGGCAATCTTTTCCCATTTTGAAGAAGTGTTTACCGGTGGGGGCGCTGGTGGTTTGGCTAGTGTTGCCTTGAACTCATCCAAGCGTTGCATTAGGTCTAACATCTGGAGCGGATCATCATTTGATGTATTTTCTTTCATCCATGATTTCATTTCGCGCCGATCTTCCCGCCGCGCCTCTTCCTGTTGCCGCATATGCTCTAATAATAAATGCTGTGTGTTGTCCGTCTTCGGTGCAGTCAAGTTTTCTATTATCTTTGGTATCGCGACGGTTGCCGCTCCCGCTATAAGCTCCTGCCAATTTACCCCGCCTAATCCTGTGGCTTTCTTTTCCTCTTTAGGTGGTGTGGTTTCATTTATGTAAAGTGTAAATGGCGTCTTTAATAGATATTGTCTGCCGTCATAACACCGAAACTGATATTGACCGCGGGGTAATCCTTCCGCCAAGACTTCCGATAGTGTCAAGTCTCTCCGTTCCGCTTCCAGAATGAAATCGTCCAGCTTTAAAGACTTTGTTTTAAGCTCATTGCGGGTAAAGTAGGGGTTATGGCTTTCTAGTGCCATTTTTAAACCCTTCCCCCTAAAGAATGTTAACTCTGATTCGAATTCGTCCCAGGTACTATAACTATGTAGTGCATTTTGCAATTCAACCTGTTTGGCGTTTAAATTTTCCTGCGGCTTTTTGTCCACGTATTCAGTGGAAACGACTTTTTTTACTGAGTTATCGGGGTTTGTCATTGTCATTGCACCTTGCATTACACACGAAATGCCTAGAATTGGCTATATATTAATTGAAAAAATGTCAAAAAGTGGGGCAAATTCTGATTTTGCCCCATTATTTTGATTTTTAGGTCGTAAAATATAGCAATAATGTTTTGGCATGTATGCTTAGGCGCTTTGGGCGCTACATTAATCGTCTCCAGAGGCTCTATCTTCCGTCTCCCTCGCAAATGGGCAAAAGTATTAAGTTGCTCACAATGTGTGGGGTTTTACGCCGGGGGAATTATCGGACAATTCTATTTAGATTGGCCTTTTACGTTGCTGTGCGCGTCTGCAACTTCGGCGCTCGGTCTTATTGTCGGCCTACAATATCCGCCGCTAAAAATAACAAAAAGAGGAAATGAAAATGGCTTTCGTAAACCCAACATTAGGTGAACCTATAACCTTGACAGCCGGTGGTGTATTGATAGCCGCATCTAAGGCTAAAGGCTATTATGAATCTTTCAAAGAGCAGTTTGGCCTCGATTCCTCAATGAATAAAATGGCGGTTGTCAATCGAGTTGGACGGATTACCAAACAGACTAAAATGTGTAAGCGCGCCGATTGGTTGTGTCTTTCTCAATTCAATATACATCCCGGTGAAAAACTAAGCGTGTTGGCACAAAGTCCGAATTGGGCCTATGTCAAAAATAATGATGGTGTAGCCGGTTATGTTCCCTTGACCGATTTGCGGATCAGTTGGACCGAAGTCGTTAACCCTAACTTAGAAGAAAAAAAACAAACCTCTGAATGGCAAGAGGGGTCCGCCCCCGGCGGTCAAAGATTTTTTGATGACATTCAAGTAAAACCACCCCCCGCCGAACCACCCCCTAAGCTCGGCCTCGGGGCTTTAGCCGTGGGCGCTGTTGCCGCTTTCCTTTTGCTTTCCTAAAATGAAAGACTTCCTGCGACTGTTAGCAACTGGCTATTTAATCAAGCGATTTTTAGCGCCCCGCATCTATCCCATAATAGACCAACAAATAGAACAATGGGCGCCAGAAATGCGCCAAATCTTAGTTGAGGAAAAGGGCTTAATCGTTGACCGCGGAGAAATCCTGACCGGTCCCGAAATGCTAGTTGATGGTGTAGTCTATGCCCGGCGGAGATATTAAGTTATGGAATGGCAAGAAATAATTGAAGATATCCTCGAATCGGAAGGCGGCTTGACCAAAGACCATGCCGGATGGACTAACCGCGGAATCAGTCAACGTGGGTCCGGGTTCTCTGAAGAAAAAATAAAAAGCTTAACTCTGGAAGAAACCGTTGAATGGTACAGCAAAGAATTTTATGAGCGGCTTAAAAGGATACCTGCTCGCCTTTTACACATCGCTTGCGATTACGCCGTAATGAGTGGGACGCGGCAAGCCATCCGCTCCCTACAACAGGCGGCAAACTATTTTCACAGCACCGGCATTGATGAAGACGGGTATATCGGACCAAACACACTGAAAGCGGCTGAACTTGTAAAACCGGGCCAGTATCGTCAATTTAGGTATGATTTCTTTAAATCGCTGGTTGACAAAGACCCAGAGAAATACGGAAAATTCGCTGAAGGCTGGTATAAAAGGGTAATGAGAGTATGATTGAAGAAACTAGCAGTCGTGCCTTTGATGCGCTTTTATCCTATGGCATCGCTGGCATTTTTTCGTTTGCTTTTTTGGCTATGTGTTTCTACTTAATGCGGTTTGGTATGAATGAAGTTAAGTCTAGTTTCCAAATGGTACATCAAGAAATATCCGATTTGTCGCAGAAAGTAATGGATCTGTCCGTATTGCTAGCTAAACTTGAGGAAAATGTAATTACACTGCTGGGAGATAGAAACAGATAATGAGCTTCCAACTTGGTCAACTGCCATCCGGGGGCGCTATAGACTCCACAGAAGGGCGCCGTAAACAACTGGACAACTGGCTTGAAACGGGCCAAATTAGCCAGGATTATTACGATTCTACGTTAGAATTTGAAAACTTATCGGATGTTGATATCATCGAACACCAAAAGGCTAAAATGAAGCCGCTTGTATCGGTGGGTGTTGGTGGTGGGTTTGGTTTTGGTTTGGCCTTATTGGCCGGGGCTTTCATTCTCTGGAAAATCATCGACTAATCGTTTAAGCGAACGGCGCGGAACGCCCAAATCCCGCTCTAAGCCGCGCAAACTCTTTCCGTTTTTCAATCCCTGTTCCACTTTTTCCCGTATCTGTGGCAAACTATAGACATCCTCGATAGCCGCCCGAAGATCTGCCAGCGAATCTTCAACACCAATGATCAATTGTCTGATTTTAAGTATATTCATGTAGGACTGCCACTCTGCCAATAATTATCGGTCATTATTTTGCTTGATTTGGGTGCAAAAGTTGTCATGCTTAATACAAGATGTTGTGGTTGGCTTCTGCCAGTTTGGTGGATAACGTCCGATAATATCTATTATCGGTCGTTATTATTAGCCCGTAATCGGGTAACTTGTAATTTGGGTTTGACCTGTTTTTTTCAACATTACCCCTGGTTCATCGTTTCAATCCCGTAATCGGGTAACTTGTTATTTTAGTCAGGTCTACTTTATACCCAAAAGTTTTTTAACCTCTTTCATTTCATTTTTTAATCTTTCCAGATCCTCCCCCATTTGCCAAAAGTCCATCTTAAACTCCATTTCCTCTGAAGGCTCAAGGTCTTCAGCTGTAATTCCTTCCGGTAGAGAAAATGGCGCCAAGGTATCTTCTTTCTCTTGCATGTCGTTTGAAATGTTCGATGTCAAAAAATGCAATGATGCTTCTTGCTCATCAGCAAAAACCGTTGGGGTTGTTACGTCTTCAATCATTATTTGCTCCTTTTTCTAACTGCTATAAGTTAAACGTTAAACTTGAGGCATTCCACCCTATACTTTCAGGTAATCTTCAACTCTCTGGCTGGTTACACCCAATCTTTCTAGCTTCTTCTGTTGTTTTCTTATCACATCTTCTAATACCTGTTCTTCTTTTCTTGAAAAGTGAACCTTCTTTCTTTGTCCCTTTGCTAAGTAGGCGGCAAAATCTTTTCTTAATGCCTCTTGTTTGGAATTAAATATCCAACGGCGCGGCGCTGTTTCCACCACATAATTTATCCATTGATTTTCATTCTCAAAGGTTTTTACTTTGTTTTTGTCTACAATGATTTCAAGTGCCGAAGTTTGGGCATCTTTTATTTTTCTCCCCTTGTACCAATTGACTTTATTTGTAACCGCTATTTCTATTATTAGATTGTGATTAACTCCGGTATTACCTTTTAGTGATCCCACAATATCTGCTCTAAAATAGCCTTTTTTTGATTCGACATTAGGCTTTATTGTTTTTTCTAATTCCATACTATCAAAACTTACCCAGTGTTTAAAACGAGTTAATCCATCAGACTGTTTGAAGCAAACAGAAAAAAAAGATACCAACGTCTGATCCCTATTGACGAGGTTAAGGGATTCGGCTATGCTAAGGCTTCTCCTACGCCTATTCTGTACCATATTTCTTAACATTGAAACAAAATCGGTTTTGGGTAATAATAGGCGTTTTTTTTCTATTAGGATGTTTTTTGCTAGTATATGAATGTGAGATTCATAAGATGATGAACAGCTAGAAGTTTTATGATGATTTACACTTTCACCGCTTTTTCTTTCGGGTCCAGTCACCGGCATATGGGCAAAATGGTGAATGGTTTGATGTCCCTTTTTAGCTTGTAAAGGGGTTTCGCAGACTGGACATATGACACGCGGTAAAATACATTCACCGGGCGATACATCACTAACAAATATTCTTTCACCGGTTTCTACATTCTTGCCGCATGGTACTTTCACTTTTTATGCTCCTTCAGTAAGAAAATATCTCTTGTATGCTTCTACTACTTCCCTCAAAGCGGCACACTGTAAAGTTTCAACTGTAATGTAATTTTCCCCCGCCATGCGCCAGATCTTATCCCAAAAGATTTGATAACATTTCATGGCATCTTTATCAGTTACAGTTATCGCGCCGTACCTAATAAAATATCCCTTTTCCGAAACTCCGCACGATTTTTTCATTAATCTATATCTACATCTTTGTGACAATGACAGGTTGGCTTCCAATCTGGTCTATAGTTGGGATGGTTTTTGGGCCATCCCCTAAGATGCGGATGTTTTCGCCTTATTAGTCCCTGGCTGGTTTGTTTCTGTTTTAGCTCGTCTAAAGTTTTATGCTTGATATCTGGTTCACTGGAAAGCAAAAGAGTTAATTCAGGCGCTGTAAGTTCCCCTTCACCTTCTGCCAAAAGTTCTAAGATATCATCAACAGATGCGGTACGTGTTGGGCGGTTTATTTCCTCTTCTGACATTGAGCGGGCTTTGTTCTTCAGGTATTCAACCATTAAATACCGAACTTCAACCCATTTGTTCATGGTTATTTATTCCATAATTTTTCCCGCAATGCCTTAAACTGTGGATCATCAAGAACATTGCGCGGGCGATTGGGCGCGGATGGCATCCCATCAAAACCGGTCGAGTTTTCAGGGGTTAGTTTCTCGGTTTTTATCATTGGCGGTTTGGGTTTTTTTGTTGCAACTTGTGCATCATTGGATTTTTTGACATCGGACGCAACTTGTCCAATGTCGATCCCTTCAGCGGCTAACCCTTCAACGAAACAATAAAAGCGGCTTTCGTGTGCAATTAGCCAACATGGGCTGTTGATGTTTCTTCCCCTTTTGTCGGCGGCGGGCATATTGGCAAACGCGCTTTTTAGCACACGTTCTTTGGCGTCATTTTCCAATTGTGGGAACCATAAAGCTAAAGCCCGTTCAACTTTTCTCAGGCCGAAGCGGAACGAATCGAGCGGCGCCGGCACATTATTTCTTTTGGACCGCTGATCATTCCAGACTTGATAAAGCGTTTCGTTGAATTTGTCCGGTTGAGAGGAAGAAGGGGAAACAGTTTCCATTTCTGGAAACTCACATTGTGCATCTTCGCTAGAAGAAGAAGTTCTTTTAATTTTTTCATCTAATATAATTGGGTTTACCCTATCCATCGGAAAGTGAATATCATCATTAGGGGAAACCGGGCTGTTTTCACCGGTTTTGGTCTTAGCTAAAAATGGTTCTATTTCTGTATTTTGCCTGAATCTGGTCACTACAAAGCGCCGCGTATTGCTCCATTTCTTGTAACTTGGATCACCATCAACGGCTATAAATCCCTTCTCAATCAATTCATTTATCCAATTGTAAGTTGATTTTCCTTTACAGTGCATCCGCTCTGCTAATCGCTCACCAGTTATGGCGCCGAAAGTTTGGCCGCTGATAAACTTGTATTTGGTTCCATCTTCGGCGGTATAATCTCGAAAGTGTTCTTTGTTGACCAGAGAACACATATGGACGTAAGCCATTTGAGCCCGGGCGCTTAACTCAGTATTAAACTTTTCCGAGCAAATTACATCATCTGGCACAGGGGAAAAGAAAAAACAGATTTGATTTCTGGCTTCGGCTTTTGGGGTCGGTTGGGTGTTAGACTTGCGAACGGCGTTGCTTTTATAGTTCATTGGAATACCTTTCAAAAAAAACGTCCGATAACCGGAGGATAAAGGTTATTCCCGCTGGCAGTGCTAGATCATTGATCTATTTTATGTCCGATAATTATAGTTATCGGTCATTATATGGCGGGAAAATTAATAAGATTGAAATATTATATCGGGTAGGGTATAAAACCTGTACCATCTTCTAGGATGTGAGCGCCCGGCTTGTCCGGGCCTTTTTTTTGTCCATTCTCTTATGATAAAAGAGAACGGGAAAATTGTCAAGGGGTTTCTGTTAAGTTTTCAGGCTCCAGATATAGGCCGCCGCTTCGGATTGGCTAAATGGAACCTCTAAAGTTGGGTCTGTTGGTGACGGTTGGGTCCAATCCTGCGTGTATGTGTCAAGATAGGTTTCGATAGCTTCTTCACTTGCTAATTCCCCTAGCCCCGTCTGTGTAGCCCCGTCAACCGTAGCCCCTATCAAATCGAAGTTACTCGGTGGATCATTATCATTTGGCTTTGGATAATAGCCCCCGTTTTCGATATATGTCGGTGTTGATCGTGCTATCAAATCATATTTTATTATCATGTTGCCCATTGCTGTCCCCTTGTGAAAATTCTGGATTATGGAAAGTTGAAAACCCCTGTTTTACCATGCGCCGCTTGTCTACCTGACCCCGATCTATCAATTCATCGGTTAAGGATCGGATAAAGTCTAACAAGCCATCTGTTGACCAGTCGGCTTCGTCCTGTTGTTCTGCCTCGACGTAATTGCGGATAAGCTTTTGCACCTTGCCCGGGTTGACGCCGATCTGTTCGAGATATTCTTGTTCGCCTTTGGTGATTGCCCCGCGCTCTCTGACATCGCGTACACTTTGGACTAGACTTCGCTGTAGATGCGCTTTGCTTTCTTCGGCTTCAACGTCATTTTCGTTCACGTCACCCACTTGCTGTTTTAGTTGGGTATAAAGGTCGTGCAAAGTTAGGATGTCTTTCATACATCCGTTTACTAGCGTTAAAACCTGCGACATTTCGGAAGTTAGCTTACCCAAAGATATCTCTTTGGCGGCTTGGGTCCACTTGTCCAGGTCGGCGCTTATTTCCTCTTCCAGCTTTGCCGCCTTGACCTGCTTTTGGGCGTATTTCCATCGAGCCTGCTCTAGTGCCGCCTGTTTTCGCGCTATCTCTGCCGCTATCTGGCGCAAGTTTTTAAGCGGGTGTAAATAGCTTAAGTTCAGGTGGCGCCACATCCATTGACTATGGCTATGGTTCCAAATAGACTGCAATGGTTTTAATTCGGCTAGGGCGGTTTCTGTCTTTTTGAGATTCTCTTGTAAATCGTTACCGCCGAAAGATACGAGTGATTTATTTGTTATTTCGAGAAAGTTTTTCATTATGATTGTTGTCCCGCCGCCGCGTACATGTAGTCTGAAGTGGTCAAGTTACCCGCGTCGACTGAGGATTCGGCACTGGCAAAACTGAATTTATCGACTGAGGCTGTAGCCAGACTGTCATCATTTATCCCACCGGCCGCGTAGCCATCGGTCAAAGAACTTGTGCCGGTGGTGCTGTCTCTGGCTGTTGTCAATTCGGCTGTTTCTTTTGCGTTGCCATCACTGGCAAACGAAAACTGTTCAATATTACTTTTATCTTCACTATCCCCTATCTGTTCTAATGGGGTTAAATTAGGATTGATAGACCCATGTCCGCCAGATGTATAGCCATGTGATGGCGACGATTGCCCGGATAGCTTGGTAAGAGTTTCGGTCAAATCCCCTGTTGATGTTGCGTTGCCATCGCTGGCAAAACTGAACTTATCTATGGTTGCCACTCGATCCGGCGCCAGTGAAACAATGGCCGATCCGCCGGCTGTATAACCATGTGTGCTTGAGGATTGTCCGGCCAGATAATAGCGCTCTCCCGTCATATCACCAACATCGGTGCTATTTCCGTCACTTGTATAACTGAATTTGTCGATGATATCAAATTCTTGAACCGGTGCGGTGCCGTCTAATCCGCCGCTTGTGTAACCGTGAGTGGTGCTTGATTGCCCGGCTGGTCCCTCTCTCTTTTGCGTCAAGTTGCCCACGACGGTAGCATCGCCATCAGACGAGAAACTAAACTTGTCGATTCGATCGGAGCCAAAATACGGCGCGTAATTTTGCCCCCCGCTAGTATATCCACTTATGGTGCTGGATTGTCCGGCCGCCCATGATCTTGCTTCCGTCAAATCGCCCACACTAACGGAATTTGAGTTAGCGGCAAAGCTGAATTTTTGGATTTCGTCTTTATAGACATTTTGAGCGCCGCCGCCGCTAATATAACCATAGGTGATTACATTTTCTATATAGCCTTCTATGGTCAAAGAAAAGTCGTCTGTGGTGGCGTTTAATCCTAAGTCGGTGTTTGGGGTTAGGCGCAGACCGTTGCTATAGTTGGCTGTTATTAAGCCGTTGACAGCCAGATTAAGGCGTTGTGTAATAACTGTCTGTTGGACTTGTGTGTCCTGTTCGAGGGTAAGGTAGCCGGCGGCGGCGGCACTGGCTATCAAGGCGGTTACGACTATGCTTTTATGGCGTCCAGGATTGGTTACTATGGAAAGATTGCTTTGGGTAGCTGTGTAATTAGTGCTAAGTGAAAAGCCTTCCGTGTGTTTTTCTTTGCTTACGTCTTGGCGGTATTGGGGCATTTGGCATTAGTTGCTTTGTTGTCCGGCCACTAGACGCCGAGCCACGGTCAGATCTCCGCAGTCGGTACTATTTCCGTCACTACTGAAACTGGACTTGTCGATCACATTTGAATTGGATCCACTGTTTCCCCCGCTAGAATAGCCGCTTACGGCTGATGATTGGCCGGCCAGGCCATAACGAGCCACGGTCAAGTTGCCAACATCGGTGCTGTCTCCGTCACTACTGAAACTGAACTTGTCGACCACATTTGAATTGCCGCCGGTAGATCCCCCGCTAGTATAGCCGCTTACGGCTGATGATTGGCCGGCCACGTCATAACGAGCCACGGTCAAGTTGCCAACATCGGTGCTGTCTCCGTCACTACTGAAACTGAACTTGTCGACCACATTTGAATTGCCGCCGCTATATCCCCCGCTAGTATAGCCGCTTACGGCTGA
>Ga0114905_1001695_pt1 | contig 11893 bp, 31 predicted proteins | sample MalvireepMed_b05_FD_83499 | JGI IMG/M metagenome (GOLD analysis project Ga0114905, IMG submission 83499) | Marine viral communities from the Global Malaspina Expedition - Malaspina viral metaG DeepMed_b05 | ecosystem: Environmental > Aquatic > Marine > Oceanic | place: Mediterranean Sea...
AATAGGATTAAACTGCTGCGTCTAGCTTCCATCGTCGTTGCTGCTCTGCTGAGTAGTCCTCGGACGTGGGGTCTTCAGGTGTTGGCTCACGAGCGTGAACGATGCGACCGCGAAAACCTTCAGAGAGTTGCGCGTCTTCGCGCTGTGCTGCTGCGCGAGCTTCAGGGGTTGACAGGTCGCGCTGGTTTTCGGGAGCGTAAAGGTTAAAAGGCTGCGGAGTCTTGGGGTCCTCAACGCCATGAAGGTCAGCCTTAAAGTGGCCAGTGTACAGAACAACTTGACCGTCCAAGGTTACCTCAAGTGAAGCGCCCATGGCATCTGCGAGGACCTGATAGGCTGCAACAACAGCGTCTTGGCCATCTGCTGTAAGTTCACGGCATCCGGGTTGACGGTTAAGGTGACGATTGATAACTCTTAGTGCGGCTCGTGTAGGCATGTTTTTTATTTCCTTTCTCGATTGTTTCTATGGGTATTATCTCATATAATGCTGAGGATGTCAAGTGTTTTATTCATTTATTTTTATGCCCTCGACACAACTTCGATGTTGCCACGAGACAACCATTCGAATTTGGAAAGCTTCCCGCGACCCTTTACCCACAGAAGTCTAACGTCGTTTCTTTCGACATGCACGACAACGGCAAGGTCCTGGGAGCGTGATGAATAGTGCAGTGGTCGATACCTCACGAGGTCGCCGACTTGTGGCCTGGGTCGTGCAAGTTTCACTTGTACTCCACAACTTCTGGCTGGCAAGCTTTAAGGAAGCGCGATTGGTTGAAGTTGGGGTTGACGCCCTCGAACTCAGCGGCCAAGCTTGCGGTGACAGCTTGCAGTGCTTTCTCGCGTTCGTTCCAACGAGTGATTGCTGCGCGTCCACCTTCACGGTTAGGGGTGAAGTCTTCTGCTGCGCGTTGTGCTTGCTCGTCGCAATAGGCTAGGTGCTTCTTGAGTACGGAGGCGATAAGTTCAAAGTGCTTCTTGGTCATGTTGGTTCCTTTGCCATTGTGTCTATAGACATTATCTCATCTGAGAGGGGTTTTGTCAAGGAAATAATGCGTTTTATTTGAAAATAGTGCTTTTTTTATCCTCAATGATTACGAGGGGTTAGTGTTGGTTGCGCCTAGTGAAATGGAAAAATGAGAAAGGGGTTGACAAGGTTTGGGGAAGTGTGGTTAATACACCCCCCATTTTCACCCACCATCCACCACATTCAACCTCTTTGTCAATCACTTGCACCAATATCTCCTTACTTGTGCCTCTCACCTTCATTCATTCTATTCTTTTTTCTTTGTTTGTGTGTCATCCTTGTTGGGGATACTGGTAATATTGCTACTGGAGCGAATATGTCCATTCCTGTTATTGTTGATTCGTCTATTGTCTTCAGTCTTTTGATTATTTTTTTCATTGGTCTCCGCGTTAAATCCTTCCATGGTTGCAAACGGGTCAATGTCCCGTGAGTTTTTATTATTCATTCTATCCTCGCTCATTGTGCAAGTGCTGCGAACAGAATTATAAGTAGTGGCAGCGTTGCAAAAAGTAGCATTGGCTTTTCTACTGTCCATTCCATTCGCAGCCCCCTTACGCCTTCACGTCAATGGCGATGATGCGCTCATTGGTTTGAAAGTAGGGGCGATTTGCGTAGGCTTTCGTCGTCATCCACATGCGCTGACACTTTGAAGCTTTGGGTTTGGGTGCCATCATATCCGTCAAAACGATGTGACCGTCAAAACCTTCCTTGTTCACATACTCGGTGGGAGCATCAAAGCAAGTTCCACCGCACATGACACGCTCAGTTTTTTTGTGGTCGCCTTTCTTCCACTTGTAGACCAACGCAGGGTTAACCTCTGTGTCAAATGGAATGACAGTGAAAGCTGCAAGCTTTGAGAGCTTGTTCAATTCTGCGAAGAAGGCTGCAAGCATTTCATCTGACACCGAACCAGACTGGTCGATGCTGATTGCGATTTGTGCTTGACGTTGAACCTTTTTGCCAGCGTGGATGTACGGGAAGCGTTTATTAATCTTGCGAACCGTTGAGCGCTTGTTGGCCCTCTGGCTTGTCTTGATGAAATAGCGCAACACCTTCTTCCAGTCGATGAAGGTCTGGAGCTTTGCAATGATGTCTTTGCGGGTCTGTGCTGAGACACTGCCCCAACCATTGCTCTTGCTCGCTTCCTCTGCTGCCTTCTTGACAATATCTTTCAAGCGTTCTTTGGCAATCTCATTTGCTGTGGAGTCTCCTTCTCCCCAACCTTCATGTGAGTCAAACTGCTCTTGTCCTGCTCCACTGCCTGAAGACTGTGAACCTTCTCCGTCTTGAGAATCATTTTTATCTTGACCCTCGCCAGATTCGTCTCCTTCTCCTTCAGATTTGTCACCCTTGTCTTTGTCCTTGTCAAACTGCTCATCTTCTTTCAACAGTTTAAGATATGCTTCAGCGGCCAAATCTTTGGGATAGTCCTCGAACCTGTCCACTCCCGGCATTAGGCAATTGTCAGGCAATTCGCCTTCCAAGTGACTGTTGATTGCCAAGTCTGTGGCGAAGTTCCAAATCATGGGGTTTTCACCCTCTGGCTTGCGTGACGTGACATGCTCGAAAATCAAGTGATAGAACTCATGCTTGAGAACGCCAAGGCGTTGAACGTCTGGCAAGCTTTGGAAAAACTCAGGGTTGTAGAGCATTTCAAATTGCCCTGCTTCCGTCACTCGCACTCCAGCAGTCGGAATTGCGGTGCTGGCAGTCTTGTTGATGCGACGGGAAAGTGCAGCAAAGAACGGCTCATTAAGAAGCAGTCGCGCTGTGTGCATATTCAAATCAAATTTTTCTTTGTTCTCAATCATGCCTATATTATCTCACAAGATAGCGGGTTTGTCAAGGATTATTTTGTCTTTTTTAAGAAAGGACAGGGGCATTTAAGCCCCCGTTTTTATTGGGTTTATTGGTCTCCGGTGAGAATCTTTGCCAAGTGAGCGCCGCAAGTGATACCAGAATCAGTATCGCTCTGGTGCAGGGCAGTCAAGGTGTCTTGACTTGCAGTGCCAATTGCAGACCACAGTTTCAATGCGACCTCGGAAGGAAGCATCACAAAGTAGTTTGCAAGGTTGCGAACCTGGGTCGCGTCCAAGTCTTCTTTGAAGACCTCTTGAGAATCCATCTTCTCAATGAAGGCACTGTGCTCGTTGATATCAAAGTTCTCAACTTTTTCAAGTTTACCGTCATTGAGAACCTCTTCGACTGTCACTTGACGGTCGTAGTTGGCAACAAAGTCGTTGAAAGCCACGGCAGCTTCAAATCCAACGAAGGCACAGGAAAGGTTGAAGAGTGTGGGCGAAGCTGCACCAAGCAGGTCAGCAGATGCCAAACACTGGTTCAAGCGCTCCCAAGAGCGACGTGAAGGATATACCTTGTTTGGCTCGAAGTCATCGGAGTGCTCCAAGTGGTTGTGATTGTGGTTAATGAAGTCCCACACCAGACCATCGACTTTTTCTTTGGCCCAATTCAACCAATCTTCAACAGTGGGTTCCACGTCGAAAACTGTCCAACGGTCAAGTTCTGCTGGGTCCATTTCCCCAACCTGATATTGCTCGCCATGCTCTCCACCGTTAACTGCGGCGAAGATGTGAGTGTCTGCGTGCAGACGATAGCCATTCAGCTTTCGCGAGTCTGTCAACTCGAAAATGCCTTGACGGACCTCTGTGGTCGCACGGTCAATTTCGTCAAGGAACAGCAAAACAGGCTGGTCACAAGCGGTCTTGAACCAGTCGGGTGGGTTCCAAGAGGTAACGTCACCGTCTGTTGAAGGCAGACCAAGCAAGTCGCCCTCAGTCATCTGACTGGCGCGGCGCTCGACGACAGGCACTCCCAGGGCTTCAGCGGTCTGATAGACCACCTCTGATTTGCCAACACCGTGACGTCCGCGAAGCAATACTGGCTTGCGAACTGTGGTGACGTGGGGTACAATTTCTACGAAGGTTTTAAAGTCGATGGCCATGCTTGGCTCCTTTTTTCATTGTTTCTATAAGTATTATCTCATAGACTGAACTGTTTGTCAAGTACTTTTTTGCTCTTTTACAAAAATATTTTTTAATCCTCGATATTCTCGTAAAACCCTTGTAGGGGCGACCATTCGGCAATGGCCCATGCTGCAATTCTGTCTTGGGATTTTTCATTATCCCCAAAGATATCTTCCAAGCAGTCCTCTCCTTCCAAGAAGTTTGCTGGAAACTGGACCTCGACTCTCTCTGCGGCAATGGGTCCGATAAACTCTCTCGCGTTGTCACGATAATAGTCTATCATGCTGTAGAGACCTTCTGCTTCTGGGATTTGGACCGTGGCGTTTCCATGGCCTCTGCCCAATTCTGTGGCATTTTTCACAACAAGAGCGTGGGCGTGCCGTTTGTCACTAAACAGGATGCGGTGGTCCAGTCGGTGGAAGAGAATGTCGGTGACGACTCCAATATGAGTCTCGTTCCATGATTTGTATTTAATCAGCGTTCCAATGCCGACACCTTGGGCCTTTGCGACCTCAACATAGCGCTTTCGCCATGCGATGCACTTCTCAACAGCAACCTTTCTGGCATGTTTTAGCTCAAGGCAGGTGCGGCGGGTGTGACCCTCGGTGCTGCAATAGCCACAACTTTTTTTCTTTCCCTTCTTGTTGCCCTCGAAGTAGCTTTTCGCGTACCAGTCCTCTGGATTCTCCTTCAGTCTTGCGAGCATCTTCTCTTTCAAGTCAGGACAACTTCTTCGATTGTGCCCCTTTGTCCAACAGTGACCGCAGCGAACTGTTCCATTATAACTCATTCTGCATTGCCTCCCGGCTTCTCTAAGTTTCTACAGGTATTATCTCAAAAATTTAAAGGTTTGTCAAGAATTATTTTCAATTACTTCAAAATAATCTTTTTCGCAGAGCAGTCTGTCGATTGTTGAGTATCCAACAACAGCATCCTTTGCCCACAAAATTGTCACTTTGCGACCAGCAATATTTACAACTGCTCCAATGTCATTTTCTTCCGGCTTAGAAATGTGAGTAAACTTAATTAAATCACCTACTTGCACTGATAACCTCCAAGAAGTCATCATAAAAGTATTGAACCTTTCCACAATTCCACCGAACAGTGGCTTGATTATAACCATTGAACAAGGCGACCTCTGTCACGATGCCCAAGTCCAGTTCATAAGAACGGGCGCGTCTAAGTTTTACTAAATCACCTACTTGCATGAGATGACCTCCAGATGTTCTACTCGGAATTTATATGTTTCTTCTTTCTTACCTGCCATCAAAGCGTAGCAATAGAACACGGTTCCCAGTGAATCGGTGTGAGGCTGCATCTCTGTCACAAGTCCGATGGTGCCAGTGAGAGGTCGCAATCCCTCTGCTATAACTTTAACCAAATCACCGACTTTCACTGATGACCTCCATCATGTCGCCATCCAAGCGATACTCCCCGTCAGAAAACCAGACAAAGAAAGCATTGTAAGGCAGAATCTTGGTGATGACACCAATACCATCCCAACTGACCTGCTTTACCAAATCACCGATTTGCACTGATTACCTCCAGATATTTTGTGCCAAACTGAACAATTTTGTCAGTGCCTGTCCATATTACTTCTGCCAGGTTCTTGTGGGTGCGAGGCTTGTACCAGCCAACAATAAGTGCCGTTGGGCGTTGGCCTTCGCCATAAGTTCTCACTACTAAATCTCCAACTTTCATGCTTGTATTATCTCAAAGATTTAAAGGTTTGTCAAGAAGAAAATGAAACTTTTTTATTTTTATATTGGATTGCAAGAACGCTGGTTCACGAGCCATTCACAAAGATGTTCATTGAGGCACCAAGAGGTGATGCACTCACTATAATACTCTTCAGTGACCCAGGTGCAGCAAACACCTTTGTGTGTCCAGGGGTTAGTGCCACAGGATATTGGCTCATGTTCATAGGGGAAGTCATAAAGACCACAAAGTGTCTTGTCTGCGCTCTTTGGAAGCATAGCAATGGTTGTTGACATGGGTTCATCGTTGTAGGTCACATGAGGCTGTCCACATGCAACGAGACCTAATAATAATATTGCTGATAATGTGTATTTCATCTATCAACCCACCAAACAATCCATGCCATAAAGCCAAGTGCAAGCAAAGTTTCAATCATTATTTTTTCTTTTTGTCCTCTCGCGAATATTTGTGGATGCAAACAAAAGTTTCTTTGAATTCTCCATTCTGAGTATACCAAGCTCTAGCTTGCATACAATTTGGAGAACGGGCGCAATCGTCCCAAAGGACAAGCGAATTGCAACGTCTGTTTGCCGTTGTCGTATTTGTTGGGTGGCTCCATGAGCATGAGCACAGAAACAGTCCAATGACCATCCCCAAAATTAAGACCTTCAGTTTACGCATGGTTCCAAGAATCCTTCACGCGCTCTGCAAGTGTTTTGCCGGTATTGTAGAAGCGTGTTCTAATGACCGCTCGCCCGTCATCTTCATAATCAAGATTCCCACCCACAACGCTTGTAAGCTGTTGCAGTGCGACGGTGAGCAATTTTTCGGCCAGCAATTTTGCCAATTCTTTATTTGTGGTCTCTTCTTGGCGCTCATCGAGTGCCGTCTCAATAATTTCTACAAGCTGATTCATTCAAACTCCTTATTCATTTTCATTCTTAAAGCGCACTGGTGAAACTACCACACACTCTTCATGTATATAATCTGCTCCAAAATCGACGACCCCTTTCCAATATGGGCAGTAGACTTTATACGGCTCCTTTGTTCGCAAGTCTCCGATGTGAACAATTACTCCACAGTCGTCTTCGAGGAACGCTTTTTCCCTAATTAAATCACCGACTTGCACTGACCACCTCCATTTCTTCAGCGTAGCGAGCTTGCACTGGGTAGTCACCATCAAACCACTGAACGCGGAACAGGCCCCAGGTATTGTCGAGCCTCTCAAGAATCAGGCCCAATACACCATTCTCCCTAAATTTTACTAAGTCACCGACTTTCACTGGTAACCTCCAGGTTGAATAACTTTAACTAAGTCGCCTACTTGCATTGAACTAGCTCTACCCTGGTGACGGGCCATCTGCGAAGTCCGTCTACCGTGAGAACTTTAACTGTGTGCTGTGCAAGTTTCCTGCGCCGGTCTGCGTCAACTTCAATGACCACTCCGAGCACTCCCTCAGAAGCTCCATAAGTATGTTTAACTAAGTCACCGCGCTGCATCATTTGGACTCCTTACCATTATTTCTATTACTATTATCTCAAAGATTTCAAGGTTTGTCAAGAAGTTTTTTTATTTTTCTGGAAGTTCCTGGGAGGCTTTTTATTTTGCCTCCGCATTTTTGACATTTTCGAGGAGGGTTGAAGGACCACTGCGAGCCATTACACTTGCTGCAAGTCCAAGAAAATTCATATTCAGGTTCACGTTTTGCCACATAATAATTATTTATAAAACTGTGGTGTCGGTCCTAATAAAGCTGACCAATCTGCAATGCGCGAGAATCAATCATTTTTTATTCAAATGTTTCGATGTATGCGATACCAGCGGGTAGCTCGCCCGATACAATCCCGCCATGCTTGACGCAGACCAACGAGACCACTGTTGATGGGACGTATCCATAAACTGTCTCTGTGGGGGAGTTTGGATTCTCTGCCCATCTCGCCAATAGTGGCTCAGGAAGTGTTGGGTAGCCAACTTCGACCTCTGTGTATTTTTCGGCATTGTCGATGCGAGGAGAACAATAGTTTGATTCTCCCGCTTGCACGCTCATTTCAAATCCGTCTTTGCATACAATTTTCTTATTTAAGCTCACTGAGAACCTCCAGTCCTGTTTCTATCATCCAATCGCACTGTGCTCCTTGGAATTTTGCTGCATTTGGGCCAAACCACATAACCTTGTAAGTCTTCTCTTGATTGAAAGACAGTTCTGTCTTTATCTCAACAATTATGCCCAGGTCTTTCTGAAGATATTTATATCTTACCAAATCACCGACGTTCATAATGTTTCCTCATTGCCTCGTCGTAGTCTTCAAGGGCAAAAATGTTTCCCTTGCTCACATCGACTATTGAGCCCAGTTTTGGACCTCCTAGAAAAAGTGCCTTCACATGCTGGAAGCCTACGTCTCTGACCTGCATTAATTCTGGGCCGTTCTTGCACCATTTTGCAAGCTTCACTAACTCACCGACTTGCACTGACAACCTCCAGGTCTTCTGCATCAACACATAGAAATGTATTTTCTTTGACAAGAAAGACTTTCCAAAAATAACATGCCATTGGCTTTATAAGCAAGCCCACCACATCCCTTGTTGGTTCGCCTAGACCCGATAAGGTGGTTTTAACTAAGTCCCCGATTTTCATTTCTCTGTACACTTGACCACCTCTAAATCTCGTGAGAGTCTCCTGACGACGCGACTGTCTGGACCCGCAAGTTGAATGTTGTAAATGAACCAGTTTCTTGGTCTGGATGCGCCACAACTAACAATGAGGCCAAGCGAATTGGCAGGTACGCCGTTTCGGGCTTTTGTAATTCTTACTAAGTCTCCAACTTTCATGCTTGTATTATCTCAAAGATTTAAAGGTTTGTCAAGCTTTATTTTCATTATTTCTCAATACAATTCCAGTCGGATAGCTCCCACCCGCAACTATTTTCCAAGTTGAGGCACCAACGCTCAAGGCAAGTGCCGTCGTAATAGAACCAGAGACAGCAGTTTGAAGTGCATTTTGCAACAAAGCCGTGTTCATTGTTTGGTAATTCATTGAATTCACAGGGAGCTTGAGCCTCTATTTGTTCTGTCAGATACTCTCCTATGTCTGACCAGTCAACATTAATGTTTGTGATATTTTCTACTGCGCCTTCAGGCACCTCTACTGTAATGTTTGGCTCCAACGTGCAAGCTACTGTAAACAGTGACAAAACTATGCCAATATATATTTTATACTTCACCGATAACCTCCAATTCTTCTGCAAAGTGAGAAGCGCGGTGGGTCGCCCAGGCGTCGCTCCAGTGGACATTGTATATGTCTGGGGCTGGAACCGTGGGGTCGTCTAGAACCTCTAGGATAATTCCTAAAGCTCCTGTTCTCTCGTGTTTTACTAGGTCACCGACTTGCACTGATTAGCTCCAATTCATCTGGACTGAACACTTGGCCGCGAGGCACCCCAGAAAGATGTATATACCCCGGAAAGCCCATCTCAGCGGTACACGGAGACAAAACAAGATGCAAAGTCCCCGTGCGCTTACGTTTTACCAAATCACCTACCTTCACTGATAACCTCACACTTTGTATAGCTCCACTTGCCCGGACCTTCGAGTGTCAACACGTCAACCATTCCAAGGTCAGAGGTGCTTTGCGGCAGCTTCAGCACGATTGCAACATATCCAGAACGAGTATGTTTCACTAAATCACCGGACTGCACTGATTACCTCGTATTCATCTGTTCGCTTCCAAACGTTGGTTCCAAAGCCATTTGTTTTGAACCATTCACCGCAAGCTTCCATACCAATTACCACCCACACACCTTGTGGATAAATCTTATTTCTTACTAAATCACCGACTTGCACTGCTGATAACCTCCACGTCTCTTGGGCTTTCCCAAGTCATCGTCTTGCCAATGTGCGCTGGTTTTGCTGGCCAACTGATTTTGTAGCGATAAACACCTACGGAGACTTGCTCTTTTGCATGAACGAGGCCAGTGCCTTCATAGGTGCTGTAGTATGGTTTATAAATTACTAAATCTCCAACGTTCATTTGATAACCTCAATCTCATTAATGGGTAGCCAGCCTAGCCACCTTTCAGTTTTAAGAAGGACTGCCATCTCGCCGTCCATGCTCTGGAGGTGCTGTGGCTCCCTGAAGACCTCGAAGGGATGGTCACCATGCTCTCGGATTCTGTTCTTTGTTCGATTGCTGGCGCTCTCTTTTGCCTTGAGCTTAATCATGTTTCCGCTTTTCATTTCCATGTCCCCATTATATCAAAAAAGAATCTCATCGTCAAGCTCTTTTTTAACTTTCTTGGAAGTCTTTGTTTTCTTTGACTTTTTCGCCTTTTTAATGTGTCTTTCCTCGACGGTGAATATTGTGGTTGAGCCGAAGGGCAAAATCTTGTATAATTTCGCGCCACTAGCGGCAGAAACAATGTCCCCTGCTCGTTGGCCGCTGCAAATTACTGTGCAAAATGTGTCTCCAATAGCATCGCGAAAGCGCCAATCGGCAGCGGCGCGCAATTGGACGAGGGCGGCGTCAGCATATTTTGGTGCGGCGTTGTGCTCTGCCAGCACCTTCAAGGCATATTTATTATTACACATTTTGCTCCATCGTCGCTCGGTGGGCACAAAGTCCTCCTCTTCCAAAATAGAGCGAACAAGGTCTTGAAAGTAGCCTGTTTCTTGGTAATATTTGGCAACAATCAAGGTGTCGTTGCGCTTTTCTTCACGATATAATACCTTCCATGTCTCGGAGGCCAAAATAGATTCTGGACTGATTTTCTCTTCAATTTTGACAATGAGTTCAATTTGGCGAGGAGACAAGCTGCCGCGCTTTTGCCATTGAGCCGTCACACTTTCAAGGTATCCCCTCTCCCAATCAGAAAGATACTCTGTGTTCTCGTTTAACTTTCCAAGGCGTTGTTCTAGCGTTTGAAGAGGTTCTGACATTTGTTTTCCTTTTTTTAAGGTCTGAGGGTATTATATCAAAGGATTGTTGATTTGTCAAGGAATTTTTGAAAGAATTTTACAATTTCTTGCAGGCAGCCATCCACTGACTGCGCCGGTATGACTCCAATGGCAGCGGCTCCAGTAAATCCTCACGGCATTGTTGGTGGTTTCTACAACGACTCCAAAGGACACTGAAGATGCGTCATCCATGGAATAATACTGAACTAAGTCTCCGCATTTCATACAAACATTATATCAAAGAAGTGCTGTTTTTTTTAATCACTGTTTATTCCGAATGGACAATGACCACCAGTCTCTTCAAAATAGTCCCAGTAGTCTCCAAGGAATTTGCGAGTAGAACCTTTGTATGAATTTATTATTTGTTCCTTGACCCTCCGTTGCATTTCTTTGAGAGGCATGTCATTGAGAAGGATAGAGGCCAGCACTTGGCGGTTCTTCTCTGTGTTGGGAGGCTCTTTGTGAGTCTCTTCTTCAAAAGGGTTCTTCATGGCGTAGCGAGCCGGAAACGAGAAGCTCTCAAATCAACCCAACAAAGATTCGCCCAATCTACTCGGATAATCTGGGCTCGGTTTTGTCCAAGTGTGTGTTGGAAGTCTGTAACTTTCCCCACTTTTCCAAGATACTCTGCATAACTTTTATTTTCTCTATCATCCTTCAAAACAACTAAGTCACCAATATTGAACATTCTTCCTCCAAAAAATAAAAAATAAGCAAGGGGCGGCTATCCTCGGTGCCTACACAGTCCCAGATTCCTTTTTACTGGGTGCTCTCACCCCCTTCAGGAGAATCATTGAAGGTCCATTTAAACTCCTTTGTTACCCTTGCTCTTTGTTCTGTATTTAACCTACAGGTTTATTACATAATCCTTCTTCTAAAAGTGCAGCAGCGGTTCTTCCGTAGTGACCTTGCAGTTGCCAGCAAAGACCTGAGTCTATCAATTCTTGGAAGAAAGAAACGAATTCGTCTTCACTCATTCCGCCACTTTCGTATTTAATAATCTTATTGACCATGCTCTGTTCTCCTTCTTTTGTCTTGCCCATTCTACAAAAAAACTATGGACTTGTCAAGGAATTTTTGATAAAAAATGATTCTGTTTGGTAAACCCTCGAATTAGCGCGAATGTGTTGCTCGTCACCAAGGAGATTATTTCCCGTTTTCAAATCAAGGAGAAGTATTTTATATTGCTCTCCTAATTCGGCGGAGTTATGTTTTTCGGAGCCTGTGTATGTGAAT
>Ga0114905_1001697_pt1 | contig 11888 bp, 11 predicted proteins | sample MalvireepMed_b05_FD_83499 | JGI IMG/M metagenome (GOLD analysis project Ga0114905, IMG submission 83499) | Marine viral communities from the Global Malaspina Expedition - Malaspina viral metaG DeepMed_b05 | ecosystem: Environmental > Aquatic > Marine > Oceanic | place: Mediterranean Sea...
AGGCGTTGCTGGCCTTCGACCGCGTCCGCTGGATCTGCGGCGGGTTGCAGAAGGAAGGCGGGCTGGAGGCGCTGACGCCCGGCTTCGATCATGTGGTCAAGGCCTACGTGATCGGGCGGGAGGCGACGCAATTTTCGCTGGGATTGCAGGGGCTCGACGCGGAGATTTGCACCGATATGGCAACGGCCGTCGCGCGTGCAGCCGCGGAGGCGCAACCGGGCGAGACGGTTCTGTTGGCCCCGGCGGCGGCGAGTTTTGACCAGTACGACAATTTCGAGAAGCGTGGAGAGGATTTTATCGACAAAGTTCAGGGACTTATGCGCTGATCTTCTGAGATGGCCTGCCCCGCAGCCCAGCCCGAGGACCAGGCCCACTGGAAGTTGTAGCCGCCGAGCCAGCCGGTGACATCGACCGCTTCGCCGATGAAGTAGAGGCCCGGAATTCTGTTCGACATCATGGTCTTGGAAGACAGGCTTGATGTGTCGATGCCGCCCAGCGTCACTTCTGCCGTGCGGTAGCCTTCGGTGCCCGAGGGGCGCTGGTGCCAATGATGCAAGGCCTCGGCCAGCGCGTCGATGCGGGCATCGCTGAGATCTGCGAGATTGCCTTTGAGGTCAAGCGTCTGGCCGAGGTAGTCCACCAGCCGCGCGGGCAGGTGCCGCGCGAGTTCGGTGGTCAGGGCGCGCTTGCCGGACTGCTGCCGCGCATCGCGCAGGAGTTGCGCCAAGGGCTGACCCGGCAGCAGGTCGATTTCAAGACTTTCGCTTTCACGCCAGTAGCTTGACGCCTGAAGCATCGCCGGACCGGATAGGCCGCGATGGGTGAAGAGCAGCGCTTCGTCGAAACTGGTGCCGCCGGCGGTGACGCGGGACGGGGTGGCGACACCGGCCAGCGCGGAGAACCGGCCTTCGGGGAAGGTGAAGGGTACGAGGCCCGGGCGCACCTCGGTCACCGGGTGGTCGAACTGCCGGGCGATGTCATATGCCAGACCCGTGGCGCCCATCTTGGGTATGGACTTTCCGCCCGTGGCAATAACGAGGTTTCTGCACCCCAAATCAATGGCTTGTCCGTCTTTCTCAACGCGCGCTGCGAAGCCTGCGTCGGTCCTGCGCAGGTCGCGCAGGGCGGTGGAGAGCCAGAGTTCGGCCCCCGCCATCTCGGCCCGCAACATGGCGATGATGTCGCGGGCGGAGGTGTCGCAGAAAAGCTGGCCCAGCGTCTTTTCGTGCCAGGGGATGCCGTGCTTCTGCACCAGGTCGAGGAAATCCCACTGGGTGTAGCGGCTGAGGGCGCTCTTGTGGAAATGCGGATTCCGGCCAACGAAACACGCGGGATCGACGCCGAGATTGGTGAAATTGCAGCGCCCGCCGCCGGAGATGCGGATCTTTTCGCCGGGATTGCGGGCATGGTCGATGACCACCGTGCCCGGTCCGGCATGGGCGGCGCACATCATGCCGGCAGCGCCGGCGCCGAGGATCAGGGTGGCGATCTGCATGGGTCTCTGAACCATGCCGCGCACAGCGGCGCAAGATCGCGGTGGGGTGCCGGGGGCGGATTTATGTGGCGGGATTCGGCCAAAGTCGTTAGACTGCGCGTCAGACCCGGAAAACCGGGCGGCACGAGGCAGTGAAGGCGGGCGGCATATGACAGAGATGGTCTATGGCACGATTCCGGTGCGCGACGGCGAACCGGTCTTGCCGAAGTGGTGGCGGACGGTCGACAAGTGGTCGCTGTCCTGCATTCTGATCCTGTTCGGGATCGGCCTCTTGCTCGGGCTCGCGGCCTCGCCGCCGCTGGCCGAGCGCAACAACCTGCAGCCTTTTCACTACGTGCAGCGGCAGGCTTTCTTCGGGGGGCTTGCGCTGACGGTCATGGTGCTGATGTCGATGATGTCGCCGCAGGTGGTGCGGCGGGTCGCGGTGGTGGGGTTCCTGATCTCCTTCGTGGCGATCGCGCTGCTGCCGATCTTCGGCACGGATTTCGGCAAGGGGGCGGTGCGCTGGTATTCGCTGGGCTTCGCGTCGTTGCAGCCGAGCGAATTCCTCAAGCCCGGCTTCGTGGTCGTCACCGCCTGGATGATGGCGGCGAGCCAGGAGATCAATGGCCCGCCGGGCAAGCTCTGGTCGTTCTCGCTGGCCATCGCCATCGTGCTGATGCTGGCGCTGCAGCCGGACTTCGGCCAGGCGTGCCTCGTGCTCTTTGGATGGGGGGTCATGTACTTCGTTGCCGGAGCGCCGATGCTGCTTCTGGTGGGCATCGCTGGAATGGTGGTCCTTGCAGGCACCTTCGCCTACGAGAATTCCGAGCATTTCGCCCGCCGGATCGACGGTTTCCTGAACCCCGAGGTCGATCCGACGACGCAGCTGGGCTACGCGACAAACGCCATCCAGGAGGGCGGGTTCTTTGGCGTCGGAGTCGGCGAGGGGCAGGTGAAATGGTCTCTGCCCGATGCGCACACCGATTTCATCATCGCCGTGGCCGCCGAGGAATACGGGCTGGTTCTGGTGCTTTGCATCATCGCGCTTTACGCGGCCATCGTGGTGCGCAGCCTGATCCGGCTGATGCGCGAGCGCGATCCCTTCATCCGGCTGGCGGGCACGGGGCTGGCCTGCATGTTCGGCGTGCAGGCGATGATCAACATGGGCGTTGCGGTGCGGCTGCTGCCCGCGAAGGGCATGACGCTGCCGTTCGTCAGCTACGGCGGATCTTCGCTGCTCGCGGGCGGAATTGCCGTCGGCATGCTGCTGGCCTTTACACGGGTGCGTCCGCAGGGCGAGATAGGCGACATTCTGCGGGGCAGGCCGCGGTAGCAAGCAGGGACGGTGGGTTGCAAACCCACCCTACGCGTGAGGCATATGGCACAGACGGACCGACAGCCGCTTCTGGTGATCGCCGCAGGCGGCACGGGCGGGCACATGTTCCCGGCCCAGGCGCTGGCGGAACAGATGCTGCGCCAGGGCTGGCGGGTGAAGCTGAGCACAGATGCCCGCGGCGCGCGCTACACCGGCGGCTTTCCGGACGCGGTCGAGATCGAGGAGGTGAGCAGCGCCACCTTCGCCCGCGGCGGCCTCGCGGCGAAGCTGGGCGTGCCGTTCAAGATCGCGGGCGGCGTCCTTGGCATGGCGGCGCGGATGCGCCGGGACCGGCCCGATGCGGTGGTGGGCTTCGGCGGCTACCCGAGCATCCCGGCGCTGGCGGCGGCGACCCTGCTGCGGCTGCCGCGGATGATCCACGAACAGAATGGCGTGCTGGGCCGGGTGAACAAGCTGTTCGCCAGCCGCGTGCACCTCGTGGCTTGCGGCACCTGGCCCACCGACCTGCCCGAGGGCGTCGAGGGCGTGCATGTGGGCAATCCGGTGCGGGCGGCGGTGCGCGACCGGGCCGGGGCGGGCTACATCGTGCCCGGCGACTACCCGATGTCGATCCTCGTGATCGGCGGCAGCCAGGGCGCGCGCATCCTGAGCGACGTGGTGCCGCCGGCCATCGCGGCGCTGCCGATGGCGGCACTCAGGCACCTGCGGATCAGCCACCAGGCCCGCGAGGAGGATGCGGAGAGGGTGGCGGAGTTCTACGCGCAGAACGGCATCGACGCGGATGTGCAGCCGTTCTTTACCGACATTCCCACCCGGATGACCGAGGCGCAGCTGGTGATCTCGCGCTCGGGTGCGAGCAGCGTGGCGGATATCAGCGTGATCGGACGTCCGTCGATCCTGATCCCCTTTGCCGCGGCAACCGGCGATCACCAGACCGCCAATGCCCGACAGCTGGTCGAGGCGGGGGCGGCGATCCGGATCCCGGAATCGAAACTGAGCGTCGACGATCTGACCGCCGCGATCCTGGCGATTCTGGACAATCCGGACGGCGCATTGCACATGACCCAGGCTGCGCTGGCCGTATCGAAACCCGGGGCGGCCGAGGAACTGGCCGCGCTCGTGCAATACCTGGCCCATGGTGAGGTCGGGGATCATAACGGAGGCGAGGCAGATGAAAATTGAAAAAATACCAGGAGGTGCCGTGATGAGCGCCGCAACCAAGCTGCCCGGGGATGTGGGCCCGATCCACTTCGTCGGGATCGGCGGCATCGGCATGTCGGGCATTGCCGAGGTGCTGCTCAATCACGGTTACGTGGTGCAGGGGTCCGACCTCAAGCGGTCGAAGATCACCGACCGGCTGGAGAGCCTCGGCGCGCATATTTTCGAAGGGCAGGCGGCGGAGAACCTCGAGTCGGCCGAGGTCGTGGTGATCTCTTCGGCGATCAAGGCCGGCAATCCCGAGCTTGACGAGGCGCGCCGGCGCGGCATGCCGGTGGTGCGGCGGGCCGAGATGCTGGCGGAGCTCATGCGGCTCAAGTCCAACATCGCGGTGGCGGGCACCCACGGCAAGACGACGACCACCACGATGGTGGCGGCGCTGCTGGACGAAGGCAAGTTCGATCCCACCGTCGTCAACGGCGGCATCATCCACAAGTACGGGTCCAACGCCCGCATGGGCACCGGCGAATGGATGGTGGTGGAGGCCGATGAGAGCGACGGCACCTTCAACCGTCTGCCCGCGACCATCGCCATCGTCACCAACATCGACCCCGAGCACATGGAGCACTGGGGCGATTTCGACAGCCTTCGGCGCGGTTTTTACGAATTCGTCAGCAATATCCCGTTCTATGGCCTGGCCGTCTGCTGCACCGACCATGAAGAGGTTCAGCGCCTGGTGGGCCGGGTCACCGACCGGCGGGTGGTGACCTACGGCTTCAACGCCCAGGCGGACGTGCGTGCGGTGAACCTGCGCTACGAAAAGGGCGTGGCGCATTTCGACATCCTGCTGCAGGCGGAGGGTACGAAGATCGAGGGATGCAGCCTGCCGATGCCGGGCGATCACAACGTCAGCAACGCGCTGAGCGCCGTGGCGGTGGCCCGGCATCTGGGCATGAAGCGCGAAGAGATCCGCGCGGCGCTGGCCGGGTTCGGCGGGGTGAACCGACGGTTCACCCGCGTGGGCGAGGTCAACGGCGTCGCCATCATCGACGATTACGGCCACCATCCGGTGGAGATCGCAGCCGTGCTCAAGGCGGCGCGCCAAGCCACCGAGGGCCGGGTGATCGCGGTGCATCAGCCGCACAGGTATTCGCGGTTGAGTGCGCTTTTCGATGATTTCTGCGCCTGTTTCAACGAGGCCGACGTGGTGGCCATCGCCGAGGTCTATGCCGCCGGCGAGGACCCGATCGAAGGCGCCAGCCGTGACGACCTGGTCGCGGGGCTGATCCAGCACGGTCACCGGCATGCGCGGGCCATCGTCGACGAGGACGACCTTGAACGGCTGGTGCGCGAACAGGCGCGGACGGGCGACATGGTGGTCTGCCTCGGTGCGGGCACGATTTCGGCCTGGGCCAACGGCCTGCCGAAACGCCTGGCCTCGTGAGAGCGGCGGGGTTGCAGGGGGCTCTGCCCCCGTCGCCCGGAGGGCGACTCCCCCGGAGGTTTAGGGGCAAGATGAAGATCGGGCTCGTGCCATGAGCGCGGCGCTGGTCACGGCCTGTTTCTGGGTGCTTGCCGCGACCCTTACGGCATTGCTGCCGATGCGGCGGCAATACGTGCCGGGGCTGGCGCTGCTGGTGACGGCGCCGGTCCTGCTGGCCTGGCTGGGCCATGTGCACGGCGGCGCGGTCTTTGGCCTGTGCCTTGCGGCGGTCGTGTCGATGTTCCGCAACCCGTTGAAATATTTCCTGGCCCGCCTGCGCGGGGCACAGCCGGAGAGGCCGGAATGAATACCTCGTTGATCCTGGCCCTGCTCTGGGCGCTGTCGGCGAACGTGCTGGCGATGATCCCGTCGCGGGATCATCACTGGACGCGGGCCTATATCCTCATCGCGCTGGGCATTCCGCTGCTGGGCTACGTCACGTGGGAAAACGGACCCTGGATCGGGCTGCTGGCGCTGGCGGCGGGCATGTCCGTTCTGCGCTGGCCGGTCCGCTATCTTTGGCGTTGGCTGCAGGCATGGGTGGGGCGCGGCGCCTGAGGTCCTACGGTTTCTGTTGATCGGCCGCTGCGCGATGGGGCAGACTGGCGGCGATGGTCTATGTCCTGCCTCTTGTCTGTTTCGTCGCGGCGCTGATCGTGGCGCGCTGGGCGCTCTTGCAGCGGCTTGGCGCTGTCGTCCTGGCGGCGGCGCTGATGGTCGTGGCGGCGGCGGCCTGGGCGATCTGGGCCGGGCGGCAGCAGACCGGCTGGGACGGGATCGGCTATGCGATCTTCGCGACGCTGATCTGCGCGCCGGTCCTGCTGGGCGGCGGACTTGGCGCCCTGCTGGGCTGGTTGCGGCGCAGGCGGGGCGGGGCATGATCCGTTCCGGGCCCGGATCGGGCGGCGCGGGGCTTGCCACCGCCGCCCCCGCGGATTAGCAGGGCGGCATGATCCATGATCTGCCCGAGACCCGGGGGCGGCTGACGCCCGGAAAGCTGCTGTCGGAGCTGACGTGGCTGCGCGTGGGCGGAGCGGCGGATGTGCTGTTCCAGCCCGCCGATGTAGAGGACCTTTGTACCTTCCTGGGCGGCCTGAACGTTGAGGTGCCGGTCTTTCCCATGGGGGTCGGCAGCAACCTGATCGTGCGGGACGGCGGTTTGCGTGCGGTGGTCATTCGGCTGGGGCGGGGGTTCAACGCGATCGAGGTCGAGGGAACGCGCGTGACGGCCGGAGCGGCGGCGCTGGATGCGCATGTGGCGCGGCGCGCGGCGGAGACGGGGGTGGACCTGACCTTTCTGCGCACGATCCCCGGGTCGGTCGGCGGCGCGGTGCGGATGAACGCCGGCTGCTACGGCTCTTACGTCGCGGATGTCTTTGTCGAGGCGACGGCGGTGACGCGCGAGGGCGCGCTGGTCACCGTGACGGCGCAGGATCTGGATTTCGCCTATCGGCAGACCCGGCTGCCCGAGGGCTGGGTGATTGTCGAGGCGACATTCGAGGGAGTGCCGGGCGATCCGGACGCGCTGGCCGACAAGATGACGGATCAGCTGGCCCGCCGCGATGCCAGCCAGCCGACCAAAGACCGCACCGCGGGCAGCACTTTCCGCAATCCGGCGGGGTTTTCCAGCACGGGGCGCGCCGATGACAGCCAGGATCTCAAGGCCTGGAAGGTCATCGACGACGCCGGCATGCGCGGCGCGCGCCGGGGCGGGGCGCAGATGAGCGAGATGCACTCGAACTTCCTTGTCAACACCGGCACGGCCACGGCGGCCGATCTGGAGGGATTGGGCGAAGAGGTGCGAAAAAAGGTTTTCCAACACAGCGGAATAGAGTTACACTGGGAAATCATGCGCATCGGGGAACCGGCGCAGGAATAAGGGCGAAAACGCCCGGCAGAAAAGAGCGACCACAGGCAGGTTGCAACCAAGAACAAGGGGCAAAGCCCCGGGACATTGAGGCGGTTTGGGATGTCGAGCAGGGCATTCCCGAAAGTGGCGGTATTGATGGGCGGACCCTCGGCCGAGCGCGAGGTGTCGTTGAGCTCTGGGCGCGAATGCGCCGCTGCTTTGCGGGATCAGGGATACGAGGTGATCGAGGTCGATGCCGGCCCCGACCTCGTGACGCGTTTGCAGGACGCCGCGCCCGACGCCGTTTTCAACGCACTTCATGGACGCTGGGGCGAGGATGGCTGCGTGCAGGGTGTGCTGGAATGGCTGCGGCTGCCTTACACGCATTCCGGCGTGCTGGCCTCGGCGCTGGCGATGGACAAGGAACGGTCGAAGGACGTCTACCGCGCCGTCGGTCTCCCGGTGGTGGAGAGCCTACTGGCACCCAAGTCTCAGGTCATGGCGGGGCACGTGATGACGCCGCCCTACGTGGTCAAGCCCAACAACGAAGGATCGAGTGTCGGGGTCTACCTGGTGCAGGAGGCCGCCAACGGCCCGCCGCAGCTGTCGGACGACATGCCCGAGACGGTGATGGTCGAGGCTTTCGCGCCGGGGCGCGAACTGACCGCCACGGTGATGGGCGACCGGGCACTGACAGTCACGGATATCCTGACCGACGGCTGGTACGATTACGATGCCAAGTACAAGCCCGGCGGGTCGCGCCATGTGGTGCCCGCCGAAATCCCGCAGGACATTTTCGACGCCTGCCTTGACTACGCATTGCGCGCACACGCGGCGCTGGGGTGCCGGGGCGTGAGTCGCACGGATTTCCGCTGGGACGAGAGCAAGGGCCTTGCGGGGCTGGTACTGCTTGAAACGAACACGCAGCCGGGAATGACCCCGACCTCGCTGAGCCCCGAGCAGGGGGAATGCGTCGGCATCTCGTTCGGCGAGATGTGCGCCTGGATGGTGGAGGATGCCTCGTGCAACAGGTGAGCCGACCGGACCCCGCCCCGTCGAAGCTGCGCTATCGCCTGCAGCGGGTGATGCTGACGCCGGCCTACCGGCTGCTGCTGCGGGTGGGCCTGCCCTTTGCGGTGGCCTTTGGCGGCGCGACCTGGTGGTTCTCGATCCCGGAAAATCGCGACGCTTTCCACGGCGTCATTGTCGATGCCCGCGCGGCCATCGAGCAGCGCCCCGAATTCATGGTCAAGCTGATGGCCGTGGACGGCGCGAGCGAAAGCGTCTCGGCCGACATTCGCACGGTTCTGCCGGTGCGGTTCCCGGTGTCGTCCTTCGACCTCGACCTCGATGCGATGCGCGCAAAGGTCGTGGCGCTGGACGCGGTAGAGAGTGCGCGGCTGCGCATCCGGCAGGGCGGGGTGCTGCAGGTCGAGGTGACCGAGCGCGTGCCGGCGGCGCTTTGGCGCACCTCCGAAGGACTTTTGATGCTGGACAAGGGCGGCGTCTATGTCGGCCCCGCCAGCGCGCGCGGCGATTACCCGGACCTGCCGGTGATCGCGGGCCGGGGGGCGGATGGGCATGTGGCCGAAGCCCGTGCATTGCTGGAAGCGGCGCGGCCGCTCTGGCCGCGGTTGCGGGGATTCGTGCGGGTCGGTGCACGGCGCTGGGACGTGGTGCTGGACCGCCAGCAGCGCATCCAGCTGCCCGAGGAGGGCGCTGTGCTGGCGCTTGAGCGGGCGATTGCGATGGACCAGGCGGTGGACATGCTGGCCCGCGACCTGGCGACGGTCGACCTGCGGCTGCCGCAGCGTCCGACGCTGCGGATGAACGGCCACGCGGTGCAGGAATGGTGGCGGATCACGTCGATCGAGGTAGGGAACAGAACGGAATGATCGAACTATATGAATCCCAGCGGGCCATGCGCAACATGCGCAAGGTGGCGATGCAAAGGGGCGTGATCGCGATCCTCGACGTGGGCAGCTCCAAGATCGCCTGCCTGGTGCTGAGGTTCGACGGCACCGACCGCAGCCTCGAAACCGACGGCATCGGGTCGCTGGCCGGGCAATCCGGGTTCCGGGTGATCGGGGCGGCGACGACACGGTCGCGCGGCGTGCATTTCGGCGAGATCGACGCCATGGGCGAAACCGAGCGCGCCATTCGCACCGCGGTGCAGGCGGCGCAGAAGATGGCGCAGGTCCGGGTGGATCACGTCATCGCCTGTTTCTCGGGAGCCGAGCCGCGCAGCTACGGGCTGGAGGGCAAGGTCGATATCGCCGATACGATGGTCAGCGAGCAGGACATCGCCCGGGTGCTGAGCGCCTGCGATGTGCCGGATTTCGGTCCGGGGCGCGAGGTGCTGCATGCGCAGCCGGTGAACTTTGCGCTGGACCACCGGTCCGGTCTTGCCGATCCGCGGGGACAGATCGGGCAGACCCTGAGCACCGACATGCACATGCTGACGGTCGATGCCATGGCGATCCAGAACCTCGCGCATTGCGTGAAGCGCTGCGACCTGGAACTGGCCGGTATCGCAAGTTCCGCCTATGCCAGCGGCATCTCGTCGCTTGTCGAAGACGAGCAGGAGCTGGGCGCGGCCTGCATCGACCTGGGCGGCGGCGCGACCGGTGTGTCGATCTTCATGAAGAAGCACATGATCTATGCGGACAGCGTGCGGATGGGTGGCGATCACGTCACCGGCGACATTTCGATGGGGCTGTCTGTGCCGATGGCCACAGCCGAGCGGATCAAGACCTTTTACGGCGGGGTCGTCGCCACCGGCATGGACGACCGCGAGATGATCGAGATCGGCGGCGACACCGGCGACTGGCATCACGACCGCCGTACGGTCAGCCGCGCCGAGCTGATCGGCATCATGCGGCCGCGGGTCGAGGAAATCCTCGAAGAGGTGCGCGCGAGGCTTGACGTGGCCGGCTTCGAACACCTGCCCAGCCAGCAGATCGTTCTCACCGGCGGCGGCAGCCAGATTCCGGGGCTGGACGGGCTGGCGTCGAAAATCCTTGGGCAACAGGTGCGACTCGGTCGGCCGCTGCGGGTGCACGGGCTGCCGCAGGCGGCCACCGGACCGGGATTCGCAAGCGCTGTCGGGCTGTGTCTTTTCGCCGCTCATCCGCAGGATGAGTGGTGGGATTTCGAAATTCCGGTCGAACGCTATGCCGGCAGGTCGATCATGAAAGCGGTAAAATGGTTTCGTGACAACTGGTAACAACGATATCTTGATGTGTCGGCAATATCCCGCAGGCGCACGTCAAAAAAATGCCATATATGGTGGCAATCGGGCGTTTTTCGCGTGACGAAAAGGGCCGAAATCGTTAATACTGTGCGGGAATAGGTGCATAAAAGGCCTGAACGGGCCATAACAGCAGGCGGACAGATCATGACTTTGAACCTTTCAGTGCCCGGACAAGAAGACTTGAAGCCCCGGATCACGGTGTTTGGCGTAGGCGGTGCCGGTGGCAACGCGGTCAACAACATGATCGACAAGGAACTGGACGGTGTCGACTTCGTGGTCGCCAACACCGACGCGCAGGCGCTTCAGCAGTCCAAGTCCAGCAGCAAGGTTCAGCTGGGCGTGAAGGTCACCGAAGGCCTTGGCGCAGGCGCACGGGCCTCCGTCGGCGCCGCTGCCGCAGAAGAAAGCATCGAACAGATCGTCGACCATCTGGCGGGCGCACACATGTGCTTTATCACCGCCGGGATGGGCGGCGGCACCGGAACCGGAGCGGCGCCGATCATCGCGCAGGCCGCGCGGGAACTGGGCGTGCTGACCGTCGGCGTCGTGACCAAGCCCTTCCAGTTCGAGGGCAACAAGCGGATGAAGCAGGCCGAGGACGGCGTCGAGGCGCTGCAGAAGGTCGTTGACACGCTGATCATCATTCCGAACCAGAACCTGTTCCGGCTGGCCAACGAGAAGACGACCTTTACCGAGGCCTTCTCGATGGCGGACGACGTTCTGTATCAGGGCGTCAAGGGCGTGACCGATCTGATGGTGCGTCCGGGCCTCATCAACCTCGACTTCGCCGACGTGCGCGCGGTGATGGACGAGATGGGCAAGGCGATGATGGGCACCGGCGAGGCCGATGGCGAGGATCGCGCGATCCAGGCCGCCGAGAAGGCGATCGCCAACCCGCTGCTGGACGAGATTTCGCTGCGCGGCGCCAAGGGTGTGCTGATCAACATCACCGGCGGGCACGATCTCACGCTGTTCGAGTTGGACGAAGCGGCCAACCGCATTCGCGAGGAAGTGGACACCGATGCCAATATCATCGTCGGCTCGACCCTCGACGACACGATGGAAGGCCGGATGCGCGTATCGGTCGTGGCCACCGGCATCGACGCGGTCGATGTGAACACCGAAATCCCGGTGCCGCGCCGGTCGCTGGCGCAGCCCCTGCGCCAGGCCGAAGCGCCTGCCGCCGCGATCGAGAACGCGCCGGAGCCTGCGCCCGCGCCGGTTCAGGAGCGCCCGCAGGTCGCCGCGCGCCGGGCCGAGCCGGAATACGAAGAGGACGAGCCCTCGCTGTTCGAGGGGATGGGCGCCGAGCGTCATGCTGCGAACGAGCAG
>Ga0114905_1001702_pt1 | contig 11874 bp, 3 predicted proteins | sample MalvireepMed_b05_FD_83499 | JGI IMG/M metagenome (GOLD analysis project Ga0114905, IMG submission 83499) | Marine viral communities from the Global Malaspina Expedition - Malaspina viral metaG DeepMed_b05 | ecosystem: Environmental > Aquatic > Marine > Oceanic | place: Mediterranean Sea...
ATATGGAACCTTGTACTGACTCGCTAACTCGTAAGCCTTGGCAAGTTGAGTCCTAGTATTTAGCTGGGCTTCAATTTCCCTCTGCTTCTGAGCAACATTCTGAGTTTCCAGTTGCGCTGTATATGCTTTCTTAGCCATGTTTGCGTTCTGCTGTGCTATTTGCCCAGCGGTCACATCATCCATGCCTTGGTTGATATACGTCGTGCGAAGCTGCTGCTCGTAAGCCTGAACTTCTTGGTTCAGGTTATCTAGGTTTGCGCGCTGTTCAGCTTGTACGCGTGCTGTTTCTGATTCTTGTAGCTTACTTTCTAAGTCAGCCATTCGCCTGTCGGTGGACGACTGATACTTACGGAACTCCTCACTCGACTGTACTGGTGTCGATGCTTCAGACTGTGGTTGAGGTGCAGACTCTGCAACAACCTCGATAGATTCATTACTCTCAACCTCTGGCGTAGGCTGCTCAACTTGTTCTGTTACTGTCTCAGTTTCAGTCGGAGCAGGCGTATCCAAAGGAACTTCGGTAGTTTCTACCTGAGATTCTGTACTTATGTCGTTACGCTCTGTAACCATATTTTCTTTGTCTCCGAGATATAACACCAGTTAGATGGCACATCTCACTTGTTTAGGTTTACAAATAATAAGGCAAGCTAGTTGGCTATGGCAACTTCCTGCGCGTACGTTTCCCCGCCTATATTTCTCTGCATCTCGCGAGTCTCTTCGTATAGTGAGGGATCAAAGGGCGCAGCTTCAAGGCCGTGCCTGCGAACAACCTTTGCCTGAATTTCCCTTGCTTGGGTAACTCGTTTCACCCAGCCCGGAGATTCGCCCGTTGTAGTTTTTAGGTCAAGCAACTCCATCGGCAAGGGGAGCATATACATGTTTGCAAGAATGTACTCACGCTCTATTTCGGTAAGACCATCAAGGTATATCTGTTCAAGAAGTTCAGCATATTCATAGGCTGAGTTCGATCCTGCAAATATTGCGGGATCATAAAGGCTGTCCTTGTACTCATAGAACTCCTGTTGGGCAACCCTTAACGGGTATTCATCCTCTCGCCCTTGGTCATCAGGGCCGAAGGCTTGGAGTCTAATTCCTCGCTTCTCCTTGTTGAGATCGTGGTATCTCTTGGAAATCTGATAAGACTTCTGCGTATCGCTGATATTAGGGTTACTTAAAACCTTTTCCATCTCATCAAGGAACAACGAGTTAAGAGCGTAGTTGTTCTCCGAGTATTCACTTGGAGAGAATCTACTCTCTTCGTAGTAAAGCATGTCGATAGACTCCTGCTCAAAAGGCCATGCTTCCGTGTAGTTTCTACCAAGGGCTTCCAGTGCAAGGTCATTCTTGTCGGGATATATTGCAACGTTCAAACCTGCAAGTGAAGGTATGAGTAGCGATGCTGCTGAACTCGTCCCAAGCTGTTCTGCTGCATCAGTTACTTCCTGTATCCATAGAGGTGCCCACTCTTGCAGAGTCTTAAGGTCAGTTGGAAGGAATGAACGTTCAGCGTCTATATCTTCACCATAGAAGTTCTTACCTGTAACAAGCGTGTCTACAGTTCTCACGGCTGGGCTGAACTTCATGTTAAGGAAGTCTGATGAGATATCCCAAAGGTTCTTGTCATAAGGAACACCCGTAGCTGACAGAAGCTTACCGCGGAACGGCTCGCCTTCTGTTGCTCCTTGGAGAGATACGCTTCCCGCCCTGAATATAAACCTGAATACAGAACCCATTCCCGCAGTTAAGTCGATATTTGTCCTACCCTTAGTAAGCTTAAGGAAGTCTGACTTGCGGTGGTCGGTTCCTACTTGGAAGCCATTCAGCGAAAGTAATGTGGCTATCCCGCCTATAACCGTAGCAAAGCCCACCATGTCTTTTGCTATCTGCTTTGCAACAAGGTTGTTCTTCACAGGTCTGCCTGTTGTTCTGTTAATTGAATAGCTGCCAAGTTCTTTTGCTACCGCAACAGGTACTTGGAATCTTGAGACAACCCATCGTGGGGCTAAGAAGATAGTGTTCAGCCCTGCTGTAAGTTCATTAGCCTTCCAGATATTACCCCTGCCAGTGCCCTTGTTTACCCAGTCAGCATAAGTTCTCATTTGCCTGTCTATATCTGCCTGCTTTGCGCCAGAGTTTTTGAAGACAAGGTAAGCACTCTGCATCATGTCGAACCTTAGCTTGTTAAGGAAGGCAACGTGGAACCGTTCAAATGCTTTATATATATGTCCTATGCCGGGGATTCTTCTAAGGTACTCTGATACGAACTGCTCTTCCCTGAGACTTAGCGGACTATTAAGGTCTGCAAAGTAAGCACCATACCCACCTTCTCCGTTTACCCCTGACCTTACACCGGGCGGTGAGAAGAACTTTGCGAAATGCTGATGCCCTTCTATATCTCTCATCGCCTGTTCAAAGTTCCTCGGTATGGCAAATGATTTCAAGCCTTCAGCAGCAGCCTTCAGGTAAGCTTTGGGTCGCCCAGCAAACAGTAGTCCTTGGTTAAACAGTCCTCCAAAGTCTCCACCCAGCAAAAGGATTCTTGGAATGTTTAGGAAGTCTACTAATGCTCTTAGTATCTTCTCCCTTGTGCGTAGCTGCCTGCTTCTTGTGGCAGCTAAAGCTGCAATATCAAAGCCGAATAACCGTTCAATCAACATGATTTCGGTGCGGGTAAGATGACGCGCTGCGAGTCCCGGTTCTACGCTTGGGTCAAAGGAATGCCCTGTAAGTTTCTCAAGGGCTAACTTTGCGTTAACAACATCGAATGATCTTTCCCCTAATCGTTGCTGTGCATATGAAAGTAAAGCTGCAAACTCTTTAACATCCATAGACATAGGCTCAAAACCCAAGGCAGTCATTTCGCCACGCATGGCTCCCATCTGGGCTATCGCTAACTGTCTTGGGTCAGATATTCTGCCTGCTTGCGAAGCTATTATTGCAGCTTTTCTTCTTCGGCTTGCTGCCAAGATTTCTTCGTTGACCTTAACTAACTCCCATGACTTCTCAAGGAGTTCAGGCATCCTGCGAATAATAGCCACTGCGATGCTGGCGTTACCTTCATCGGTTATGGTGCCATCTGCCAACCTAAGACCTTCAGCCGGGTCGGAAGCCAGAACTTCATCCAGTTCCCTTGGAACGATATTGTTCCAGCGAGTAGGCTTACCTTTATAAATAGGTGGGTCTATATTAGCGTCAGTTACATCAAGGTTTGGTACAACATCTCCTTTTGATGCTTTCTTGTTAAGGTCTACTACGTCCGCTGCGCCACCTTGCCTAGAACTACCAAGTATTTTTTTACTCTTAAGTATCTCTAACTGCTGACGAATAATCCTATTTAGCTTATTAACGGAATCTATTATTTTTTGCGTAACTTCATTTGGGTTGAGATTAAACTGTGATGCCGAAAATGCACTGGTCTTTTTTGTAAAGCGTCCTGCCTTGTCTCTTTTCGGTAAACGTCGTTGTGCTGGCATTTCGTAGAGACCAAGGTTGGTATCTATCTGAGCGTTAGGTGCTTCTGGATTCAGGTTGCGCCTTGTAACTAAATTGCCATTGATGGTATTCTCATCTCCAACAAGCATGGCTACTCTATGAGGTACTCCAGAATCGCCTCCTCCAATATGGGTTAATGCTTCTACATTTGCTTCTTTATAGAGAGCATTAAGTACCCTAAGTTCTAATCTCTCCTTCATATTGATATAGGTAGTCTCATGCAAAGATTCATTACCTACGCTCCGAAGATACCTCTCGCCAATTCTCCAATGGTTAAGTAAATGCCCGTTGCTTAATTGGCCTAACATCATTCGTGCAGCGTCGTCTGCGTTCCCCGGCACCATTATTGAAAAGAACTCATCTGCAAGGTCAGGATAAGTCATAAACTCTTCAGGTGATATATGCCCTCCAGCCCTTACATCTACAGTGGCACGCAGTCCTCTTGTTATATCTCCAAGCTGAAATCCCTTTAGAACATTCCATGTTGAAGGCATGGTCTTTTCTACTATTCGGGAAATATCAACATTGGTTGCCCCTGTTAGATTTATATATCTTGTGCCCCCCTCACGCATTGAGGTGTAATCTCCCGCAAGAATATCCTTGTACGCCTTACCTTCGCCAAAATACATAGACTCACTAATCTTCTTAACTTCATCAAGTCCTTTTTCTAATTGCTTTATTAGTGCATCCTTGGTTCGCCAATTAGGATCAAGTCGCCTAGCTTGTAAGGCTTTGCTGGTGGTAATAGGGGCATGTACTTGTTTTAATGCCCTGATAGTAGCAACCATCGAAGCCATATGAGTAAATAACATCCAAGAGGCGTTGTGCCCGTTATAGGCATTAGCTACTCTGGCGGGGCCTTCAAACATGCGGGGATCATTGAAGTCTAACTTCTTTGTTACATCTCCTACAAAATGCTCAAGTGCCTCGGCAAAGTTTTGATACCCGTGCTGCTCCCATTGAGCAACTTCATCTAGGGCTTCACGGAAATAAGAGTTGGCTAAGGTAACTACATCTTCGCCAAATACTTCTTCGTAGTTCTCGTTCTGCAATCGCCTGCTAAAAAGGTTGTTGAAAAATCTTGTAGCTACAGGATCAGACTTGCCGATACCGTCAAGGCGCATAATCTTCTCAGATGGAACAGCGACATGGAATGCTTCTACTATCCCTTTCCACTCATCCTCGCCAAGATCAGGCCCTCCCTCCATACGAGACAACCGCTCAATTCTTTGTGCTGATTTCAGGGCACTTACTCCCTCCATGCCTGCAACCATTGCATGGTCAGTAAGAACAAGTCCCGGCCCAAAAAGATTATTGTTATAGGTAAGTTTTACATTCTCACCTAATTTTTTCCGTTTTGCTTGTGAGTGCTTGAATCTTCCTAGGGGAATAAGGCCCCCGTGGAAGAAGAGCGTAGGCCCTCCGTCATCCATTGCTCTAATAGGGTCTAGTAACTGCTCCATCGTAGCAGTGCGAGGATCAAGAGTAGGCCCGGTTCGTGGCCTTAGTCTGAAGCCACTCATATCAGCTTGGGCTGCCTCAACCGAAGTGAGTCTCTCCAAGCTGTTGTCTAAATAATTAGCATCATATAAAGGTTCTAAACTATTTCTTTGAGAAAAAGATAACTGACCTATCTCTCTCAGCAAAGCTTTGGACATGGATACACGGGTAGCCCATGCTTCTTCTGGCAACGCGTCGATTGCCTCAACATCCATTCCAGTCAGTCCTTTACCCCTTGCAAAGGGTGTTAAATCTTCATCAGGCAGGGGGACAGCCCACGGGTCTTGTATATCCCTCTCCCTAAGTACCCGCCAAATATGCCTTAGATGCTCTCCTGATGTAAGAGAAACCCCAAAAGGAGTAAGGGCTTGCTGTGGGTCTATTGCATCATCTGACAGGGTTCTGCTGATATTCTCCCCCAAAGACCGAGTTAGATGCTCATGGTGCCCCGGCATAATTATGTCTCCTGCCACATCCATATTAGGGACATACAATATATCTTCTTCGTCGAAGTCAAAGCCCAGCAATAAGCGGGCAATGTTAATTCGATCCCTCTCAGGCATAGAACCAGATGTTCTGTAGTGAAGTTGAGCCGTAACAAGAAGCTCACGAAGTCTCCTAGTGTTAGCCTGTTTATTTGCTGGAAGTAATAGCTGACCAGTTAAAGGTGCTGATATTGGTCGGATTTGCTTATTTATTACACCATCAAGTAGTTTTTCAATATCCTCCCAGACTTTCTTAAATTCCGGCCTATCTACTAACCCTTCTGCCATTCCCATAGGTTCTGTATCTATAGCACCTCTTACATCTCCATATAGTTCTTCTGTGGCTGTAACGCCTCCACGCGACTTCTTCGCTCCATGTATCTCAGTATAGTAAAGCCTTAGATTTTCTTTTATGGTATCCAGCATCACTCGCAACATTTTCGCGAAAGCAGTGAAGGCTTTACTGAGGTAGTCATCCGGGCGATAGTTGGGATCGAGCAGTTTTTTATTCATCCATGACGCAAAAATTTCAGCCCAAGCTTCTTGTACTTGACTTTGCCAAGGGATAGTTCGCACTATCCGATTGCTATTAGCGTCGATAACTTTAATATCAAGCTGCCTATAAATATCGTCTAGCTTTTTCGACAACCCTGCCTTCTGCCGTGCCCTTAAATTATCTGGGGAACCGGAGAAGTCTCCCAGTAAATCTATCTTCCAAAACAGTTCAGGGTCATCTTCATACTCAAAAATCGCACCTCGCTTACCTCTAAATTGTTGAGTCTCTAATACACCACGCCGTATTACGGGGTCTTGCATCCATTCCCTCAAGGAAAATTCGTACTCTTCCTCGCCCATGCCTTTGTTTTGTGCGTATTTGCTTTTGACTTTAGGGCTTCTTCTACCTGCGAGTATCTCCCGTATTTTCGCTGCCTGATCGCTGCTGTAATTAAATTCCCCTTCCATCTTTGGATGTAGAGTTCTTCGGGTAAACTCAATCTGTGTTTTTATAAGCCTACTAATTTCGTCATACTGTTCTTGTGGCAACAGGTGCAAGAAGTTGTGCAGTATCACATGCGCAAACTCATGGGTTAATGTAACGATGTCCATTACAGGGCCAGAAGAGTCATGGTTCTGACGGAAAATTTCTACCAACGATTGCATAGGGGCAAAATGTAATTGCGGGTCTACCTTCGCGGCTCCCTCTAGACTCTTAAACTCTGGCTCGCTTAAATATGCTGGGTCTTTTGGGAGATTTGCAGTTCGCGCCATTGCGGTGGGTGCTGCTCCTGCCTGAGTTCTTCTGTCCGCAACACCAAGGAGCATATTTTTAACGGTATCTTCTTCACTTATCCCGAAGCCCTCAGCCATAAACTCCGTAAAGGGTTTCATAAATCGTACGATATTCGCCCTTACAGACTCTTGAACATCAAGTAAGTCGCCAACAACATTTACATAATCTTCAACACTTTTTATTTCTGTGATTGTTACGCCTTCAGAAGTCGTCCTTACAAGATTACCCTGTTCGTTTATATGTGAAGGAAGGTCTTGAATCCTCTTCTTAGGATCACGGGCATATTCCAATTCTTTCTTAGCAGCTAAAGCCCAGTCTTCGTTAGCCCTAATGTAGTTATCAAGAATGTTATGGGTTGCCAGAGCATTCCAACTTCGACTCAAAGTTCCTTCATGGAACGCCAGTCCACCTTTAAGGGCTTCTATTAACTGATATTCAGCCTCACCAATAGTATCTAGGGTTTCTCTAGTCAAATCCCAAGGTCGATCTAAGGGGAAATCTTTCACCCTGTTCCAACGCATTAGATAGCTAAGTGCATCCCTATAGAGTTGAGCGGTAGCCCTTGAAGGCGCAACTATAGCCCCATCTAACTCTGACGACATAGCGCGCGCGTCAGTCCTAATCTTCCTTAGTTTTCCAAATACGGTTTCGGGGTACTGCCCAATATCGATTGTTTTAATATCAGGATCAAGTGTGTCTTCAAGAATCTCATTGATTCTTCTGGTAACACCTTCCACCTCAGACATGTCTTTTAATCTAACGCCAATCGTTGAGCGCGCCATGATCGGGTCAGTAGTAGGGTCTAAGGCTCGGACTTTTCTTTCAACTAAATTCTCTGGACTTACAACCAGCGATGGCATACCCATCTCATCATCTGCCATATACCCATGACCAGCAAAGCCCGCTCTTTTAATTCTGCCAACACGGGCGTGTGGTATATTGCGGAGGCGATTGTAAGGTGGGGTAAAGACCATCTCTCCAGCTTGGTCGCGTAATATCTCACCCCGCTTACCTGTCATTATTTTCGCGTAATCGTTAGGTCTTAAAGGAATTACTACTTCATCAAAGCCTGAAGGGTCTAGCCCAGAAGCTGGTCGAATTTGGAATGCCCCAATTTCTTTTCCATGTCTGGTGCCATCTGTTTCAATCCTTTCATTCCACTGTGACTCCCGTGTAATTGCTTTCCAAATACCCTCTCGTCGGTTTGCCTTTAAGAAGTCCTTCAGGTCTAACCCCTTACTCATAGGCATTCCATATGATCTGGCTCTTGAGAACTCACCAATCATTGAGGTCGCTTCGTCCATATTCCTCGCGACAAAGAGGAACTCTGAAGCTTCTGGCAAAGCTGACGGTGGCACATCTGACGGGAACTTCATAACCTCTTCCATCTGCGAAGCGGTTCGGGTGCCGGGGCTACCAAAGCGATTGATAGCTTTCTTCGCGCCCATTGCTGTGCCTAAGAAAGCACCACCAGATGCCAGACCAACAGGGAGGGCAGCCCACAATGGGAGACCATGTCTCTCTGCTTCATGTAAGCCTGTTTCAGCAGCAAGCCCAGTACCTAACTCAAGACCTAATGCTCTTGCAAGTCCTGACTTAGTTCCGGTAGATGCAAGCGGTTCAACAAGGGCTGCTGCCCCTTTCGCGCCTAACCTTAATGCTTTGTTCCGGGCTATTGCTCCCGTACCTGCTGCTGCTGCTCTTAATCCTGCTGCTGCTGCTGCCCCAAAACCTACAGTCCCTACTGTAATAGCAAGATCAAATGGACTCGTAAGTTGTGCTGCTCCCTGAGCCACACTTCGTTGCCAGCCTTCAGGAGCCTGTTCTGCCCAATGTTGAGCCAACGGATGGGGGCTAAATAAAGTTTCTGGTAGCTGTAGTGCCAGAGGTAACTCAGGTGTACCTTCTCCCCTAAAGGGGTCAGCTATATCCGCGCCAAACGTCTTAGCAATAGTCCTTCCCAGATACCCAAAGGGGTTTGCTACATCTAGTGCGTGCCCTCCATAGGCTCTTGTATAGTCGGCAGGAGAGAACCCCAGTTCATTTTCAACATTGAATCCGGTTTCTGCCTTGCCGAGACTTGTGACTTCTCTAAGAAAGTCATTGAAGGATGGAACTGTCATTAGTAATAAAGGTATCTGGTTCGTGGACGGTATCTACTTAGTTCGTTGAACTGCCTTCCTTGTTGTGCGAATCGTTCAGTAAAGGGCATATCCTGATTACTCAAGAAATCGGTGAACTTCATCGTAGGAGCCTCACCTGACATTATCTGTTCGCCAAGCTTTCCGTAGAAGTCACTTAATGCCTGACCGTAAACATCCTGCGCCTGTCTCCTGCGTGCAGCCGTATCTGATTGAAAGCCGGGAGAATAAAGAGGGTCGCCCGGCTTTGCTTTCCCAGCCATAGCTAGGGTTCCAAAGAAAGCAGCGCGAGGTTCTTCTTCAAGGAATCCTGAGAACGTTTCTTTCCAGCTTGGATTTTTAAAGTCTCCGATAGCCATTACAGACCAAACCTTGAAGCTGCAAAGTCATAGAAGTTCTGAGGCATAGCTTGCTGACCTAGCTGGGCACGATCCTGTTCTTGCAGAACGTAGTCACCATACAGGTCTTCATAGCTTTGAGGTCGGAACATTCCGCTAACAAGCGGTGAGTATCTAGCCCTCTGCGCTGCGCCCATCAATCTGGCTGCCTGACCTACATCCTGTACGCTTTGAGGCGCAAAGTATTGCTGGGCTGCTACTGGAATATCTGCCTGTTGCATACCTCTAAAAGTATTTACATCCTGCAATGCTTGATTCCACACAGAGCCAAGACCACCCTCTGCTTGCTGTGCTTGTGAAAGAAAGTTTTGGAATGACTGCCCCGGCAATGCCATCCCTTCTGCATCTCCCGCACCAAGACCTAATCCCGGTTGGGGATTAAGGAGATTCCTGATCGCGCCTCCTTGGAAGGCAGCGGTAAGAGGGTCTTGGAGTCCTTGGAGATAACCTCCAATCGGGCCTCTGCGACCAAATCCCTCCCCAAATACGTTGCCGAAGGCACGGCGATAGCCAGCAGTAGGAGATATTTCAAAGAGGCCACGGTTATCTACAATCCCTTGGGGGGAACCCAAGCCCATCATGTTTGCTTCAAAAGATAGATTAGGGTCAAAACCACCGGGGCCACCCGGCCCACCCGGGCCACCTTCAGGGCCACCCGGAGGAGGAGGGGCACCGCCGGGAGGAGGAACAACCGCAGGAGGAGCGGGCTTAAAGGTTGGCTGGTCTGGAGGGAGAGTTATATCCGGGCCAACATCAAGGGCTTTATCTTCTACAAACGTTGGTGGCAGTTTCCATACTGCACCCGGCTCGTCTGTTTCTTGCGCAAAGGTAGTAAAGTCATCTAAGTCATCAAGCGGTTCAAACGTTTGCATACCAGATAGATTAGGGTCATCTTTCTGGCCTACGGCGTGGAACTCAAGTGCTTCTTCTTTGTCTTCCTCTTTATGGAATCCCTCTAAGGTCTTGTGGTCTACTGCCTCCCCCCTTCTAACTATGTCTTGTAAATAAGGGCTTAGAGACAGAAATTCTTTAGGTCTGTCTTGGAAAAATTCGGAAATAGCGGGATTCTCAACTACCTTTTTCTCTTCTGGGGAAAGGGCTGCGTACTTGTCGTACATCTTTTGGTTGTGGTACCGCTCTGGAAGATGATCCCAAGGTTGCCTATCTCCCGTATCACCAGAGACATTTACTGCTGCTGCTTCTCTCTTACCTATGACATTAGCAAGGAGAGAGTCCCTAGTATTTGTAAATTCCTCTGAGTCATCATAGGTGCCTTCCTTCAAGGAAAGGCTTACGAACTCCTGCCTACCCTTACCTCCAACCCCACCCCATGTTTGTTCATCCTTAAAAAAGCTTGTTGCTTGGTCAAGAAACTGCCCGACAAGAGCCTTGTAGGTATCCGAACCTTCTGATGCTGCGAGATGACGCATTACCTGTTGAATCTCGTCATTCCCGATTCGGTTCTTAGAATCAAATCTCCACATATCTTGGGGAACTATTAAACGCCTCCCCTTGCTTCCACCTCCTGTGTAGTTTGGGTCGTACTCAACCCTTATATCTGCAACCCTCTCTTGCCACGGACGAATTTCAGGCCCGTAGGTGTATTCCTGATATTCTGCTTGTGTATCTACAACACCAAGGTCGCCTGAAAGGTCTATATTTCCACCACTCGGATCGAATTGCTCTCCGAACATTCCCCAATCAGTTACTGCGGAAGGAAGGTTGCTTGTTGCTGCTGCTGCTGCTGCTTGGGCTTTCGGGTCAAAAGCAAAACCCATTCCCGTTTCCAGACCAAGAGGCCCCCCCGTCTTTATTGCTCCTGCTGTTGGCCCTGACGTTCTTTGCTGCGCATAGCCACCACCACCCAAAGGATCAAAACTACCGCCCCCGCCCGGTAAAGATGCGGTGTGTATCGAGGGTATACCTGCTTTTGCTCCAAACTCGCCTAGGGCTTCTGCCTTCCTCATGGCTTCGCCGCGGTTTTTTGCTGTAACTCGATGGAAGAAAGTTTCACCATCTGCTGTCGTTAGCGGAACGTTATATACCGGCATCTTACATTCTTCCTACTGGATTAACCCTAGGGCCGGGGCCACCGGGCATTCCCGGTGGTGCTTGGTTAGGGTTGGGTGTTTGCGGGAAACCCTGCATCGGAGATGGCATGGCCCCGCCAGCTATGCCGGGAGGCCCGGCTGTTCCGGGTGGTGGCCCCGGTGGTGGCCCGGCTCCTCCACCTTCTGGGGGAGGGGGCGCGCCCATCTGTTGCGCAGCCATAACCAGTTGCTGGAACTGAACATCCTGCGCAGCTTCCTGTTGCTGATCCTGCTTCAATGTTTTTCTTAGAAGGTCTAAGTAAATCATCGCTTTTTCCTGCTCGCCCGTCTGCATTAGACCTTCTATCAAGGTAAGCAGTAACGCCTTCGGCTCAGTAACGTGAGCCTGTTGTGCGCTAATAGCATTCTTGAATTGGTCAACATCATTTATCTGCATGACGTTTTCCCAAATCCACTCGTCAGGTGCCAGTGGCCTGTCACCGTCACGCATCATCTGTGCCATTGTGACAAGTTGTG
>Ga0114905_1001706_pt1 | contig 11850 bp, 11 predicted proteins | sample MalvireepMed_b05_FD_83499 | JGI IMG/M metagenome (GOLD analysis project Ga0114905, IMG submission 83499) | Marine viral communities from the Global Malaspina Expedition - Malaspina viral metaG DeepMed_b05 | ecosystem: Environmental > Aquatic > Marine > Oceanic | place: Mediterranean Sea...
CCCGAGCGCGCCGCGATGGCCATGATCCAGAGAGCCGCGAGGAAAAGCAGGATGATCTTGCCGGTCTCGCCGATGCCGGCCCAGATGATCACCAGCGGGATCAGCGCCAGCGGCGGCACCGGGCGCATGAACTCGACGATCGGGTCGAACCAGCCGCGGAACCAGTCGCTGAGCCCCATCGCGTAGCCCAGCGGGATGCCGATCAGCGCCCCGAAGAAGAAGCCCGCGATGACCCGGAACAGCGACCAGCCGAGATGCTCCCACAGCGTGCTGTCGCGGTAGCCGTCCTGCGCGATCTCCTTGAGCCGAGCGAGCACCGCCTCGGGCGGCGGCAGCCAGATCGGCTCCATCTGCCAGCCCTTGCGCGGCTCGAAGTTCAGCGTGCCCTTGGGCGACATGCCGACCCGGCCGAACGCGGTGATGACCTCGCCGCCCGGCGCGATCGGCTCGCCGTTCACCGCCACGACCCTGTGGCCCTCGTCGCGGCCATACGCGTCGTTGCGGTCGACCCGGATCAGCCCCGAGCGCCATGCGCCGACGCTGTCGGCATCGTCCTTGGCCCAGCCCGCGCCGGGATCGACCTCGGGCGTCTCGACATCCTCGCCGACCGGAAAGACCCGCACCGTCACCGTGGCGTCGTCGGGCGCCACGCCGTCGGCCTCGGCGGTGTAGGTGAAGGTGGCATCGCCCACGAAGGGGCCCGGCGCGTGCAGGAAACCCGGCACCCAGGAGGAGCCGGTGAAGGCGCCCCAGAGCAGGAAGATCGTCAGCACCGAGATCACGCTGGCGATGCGGTTCGGGCGCACCGCGCTCTCGTCGCCGAAGGTGACGGTCTTGCGGGCGGTGAAATCGCGCGTGGTCTTGTGCACCAAGAGCTTCACGAGGAAGAACGAGGCCACGAAGATCGCGACATAGATCAGCAGGACGATCATTGCGTCTCCTCCGTGCGGCCCATGATTTCCTCTTCCATGTCCCAGATCATCCCGAGGATCTCCTCGCGGATCTCGTTGAACTGCGGGTGCTTCTTGACCGTGCGCAGATCCTCCCCGACGCCGAGATCGGCGAAGGGCAGCCGGTATTCCTTGTGGATGCGGCCCGGGCGCGGCGCCATCACCAGCAGCCGCTCGCCCAGAAGCAGCGCCTCCTCGACCGAATGGGTGATCAGGATGATGGTTTTGCCGGTCTCCTTCCAGAGCTTCAGCACGAGGGACTGCATCTTCTCGCGGGTCAGCGCGTCGAGCGCGCCCAGCGGCTCGTCCATCAGGATCACGTCGGGATCGTTGGCCAGACAGCGGGCCAGCGCCACGCGCTGCTGCATGCCGCCCGACAGCTCGTAGACCGCCTTTTCCTTGAACTCCCTCAGGCCCACCACGTCGAGCAGGTGATCGACGGTGCCGGCCCAGTCCCGCTCGCGCTTGCCGGCCATGCGTGGGCCGAACGAGACATTCTCGCGCACGTTCATCCACTCGAAGAGCGCGCCCTGCTGGAACACCATGCCGCGCTCGGCGGCGGGGCCGGTGACGGTGTGGCCGTTGAGCCGGATCTGCCCCTCGGTCGGGGCGAGAAAGCCCGCCACGATGTTGAGAAGCGTGGTCTTGCCGCAGCCCGAGGGGCCGAGCACCGAGAGCAGCTCGCCCTCGGCCAGATGCAGCGAGACGCCTTTCAGCGCCTGCACCGAACTGCCGTTTGGCAGATCGAAGCGCATGGACAGGTTGTCGATTTCTAATCCGCTCATGGTCCCCGCCTGCCGGTGCGTTGCCGGCGCAGGGGCCTTGCACCGACCCCTGCCGAATTCGTCAAAGAGTGTCTCGGGCGCGGAGCGGGATCGCCCCGCGCCTGCGCGTCCTTACAGGCCCGAGGCCGCCTCGAGCGGGCCGGTGTTCACCGCGTCGGCATAGCTGTCGAGCGCCGCGTCGATGGAGCCTGCCTCGACGAAGACGTCGGCCACGCCCTTCATGAACTCCTGCGCGCCGCCGGCGAGCCACTTCTCGGTGAGCTGCTCGTCGACGCTCGGGAACACGAAGGTGGCGAGCGTCTCGGCGGTCGCCTCCTCGTCCATGCCGGCATCCTTGGCGATCACCGGCAGCATCTTCTCGTGGTTGGCCTCGTCGGCCCACATGGCGTTGGCCTCGGCGGTCACCGCGAGGAACTCGGCCACGATGTCGGAATTCTCGGCCACCCAGCCCGCCGGGCCGGAGGTCACGTCAAAGACCAGAATGCCCAGCTCTTCCTTCTCGGCGCCGGTCAGCAGCACGTTGCCGTGCTCTTTCATGCGGCGCAGCGAGCCGCCCCAGCCGCAGGCCATGTCGACCGAGCCCTGCGCGATGGCGGCGGCACCGTCGGGCGGTGCCATGTCGACGATCTCCATGGTCGAGATGTCGACATCGAAATGCGACATCTGCTTGAGAAAGCCGTAATGCGCCGCGGTGCCCAGCGGCACGGCGACCTTCTTGCCCTCGAGCTCGCCGGCGGAGTCCTTGTCGATCTCGAGCGCCTCGGCCACGACGCAGTTGTCGTTGTCGGCATAGCTCACCGCCACGTCGAGAACCTGCAAATCCTGCCCGGCAGAGGCGGCGACCACGAAGGGCGGCACGCCCTGGCTCACCGAGAGGTGCACGTCGCCCGAGGCCATCGCGGCGCTCATCGCGGTGCCGGTGTCGAAGCTCACCCAGTTGATCTCGAGGCCCATCGCCTCTTCGTACATGCCCTCGGCCTTGGCGTATTCGAACGGCATCGGCCATTCGAGGAAATAGCCCACGGTCAGATCCTGCGCGCTGGCGGCACCGGTCATCAGCGCCGCCGTCGCGGCACCCGTCATCAGGCCCTTGATCGTCTTCATCATGTCTCTCCCTGTCATGTGGCCCCTGCTCATCCGGAGGGGTCCTTGTTTGTGGCGCGGGCTCCGGGGCCGTGCGCTCGGGCCAATCCGAGCCGAAATTGAGCGGCCAATCAATGGTTTTCCCGGCAAGGGCGCCCGGTTTTCATGCAACTGCACAACCGGCAGGCCCTCCGTCCCGATGCCGGTTTTGAGCGCAACGCCATCGGCGCGGCCCCGCGCGGGCGGCCGATTGGGTTGCCAGTATCGAATATGTGTGTGCTAACATTCGCGCCAGACGGCCCCTGCGCCGGAATCACGCTTCCCAGGAGACAGGAAAATGGACGGCACGCTCACGCAGAACGATCTCAGCCACGTTGTCGAGGCCGACAAGCGCCACGTCTGGCATCATCTGACGCAGCACAAGCCGTTCGAAACCTCCGATCCGCGCATCATCGTCGAGGGCAAGGGCCTGCGGGTCTGGGACCAGCACGGCCGCGAGCATATCGACGCCGTCTCTGGCGCGGTCTGGACCGTGAACGTGGGCTACGGCCGCAAGTCCATCGTCGACGCGATCTCCGAGCAGCTGATGAAGCTGAACTACTTCGCCGGCGCCGCGGGCTCGGTGCCGGGCGCGCTGTTTGCCGAAAAGCTGATCTCGAAGATGCCGGGCATGAGCCGGGTCTACTATACCAACTCGGGCTCCGAGGCGAACGAGAAGGCCTTCAAGATGGTCCGCCAGATCGCCCACAAGCGCTATGGCGGCAAGAAGAACAAGATCCTCTACCGCGAGCGCGACTACCACGGCTCGACCATCGGCGCGATGTCGGCCGGCGGCCAGCTCGAGCGCAACATGCAGTACGGCCCCTTCGCGCCGGCCTTCGTCTCGGTGCCGCACTGCCTCGAGTACCGCGCCCAGTGGAATCTTTCGGGCGAGGCCTATGGCCAGCGCGCCGCCGACGCCATCGAGGAGGTCATCCTGCGCGAGGGCCCCGACACGGTGGGCGCGCTCTGCCTTGAGCCGGTCACCGCCGGCGGCGGCGTCATCGTGCCGCCCCCGGGCTACTGGGAGCGGGTGCAGGAGATCTGCCGCAAGTATGACATCCTGCTGCATATCGACGAGGTCGTCTGCGGCGTGGGCCGCACCGGCACCCATTGGTTCGGCTACCAGCATTACGGCATCGAGCCGGATTTCGTGACCATGGCCAAGGGCGTCGCCTCGGGCTACGCCGCCATTGCCTGCTGCGTCACCTCCGAGCGCGTCTTCGACATGTTCAAGGACGACGACAGCGATCCGATGAACTACTTCCGCGACATCTCGACCTTCGGCGGCTGCACCGCCGGCCCGGCGGCGGCGCTCGAGAACATGCGCATTATCGAGGACGAGAACCTTCTCGAGAACACCACCAAGATGGGCGACTACATGCTCGAGAAGCTGGCCGCGCTTGGCGACAGGCACGCCGTCGTGGGCGAGGCGCGTGGCAAGGGCCTGTTCCTCGGGCTGGAACTGGTCAGCGACCGCAGCACCAAGGAGCCGGTCTCCGAGAAGCAGATCGGGGCCGTGGTCGGCGCCTGTGCCGCCGACGGGGTCATCATCGGCGCCACCAACCGCTCGAACCCGGGGCTGAACAACGTGCTGTGCTTCGCGCCGCCGCTGATCGCCACGGCGGACGATATCGACCAGATCGTCGATGCAGTGGACCGCAGCCTGACCAAGGTCTTCTCCTGATCCATGTCCGAGACGCCGTTGAACGATCTCGGGCAACCCGTCGGCCAGCCGGTTGACGGGTCCTTCCCGCGCCCGCGCCCGGAGCGCTGCCTCCTCGAAGGCCAATACGTGCGCCTCGAGCCGCTGACCGTGGACCATGCGCCCGGCCTCTTCGAGGCCTTCGCCGAGGACAGCACCGGTCAGGGCTGGACCTACCTGCCGCGCGGCCCCTTCGCCGATCTCGCGGATGCGAGGGACTGGGCCTCCGCGGCGGAGGCCAGCGAGGACCCGCTCTACTTCGCCATCTGCACGCCCGATGGCCAGCCTGTCGGGTTCTGCTCCTATCTGCGCATCGATCCGGCCAATGGCGTGATCGAGGTCGGCTTCATCCAAATGGCGCCGCGCCTGCAGAAGACCGCCGGCGCCACCGAGGCGATGTACCTGATGATGGCGCGCGCCTTCGACACGCTGGGCTACCGCCGCTACGAATGGAAATGTGACGCGCTCAACGGGCCCTCGCGCCGCGCCGCGCAGCGTCTCGGCTTCCAATACGAGGGCACCTTCCGGCAGGCCGCCATCGTCAAGGGCCGCAACCGCGATACCGCGTGGTTCTCGGTGCTGGATCTGGAATGGCCGGCGCTGAAGGCCCGGTTCGAGCACTGGCTGGCGCCCGAGAACTTCGACGCCGACGGTCGCCAGATCGCCAGGCTTGGCGCCGTCGCCTGACCCGGTGCGCTAGCCTTCCTCGCCCGCCCGGCGCAGACGATCCCTCAGATCGTGAAGCTCGTCGCGCAGACGCGTGAGATCCTCCAGCGGAAGCCCGACACGCTCGACCAGGCTTGCGGGGATCCGCGCGGCCTGCTCCTGCAGCGCGCGGCCCTTGGCCGTCACCCGGATCAACACCCGCCGCTCGTCCTTCCGGTCGCGCTTGCGGCTCACAAGCCCCTGCCCCTCGAGCCGTTTCAGCATGGGTGTCAGCGTGTTCGATTCGAGCCGCAGCTCGCGCCCCAGCGCCCCGACGGTGCGCCCATCCTCGGCCCAGAGGGCCGTCATCAGCAGATATTGCGGATAGGTCAGCCCTAGATCCTCGAGCAACTCGGCATAGGCCTGCTGCATCGCATGCTGCGCCGAGTAAAGCGCGAAACAAAGCATGTCGGGCGGAAGAAGTGTCATCAGAAACAGTTAGAGCCGGCATGCCCGGATCGCAAGAGAGTTGAGTGAGGCGCGCGTTTTCCATCGCCGCGCGAAGCTTCTCTCTGGTGGCGATGTGCCCCCTCTGGCACCGCCGCCCTGCACGGCACGCGCGGCTCGGTGCCAGCATCGAAACGCAGAACAACCATAAGCAAACAAACAAAAAGGACCGCCAAGAGCGGTCCTTTCAAGGTCATGTCGTCCGGGGCTGGATCAGCCGTTGACGCTGTCCTTCAGAGCCTTCGCAATGGTCATCTTGACCTGCTTATCGGCTTCTTTCTTGAACTGTTCGCCGGTGGCGGGGTTGCGCACCATGCGCTCCGGACGCTCGCGGCAGTAGATCTTGCCGACGCCCGGAAGGGTCACCGCGCCGCCTTCGGCGACTTCCTTGGTGATGATCCCGGTGATCGCATCCAGCGCGGTGGAAGCGGTCTTCTTGTCTGCGCCCATCTCTTCGGCCAGAGCGGCCACCAGCTGGGTCTTGGTCATCGGTTTCGCCATTTCATGGTCTCCTTGAACTGCCCGAACGATTGGGCCTCGATACGGGAAAGTAACATCATATGGAGTTCAAACACAACGATTAGGGGCTATTTGCAAGGGAAAACTGCGCATATAGCGGCGTATCGGCGGCGTTGCACCCATGTCAGAGGAAAGCTGTTTCCTCAAAGCTACGCAGCTTGCGGGAGTGCAGGCGCTCGAGCGGCATCCCGCGCAGCCGTTCCATGGCTCGTATCCCGATCATCAGGTGGCGCGCAACCTGGGTCTTGTAGAAATCGCTCGCCATGCCCGGCAGTTTCAGCTCGCCATGCAGCGGCTTGTCGCTGACGCAGAGCAGCGTGCCGTAGGGCACCCGGAAGCGGAAGCCGTTGGCGGCGATGGTCGCGCTCTCCATGTCGAGCGCCACGGCCCGCGACTGGCTCAGGCGCTGCACCGGGCCGGACTGGTCGCGCAGCTCCCAGTTGCGGTTGTCGACCGAGGCCACGGTGCCGGTGCGCATGATCCGCTTGAGGTCGAAGCCGTCGAGCTGGGTCTCCTCGGCCACCGCCTGCTCGAGCGCCACCTGGATCTCGGCCAGTGCCGGGATCGGCACCCAGACCGGCAGGTCGTCGTCGAGCACCTTGTCCTCGCGCAGGTAGGCGTGGGCGAGCACGAAATCGCCAAGGCTCTGCGAAGAGCGCAGCCCGGCGCAATGGCCGACCATGAGCCAGGCATGCGGGCGCAGCACGGCGATGTGGTCGGTGGCGGTCTTGGCGTTCGAGGGCCCCACCCCGATATTGACCAGCGTGATGCCCGAGCCGTCCCTGCGCTTGAGGTGGTAAGTCGGCATCTGCGGCATCTTGAGACTCGGCGGGATGGCCGTGTCGGGATCGGTGATCTCGACATTGCCGGTCGAGACGAAGCTGGTGTAGCCGCTCTCGGGATTGGCGAGCTGCTGGCGGGCATAGGCCTCGAACTCGCTGACATAGAACTGGTAGTTGGTGAACAGCACGTGGTTCTGGAAATGCGCCGGATCGGTGGCGGTGTAATGCGCCAGCCGCGCCAGCGAGTAGTCGATGCGCTGCGCGGTGAACGGTGCCAGAGGCCCGGCGCCATCCTCGGCGGGCTTTGCCACGCCGTTGACGATGTCGTCATTGGTCGAGCTCAGATCCGGCACGTCGAAGACGTCGCGCAGGATGAAGCGCCCGGCGCCCTCCTGCGGCACGGCAAGGTCGGGATAGTTGGCGACGGCGAAATGCACCGGCATCGGGGTCGAAGAGAGACCGACCTGCACCGCCACCTGGTGGTTCTCGAGCAGCAGTCCGATCTGTTGCTCGAGATAGTGCCGGAAAAGATCGGGCCGGGTGATGCTGGCGGCGTGCGTGCCGGGCGCCGCGACATGGCCGAAGCTCAGGCGGCTGTCGACCTTGGCATGGGTGCCGGTGGTGATCCGCACTTCCGGATAGAAGGCGCGCAGCCGCACGCCGGGATGGCCGCTGGCCATGGCGTCGAGGAAGCGGTCATGCAGGAAGGTGACCGACAGCTCGTAGAGCGCGCAGAGCCGGTCCACGGCGGCCTCCGCCTCGGTAAAGAGCGCGGCCTCCGGGGCCTCGGGAGACACGATCTCCAGCGGTGCGTGGTTGTCCTGCATGCCTGCCTCGTCACGTTATTTGAGCGGCAGGGTGACACCAAGGCGCGGGGCGTTCAAGCGCTGGTGTCGCCGTTAACGTCGCCGAGGGCTGCGGGGGCGCGAGCAAGGGATGGCGCACTTGCCTTTCCCGGCTCGGCGAGACCGCATCGTCCGGGACGCCACCGCGCCATCGCCGGCCCGCGGGACGGCGATCTGACCTTCGATCCTCTCGGTTTATCGTACCCAGATCCGAAGGCCCCCGACACTCAGCGCCCAGCCCAACCAAATCGCCAGCCCGTCCGGGCGGGCCGGCGATAGCGCGGCGGCCTTCGGCCTTGATTCCGCGCGGGAGGGCGACCAGCCTAGGGGCTGAGGGAAGCCATTGCCGGCCCGTGGGGTGGCGACCTGCGCGTTGAACCTCTCGATTTATCGCAGCCAGATCCGAAGATCCCAGACACGCCTCGCAAATGCTACCAAATCGCCAGCCCGTCGGGGCGGGCCGGCGATGGCGCGGCGGCCTGCGGCCTTGATTCCGCGCGGGCGGGCGACCAGCCTTAGCCGGCCCCTCCCCGAAACACAAAACACCCCGCGGCGTCTGCCACGGGGTGCCCTGTCTCATAGTCCTGATGTCAGCCTCAGCTGCGCACAAGCGTCTCGTAGGTCTCGGCGATGTCGAGGGTCAGCGCGCCGACCTCGAAGCTATAATCGCCGATCTGACCCACCGGGGTGACCTCGGCGGCGGTGCCGGTCAGCCAGCACTGCTCGAAGCCCTCGAGCTCCTCGGGCATGATGTGGCGCTCGTGCACCGTGATGCCCTTCTCCTTCAGCAGCTTGATCACCGTCTGGCGGGTCAGGCCGTTGAGGAAGCAGTCCGCCAACGGCGTGTGCACCTCGCCATCCTTCACGAAGAAGATGTTGGCGCCAGTCGCCTCGGCCACGTAGCCGCGGTAATCCATGAACAGCGCGTCCGAGCAGCCCTTCGCCTCGGCCGCGTGCTTCGACATGGTGCAGATCATGTAAAGACCGGCGGCCTTGGCGTGCACCGGGATGGTCTCGGGCGACGGGCGCTTCCACTTGGCGATGTCGAGCTTGGCGCCCTTGGTCTTGGCGTCACCGTAGTAGTTGCCCCACTCCCACGCGGCCACGGCAAGCTGCACCGGGTTGCGCGACGAGGCGACACCCATGTCCGGGCCGGCACCGCGCCACGCCACCGCACGCACATAGGCATTGGTGAAGCCGTTGACCTTGAGCACCTCGTCCTTGATCGCGTCGATCTCGTCGGCGGTGTAGGGGATCTCGAAATCCAGCCATTTCGCCGAGGCGATCAGGCGCTCGGAATGCGCGTGGCCAAGGAAGATCTTGCCGTTATAGGCCCGCTCGCCCTCGAAAACCGAGCTCGCGTAGTGCAGCGCGTGGGTCAGGACGTGTACTTTCGCATCCCGCCACTCCACCAGCTGACCATCAAGCCAGATCTTTCCGTCGCGGTCGTCATACGCACCTTCCATAGCGAGTCTCCTTCTCGGCGCCTTTTCATTTGTTGCGCAATTTACGTCCGATGTGGACATTTAATTGCGGAAAAACTGCGACTCGCTACCAGTTTGCTATTGGAATGTCAACAAGGCTGACTTAAAGTGCCGCAAAAGACGGAAGACGGAGGGCAGCAATGGCGGACGGTCCGGGCAGTCAGGGACATGGCGGCGAACTGCTGCTCTATCTCACCGACGAACAGCTCCGGCAGGGCATCGAGGCGATGTTCTTTGCGTATCGGGCCTTTACCGCCGATCCCGACCGCATCCTGCAGGGCCTGCATTACGGTCGCGCGCATCACCGCGCCATCCACTTCATCCACATCGCGCCCGGCACCACGGTCAACAACCTGCTGTCGATCCTCGGGGTCACCAAGCAGTCGCTCAACCGCGTGCTGCGCACCCTGATCGAGGACGGGCTGGTCGAAAGCCGCGTCGGCCGCGCCGACAAGCGCGAGCGTCACCTGCACCTGACCGAGGCCGGCGCGGCCCTCGAACACCAGCTGTCCGAGGCGCAGCGGGCGCGGATGCGCGCCGCCTACCGGCAGGCCGGGCCCGAGGCCGTGGCCGGGTTCCGCCGGGTGCTCGAGGCGATGATGGATCCCGAGATGCGCCGCCACTACTCCGGCCTGCGCGAGGCCCGCGGATGAGCGATCCCGACGCCCACATCCTGATCGTCGACGATGACGAGCGCATCCGCGGACTGCTGCAGAAGTTTCTCGTCCGCAACGGCTTTCTCGTCAGCGCCGCGCGCGATGCCGCCCATGCCCGCCGCCTGCTCATGGGGCTCGAGTTCGACATGATCGTGCTCGACGTGATGATGCCCGGCGAGGATGGCATCACGCTCACCGCGGCGATCCGCGAAACCTCGAGCACGCCGATCATGCTGCTCACCGCCCGCGGCGAGACCGAGGACCGCATCAAGGGGCTCGAAGCCGGCGCCGACGACTACCTCGCCAAGCCGTTCGAGCCGAAAGAGCTCTTGCTGCGCATCAACGCGATTTTGCGGCGGATGCCCGAGACACCCGCCGAGACCACCGTGCCCAAGCTCATCGGCCTCGGCCCCATCCGCTACGACATCGAGCGCGGCGAGATGTGGAAAGGTGAGGATCTGGTGCGCCTCACCGCGACCGAGAGCCAGCTGATGCGGATCTTCTCGGCCCGCCCCGGCGAGGCGCTGAGCCGGACCCAGCTGGTCGAGGAACTGGGCCGGGACAAGGGCCAGGCACAGGAACGCGCGGTCGACGTCCAGATCACCCGCCTGCGCCGCAAGATCGAGAGCGATCCCAAGCAGCCGCGCTATCTTCAGACCGTGCGCGGCGCGGGCTACATGCTGGCGCCCGACTGACCGTCGGCCCCCGCTGAATTTCGCACCTTGTCCCTGCCGGCCAATCGCGGTCTGGTGGCCCGGACCGATGAGGGAGGATCCGTCATGACCACGGCACTGATCACTCATGCCGACTGCCTCGAGCATGTCACCCCCGAGGGCCACCCCGAGCAGGTGGCACGGCTCGAGCATGTGCTGCACGCGCTGGCCCCGCTCGACCTGCTGCGCCTGAGCGCGCCGCCGGCAAGCGACGAGGATCTCGCACGGGTGCATCCGGCAGCCTACATCGCGCGCATCGCGGGCGCCGAACCCGCCGAGGGCGAGATTGCGCTCGACAGCGACACATGGATGTCGCCGGGCTCGATGATGGCAGCGCGCCGGGGCGCCGGGGCCGCGATGCGCGCCGTCGACGCGGTGATGTCGCGCGAGGTGCGCAACGCCTTCTGCGCCACGCGTCCGCCGGGCCACCATGCCGAGCGCGAGACCCCGATGGGCTTTTGCCTGTTCGGCAACGCCGCGCTGGCGGCGAAACACGCGCTCGACCACCACGGCCTCGAACGCGTCGCGGTGGTGGATTTCGACGTGCATCACGGCAACGGAACGCAGGACCTGCTCTGGGACGAGCCGCGCGCGCTGTTCATCTCGTCGCAGCAATATCCGCTCTGGCCCGGCACCGGTGCGGCGACCGAGCGCGGCGCGCATGACAACGTGCTCAACCTCCCCCTCGCCCCCGGCAGCGGCGGCACCGCGATGTATCGCGCCTATACCGAGCAGGCCCTGCCGCGGCTGCGCGACTTCCGCCCCGACCTGATCGTGATCTCGGCCGGCTTCGACGCCCATCAGGACGATCCGCTCGCCCAGCTGAAGTGGAAGGATCAGGATTTCGCCTGGCTCACCCACGAGCTTTGCCGCATCGCCGCCGATCAATGCGACGGGCGGGTGGTCTCGGTGCTGGAAGGCGGCTATGATCTCGCCGCGCTGGCCGGCTCGGCCCGCGCCCATGTGGAAGAACTGATCGAGGCAGGAAAATGAGCGACACGCCCGTCGAGGAGATGACATTCGAACAGGCCATGGCCGAGCTCGAGCAGGTGGTGGGCCAGCTGGAACGCGGCGAAGTGCCGCTGGAGCAGTCGATCGCGCTCTACGAACGTGGCGCCAAACTCAAGGCGCGCTGCG
>Ga0114905_1001712_pt1 | contig 11823 bp, 7 predicted proteins | sample MalvireepMed_b05_FD_83499 | JGI IMG/M metagenome (GOLD analysis project Ga0114905, IMG submission 83499) | Marine viral communities from the Global Malaspina Expedition - Malaspina viral metaG DeepMed_b05 | ecosystem: Environmental > Aquatic > Marine > Oceanic | place: Mediterranean Sea...
ATATTAGCCCGTTCGATACGCTCTTTTTTAGATTCAGCATCAATCACTTTCACACCTGTGGCTTGCCTAGTTTCTGGGTTGTAAATAATCTCTTTGGCAATGGAGTGAGTCTGAATGGTCAGTCGCCCTGTACGCATTGCAGCAGGCAAGGTCGAGGCTAAACTACTAAAATAACTACCGGTTGGGCAACCTCGCATACAGCGGTTGCGCTTGGTGCATGGGGCACGACCTTGCTCAGGTTTTGCCTGTGTTAAATGGGCGACACGCCCTATCGTTACATGACGGTTTTTATAATGATTTAGTAAACTGCGTTTTAGATGCTGCTCTACGGCATTGAGTTGGAAAGGCGGTAAAAAGTGGCCATCGGGTAATTGCGGTAAATTGAGTGCTTCACCAATAACCCCGATGTAAGCTTCGACTTTATCGTACCAAGGCGCAATATCTTGATAGCGAACAGGCCAATCAATGCCGTGGCCATCTTGTTTGTTAGCAGCAAAATCAAGATCGCTGAGGCGTAAACACTGACGTCCCCAAGTTAATGAACGGCCGCCTAAATGATAGCCTCTGATCCAATCAAAGCGCTGCGTTTCTCGGTAAGGATGCTGCAAATCATTTACAAACCAATGTTTTATTGATTGCTTAGTAGCATAGCCAGTGCGCGCTTGTTTAGCTTGATTCCGCTTTTCTAGCAGGCTGGGTCTGTCACGAAATGGCAGTTGCCAGTCTTCTTTAAAAGCCGTTGTATAATCGCTTCCATGCACAACCTGCCTGCCGCGCTCAAGTAACAGCACGTTAAGGCCTTTTTCGGTCAGTTCTTTAGCAGCCCAGCCGCCAGTAATACCACTGCCAATAACAATGGCATCAAACACTTTTGCCTGCATTCGTGTATGTTAGTTCTCGTATATTTGCTTACCAGCACAGATGGTTGCACGAACAGTAAAGCTGTTGTCGAGCACAGCAAAATTTGCCACTTTTCCTACAGCAATACTTCCGATAGAGTCGGCTTTATTTAAAAATTCAGCCGGGACTAAACTGGCCATATTAGTCGCTTCAACTAAGCTTGCGTCGGTTAAGTTATAGAAACGTTCAACGCCCACTTCCATCGTTAATGTACTGCCTGCTAAAGAGCCACTTTCGGTTCGCGCAACACCTTGCTCAACCAAAATAGGAAGCTCACCTAATCGATAACGACCATCTTGTAAGCCACCCGCGCTGACACAGTCTGTAATAAGAGCTATTTTATCTGCCCCTTTTAAACGATAAACCATGTTCATTATGCTCGGATGCAAATGAATTCCATCCGGAATAAGCTCAACCATTGCATCGTTGTCCATCAACAGTGCGCCGGTACAACCGGGATCACGATGATGAATACCGCGCATACCATTAAAAATATGTACCCCGCCACATGCACCATGCTCTAATGCTTGTGTCGTTTGATCAAAACTGGCATCAGTATGGCCTAGCATTACCCGCACTCCCTTGTCGGTGATATAGCGGATCATGTCGGGCGATTCAAGTAACTCTGGCGCCAATGCAAAAGAGGTTAAACAGCCATCGCAGGCTGCATAAATCTCATCAAAACGCTGCTTTGTAAGCTCTAAAAAGAATGACTCATTGTGTGCTCCCTTATGCGCTTCAGCGAAGAATAATCCTTCGTTATAAGCACCAAGTAGCTGTGCACCAGTCAGGCCTTTTTGGTAGGCACTCGCCATATTTTTATAAGCTTGTATTGATACGTCCCAATCTGCGGTCACTGTTGTGCCGACAAAACCGGTAACACCGTGCTTAGCTAAAGAGCGAGAAATGGTCTCTAGAGATTCTGGGGTGCCGTCCATAATATCGCAGCCTTCCCGACCATGAATATGCAAATCGATAAAGCCCGGAAATATACTCTGATCCCCTAAATCAATAATCTCAATACCTGGCTCGCAATCTTCAGTAATAGCCATAATTTTACCGTGTTTTACAAGCACAGCATGATGATTTAACACTGCCTCGGCGGTGATCACCTTAGCAGCTTTTAAGTAATAACAATCAAGATGTTGAGGAAATAGCATGAACACTTCCTATTATTGCAGCGCCTCTTACGCCGCTAGAATCACCAAATTTTGCCCGTTTTACCTCTGGAACTGTAAAACCAGAAAACAGGTGCGACTGAATCGCATCAGGGAGTTTTTCAACGATAGCATCAATTAAAGATAAGCCACCCCCTAATACTATAACTTCGGGATGAAGACTTTTACTGACGGCCGCAAAGGTCTCGCCAAGAATATCTAAATAACACCCGAGCACGGCCAGTGCTTGCTCATCGCCATGCTTAATATCGTTAGCCCACTCAATCGCTGACTTAGGAGATTGAGTAATATGCTTATAAAGCGTCTGCACACCCGGCCCTGCGATATAACTCTCAACACAGCCATTCAAACCACAGCCACATTTTAAAACCGGCAGTTGGTATTTTTGTTGTAGATAGGCAGAAAGTGGTAAATGACCATATTCACCCGACATACCTAACCCTTGATTGAACAGCTCGCCATTAATACACATGCCACCTGCAGCGCCAGTGCCAACAATAGCACCAAAAACACGGCTATACCCTTCGCCGGCTCCGCCATTGGCTTCAGATAAAGCAAAACAGCGAGTGTCATTCAGTATGGCGACAGGTCGTTGTAATAATGCTTGCAAGTCATTAGCAATAACTCGACCAGATGCACAAGGCACGTTTGCCGATAAAACTTTACCATCATCATTTACGATTCCTGGCATACCAATGCCAACTGCCCCTTTGCAACCACTGAGTTGATCAGCCTTTAACACTTGCTGATGAATTGCTTCTAAAAACTCCTGATAATTTTGAGTTGGCGTCGAAATTCGCCAACTCTGCTGTTGCTCTAAAATATCATTAAAAATAGCGGTTTCTATCTTCGTTCCGCCAATATCGAGTCCATAAACAGCCATATTCTACCCAACGTCGCTTAGCGAGAAGTTAATGGGTAAATAGTTACCCCTTTTACAACACGGTTAACTTCGCCCGTAGGACAAGGGTTGTCAGGTGTTAAACCGAGTGAAATTGATTTGAAAAATGCAAAAATCTGACAATAGACAATATAATACAAGCCTTGCCAAACATCATCTAGCTCGACCAGTTCACTATCGACCGTTAATTTTTTTACCGCTGAACATTGCTGGTCATTGACTAGCTCATTGTATAGGTCCGTATCATAAAGGCTGCTGTACTTATCACTTGATGACATTAACAACACGGCTGTTTTGTCATTAATAATTGTTTTAGGGCCATGACGAAAGCCAAGTGGTGTTTCAAAATAGCTGATTAAGTCGCCATTAGTTAGCTCTAAACATTTCAATGCAGCTTCTTTTGCATAGCCTAATAACGAGCCAGCCCCTAAAATAACCAGTCGTTCCATATCTGAATCTGCAAATGCTTTTATACTCTGCAATTGCGTTTCAATAAGCTGCTCAGTTTGTGTTGCTAAATGCGCCAATTGATTCACATCGGGTGTAAAAATACACAAGGTAGAAATTAGCATTGAAGAGAAGCTGCTAGTCATTGCAAAACTTTCATCAAGCGTTTCTTTAGGCATTAATAGGCAAAAACTATTCTCTTGATTATTAGCTCGTTTTGCCAGCTCTCCTTGTTCATTACAGGTAATCACTAAGTGATAACATTGATCAAGCACTTCATCGGCCAAATCAACCGCAGCGACACTTTCAGGGCTGTTACCCGAGCGCGCATAAGATACCAACAAAGTAGGCGTGGTTTTTTGCAAATAACCCAAAGGATTAGAAACAATATCAGTGGTACTTATTGCACGTACATCAAGGTCTGTTTTTGCAGTTAAGTGAGGAGCAAGCGCTTCACCCACATACGCCGATGTTCCTGCACCTGTTAATACAATTTGCAGTTTCTTCAGTGCAAGGATCGGGGCTAAAAAGTTTTTAATTTCTGTACGGTGGTTTTCAACAATAGCAGCTGTATTACACCATGATTCTGGTTGCTGGCTTATTTCTTTTGCTGTCCAATAAGCATTTTGTTGCTTAAGATCGGCTACATCTAATGATAAAAATTGCGTCATCATTCATTCTCTCTCACATAACTTATTGATTACAAGCAAGCGAATAAGTATTCGTTACTTCCATTATTTTATTGATCACTAACTCTCGCGGTAACGAGGTAATTTCTCTTTTGATTAATGCTTTATATTGCATTGGCATAAATTGACTGAGTAACGTTTGTGGAATGATCTGCGCTTCTAGGTTCGCAAATAAGGTTTCTACAGCGTACTTAATTTCATCTTCAGGCCAGTAATAACGAATACGATCACTATAGCTATATGCACGATAAATTGCCGCTTCTGGCTCGTCAGTCGGATAAAACTTATTCCAATAACCTGGCTTTTCGAGCATAACTCGCTCGCAAACTGCGCGAATATTAGAACGGCGCGACGGTTCAATAAGTTGATCTTCAATGTACGATAATGCGAATAACCCTTCACGTAATGCGTAGGTTAGCTGTGGCCCTACTTTCAAAATAGCAAAATGATCTTGAACCAACTCGTGGTAACAATGATCTGGTTGATAATCTGTCGAGTGAGCTTCATAAACAAGATTATCAACACGGGTGATAAACTCTTTAAGCTGTTGTGCTTCACTTCGTTGGTAATCAAAAACCTGATGATTATCAAATTCAACACCCGGTTGAACAACAACCGCAATTACGCGAGACCAAACATCAGCAATATTTAATTCATGAAAAGCATCTTGATGTAACTTTATCGTTTGTTGTACACCCTCAACATGCGTTACTTCGATCACTTCAAGATCTTCTTTTGCACCACCGGGTGGAGGAACTTCAGTTCCCACCACATATAAAATATCTTGCTCTTGGCATACAGACTCAGCTGCTTGGCACATTAGTGCTGCACGCTTAGCGATTTCAGCATCGGCTAAACACACTTCATCATCGCTACATGGCATACTGGCATCAAGATGAATCTTCTTAAAACCCGCACTTGCGTAAGCTTTAACTAAATCAACGGCTTTTTGCATTGCTTGTTCTGCAGGCTCATTAACCCAGCAAACAGGCCCTAGATGGTCACCACCCAAAATAATACGGTGTTTATCTAGTCCTACTTTGTCTGCAATTTCATGAACAAATTCAACAAAGTCTTTTGGCTGCATGCCCGTGTAGCCACCAAATTGATTAACCTGATTCGCAGTTGCTTCAATCAATAACTCAGAATCATCTTTTATTGCTTGCAGCATCGCAGCTTCAATTACGAGCGGGTGCGCACAGCACACAGAATAAATCCCCTGCGCTTGACCTGCTCGGTTATTGTTAATAATTGTTTTCAATGCATTCATGGTGTTTTCTCCAAGCAGCTTGCACTAATGTTAAATACGTGATTTGAAATTACGGTATCACACAACGAAACACTTCGCAACAAAACGAAAGACAACGAAAGAAACAAAACAAACATTATGGATGGCTAAAAATCAATAAAACCCTGATGAATTCGCTAAAAAGATTAAAATCGAAAGTTTGTGAAACCTAATTCATTGTAATTAGCTTTAAGTTGAGATATAACAGAAAGAACTGAAACCCATATTAAAAAATAATCTCAGTGAATTAGGTATCGTTATGACAATTGATAGACGTAGTTTCTTAAAATCTGCCGCAGCAATCACTGCTGCGACAGTCGTGACTGGCTGTGCGAAAAGCCAACAAGGTGACAATCAACAACCAACGCTGGCCGCACAAGGTAAAAGCGTAATGGGCTTAGCTGTGCCAGCGATGGATGTAGTACGTGTTGGTTTTATTGGTGTTGGTCAACGTGGTAGCGGCCATGTTAAACACCTTTGCCATATAGACGGTGTTGAAATTAAAGCTATTTGTGACACCGATCAGGTGATGTTAGATAAGTCAGTTAACTATGTTGTTGAAAAAGGCTTGCCTAAACCAACGGCTTATACTGGTTCTGATAAAGCTTATTTAGACATGCTGGCTCGACAAGATATTGATATTGTGATCATTTCAACACCGTGGCAATGGCATACACCGATGAGTGTTGAAACCATGGAAAGCGGTAAACATGCCTTTGTAGAAGTACCTGCAGCAACCACCATGGAAGAGTGCTGGCAGTTAGTTAATACCGCAGAGCGCACACAAAAGAACTGCATGATGATGGAAAACGTTAACTATGGTCGCGATGAGTTAATGGTTTTAAACATGGTTCGCAAAGGTATATTTGGTGAATTACTGCATGGTGAAGCGGCTTATATTCATGATCTACGCTGGCAAATGAAAGAGATTGACCGTAGCACCGGCTCATGGCGTACTTATTGGCATACCAAAGTAAACGGTAACTTATACCCAACCCATGGTTTAGGCCCGGTTGCCCAGTATATGAACATCAACCGTGGTGACCGTTTTGACTTTGTGACATCAGTGAGTTCACCAGCACTTGGCCGCGCAGCCTATGCTGAACGTGAATTTCCAGCAGGCCACGAACGACGTTCGCTTAAGTTTGTTGCTGGCGATATGAACACCAGTATTATTAAAACAGTGAAAGGTCGTAGCATTATGGTACAGCACGATACCACCAGCCCTCGCCCTTACAGCCGTCATAATCTAATTCAAGGGACTAATGGTACTTTTGCTGGTTTCCCGAATCGTCTTGCCCTTGAAGATGTACCACCAGCGATTGCAAAAGTGTATCAAAAACAATATGAAGCTGAGTTAGCTGCATGGGAAAAAGCGGGTTCGCAAGGCCGTAAGCCATATATGCAAAACTTCCATAGCTGGGATCAAGATATGGAAAAATGGCGTGCCGAATTTGATCATCCTCTGTGGAGACGCATGGGTGAAGAAGCGGTTAAGAACGGCGGCCACGGCGGTATGGACTTCATTATGCTATGGCGCATGATCTACTGCTTACGCAATAATGAGCCACTCGATCAAGATGTATACGATGCCGCAGCATGGTCATCCATCTTCCCGCAAAGCATGGCATCGGTTGCAGATAGAAGTAACAGCAAAACGATTCCAGACTTTACCCGTGGCGCTTGGCAAACAGGTAAGCCATTAGGGATTGTGTCTTAACACTTTCTTTTTTGGATAACTCAAAAGCCCGCACTTTGCCCTGCGGGCTTTTTTATTTTATTGCTCACTCCCTTTAGAGCATTACTCTTTAAAACTTTGCCCACAAAAAAACCCGCAACATCGGCGGGCTCTTCGTTTAAACTTTAACCTTACTGAGCATGTGCTGCAGCGCGGAAAATCGTGTTAGCTAACATTACATTCATACCTTCAAGGTAAGCACGATAAGTTGGTGATTGTGTAAAACCAATCACCATGCCTTTGCCTTGCGGTTGGTGAACAAGCAATGGCTTATACGCAAGCTGTGCTTTATTTTGCTGCCACAGATAACCACTTGCTAGCACATCATCTTTACCTGTAAACCAGGCTAAGTTTTTACCTGAGTTCAGTTTTATAGGCGTGTAAATGTCATTACCGTAAGCCACTGCAACTAAGCTTTTATCGACCCCAGCGGTTAACCAATGCTCTTGGTCTACTTCAACATTCGCAAGTACACCGGCTACATAGTCTGGCGATGTATGTGGCTCAATGCTCGCTGCTTTTAAATCATCGCGAGAAGTGAATAACTGCCCTGCCACTTTGCTGCTTTTATCATCTCTGCTGTCGACTTTATCTTCTCGTTAAGCTTGCTCGCGCTTAACATCCAATAAACCGTAATCAGCGTTGGTGGTAAAGCGGTTAGCATTACCGAGGGCAATCAACACGCCGCCTGCATCAACCCAGCTTTTTAAATTAGCCGCGCCCGATTTACCGAGTGCTTGCTCGTAATTACCTTCTGGTAAAATAAGCACTTGGTAATCACTTAAATCAGCCCATGCAAGCATTGGCGTACGAACCGCTGTGACGGGGTAACCAAGCTGTCTTTCAATAACAAAACGGGTGTTACCGGCGCTTAGCTCACTGGTCGGTGCATCCCATGCAATCGCCACTTTTGGTGCGACCATTGGCACTGTTTTGTTACTACCAAAGCTTGGGCCTTCGATCACCCAGCTTGAGTCAACACCATTTACTATTGCACCTGTTTGCTCAGCAATTTGGCTAATTTTGCTGAGTAGGTCTTTATCGTTTAGGCGCTTTTCGATTACTAAGCTACCCGCTGGGTAGTTAGTTTTATCACCTAATACAAATGCTTGGTCAGCACTTTTCAGTTTAATGCCAGCTTGCAGTGCTGAGGTTAAAAAGCGTGCTGCGGCCGTATCACCCCAAGCAACAATATAAGCTACTGAGGCTTCTGGGTTATTCACTTTGCCAAGCAATGTGTCGTCGGCCTTAACCGCTTTACTATCTGCGCTAACAGCACGACCACAGCTATCGCTATCAACATTAAACATCATTGGCAGTGACCAACCTGTTACATCGTAAATTTCATCATCCAGATTACGAGCTCGGCGTCTTTCTTGCTCTTTTACAAATGCCTCTGCCATATCTACTTGGTCGGTAAAGGTGGTACGCACAAATACCCCACGCGGCTGCGCGGTATCAATAAAATAGCTACCCGCTTCGTACTTAACGCCACAGGCTTTGAAGTCTTCGGTTGCTTGCTTAACTTCAACACCATGCTCAGCCATTAAGGTTGCGAGTCTATGAGCGCCTTCACGATTACTTTGCTTAGGTAAGATATAAACACGCTCTTTGCTTTTCTTACCACTGTCAATCGCATCAATTTGATATTGATAAAAATCACCTAGTAGTTTTTCACGTTGATTAGCAGCTCCTTCGGCAGTCGAAATTGAGGCCACAAACTGACGTTTTACAGTATTAAAATAAGTGAGTAGCTCGCCGGTATTTTTCTCAAATACATGACCACGAGCTGAGCCTACTTCGTAAGTTGATGCAGACGCACCATAAAAAACAGGCCAGCTATCACCGTAGCCTGGGTAAAAGGCATCAAAAATTTCACGGGTAAAATAATCAAAGCCAAACTCATCAAAATACTTCGCGTGATTTTGCCCAATCGCATCAATGTTAGCGATTTGAGTTTTCGTCATATGCGGATTAAATGGCTGAGCAGCCGGTGCAAAGTAGTAAGATTGGTCGCCGCCCATTTCATGAATATCAACCACCACTTGCGGTTTATATTTATTGATTGCAGCCACTCTGCCTTTACTTTCAGGCTGAGTAAGCGCTAACCAATCACGGTTCATATCAAACAAATAATGGTTTGTTCGGCCTCTTGGCCATGGCTCATTATGCTCTGCACTTAACCTGTCTGCGCTGTGCTCAAGACCCACAGTTGCATAATAACGAGTAACAAAGCGCTCACGGCCATCAGGGTTTTGTAATGGGTCGATAAACACCACTGTGTTATCTAAAATTTTGCTGTTAACGGTATCATTCGGGGCTGCGAGTAAGTGATATGCAGTAAATAATGCAGCATCGGTTGAGCTAATTTCATTACCGTGCACGGCATACTGAAGCCACACAGACGTCGGTAAATTTTTAATTAGCGACTTAGCTTCTTTTTCAGAGGTAATACGCGGATCAGCCAAGGCTTGGGTGTTATTGGCGAGGGTTTCTAATGAGCGAATATGATCCGCAGTGCCAACCACTGCATAAACCAGTTCACGACCTTCCCAGCTGTTTGCGTACTTAAACACTTTAATACGATCAGGCGCAGCTTGTTCTAGGGCGCTAAGATAACGACGCATATCGCTGTAATTGGTAATGCGCTCACCTACATCGTACCCAAGCACTTGTTTAAATGTTGGAATTTGCTGATTGTAAGCGGTGCCCGGCCACATTGCTTCGGTATTCGTTGCACTGGCATTAAAGCTTGCCGTTATTGCCACAACACTGACTGAAATGGCGTTTATTATTTGTTTGGCGCTCATTATTTTTCCCAAGTAAAAGTATCTGCTTTGTACATTACAAAAGTATTGAAAATAAACAAATTAAAAACGTTAGACTGGCATAAAATAGAGACATAAAAAAACCGCAGCGATTGCTGCGGTTATTATTCACATAGCTTAGTTATTTAACTAAGGTCATTTCATCTAGTAGGTAACCTGCGTTATCAACTTCTTCCATTAACCAAAGCATGTATCGAATATCAACGTGAATTGCACGGGTGATCTTGGCGTTAAAGTACCAATCTTTGGTGATTGATTCATAAGTCGAGTCAAAATTAAGGCCCACTAATTCACCTTTACCATTCATTACTGGCGAACCTGAGTTACCCCCAGTGGTATCAGCGCTACTTAAAAAGTTTACAGGAACTGAGTTTACTTCAAGTGGTTTAGCCGCTTGTGGCTCACAACCAAAGCTGAATAAACTACAGCTGACACCTGGTAAACCTAAGTCACCGCGGTAGTACGCACCAAACGCTTGCTTTTTATATGCTTCAAGTACTTTATCTGTAACAACAAATGGTTTTTCACCTGTGTGTTTAGCTACTAAACCACGTAGTGATGTAAAAGGTGTTTTATACACAGCATCTGCTGCTGGGTAACCATCAACTTGTGCATAGCTTACGCGTAAAGTGCCATTTGCATCTGGGTAAACAGGCTTACCTTTAGCGTTGTTGAAGGCGATAACTGCTTGCATATATTGCGGACGAATTTCAGCTAAACGACCGGCCATTTCTTTTTCATCAGCTTCTTGTGCCATGTTGGTATCGTATAGGGCAACAGCAAGCTTTATGAATGGGTCGTTTGATGCTTCAAACTCTGCGACAGATTTACCAATCCAGTTAACGCGTACTGCTACATCTGTAAGCTCAGTTTTAGCATAGAAAGACGCAATAATCGCTTCAAGCTCGGCTTGGGTAGTGGTATCTGTGATGCCTAAGCCGTCGTTTAATGCCGCAACTTGGGCTGCTTTATCTTGCGCTAAATAGTTACCTAAGTAGCTTAACCATAAGGCTTTATCGACCTCAGGCGTAAATTGCTTTTGCAAGCGCTCTAAACGGGCTTTAAGCATAGGAAGGTCGCGCTCTTGGTAACCCATTTCGCGCTCTGCATTAGGCTTTTCGCTCTCTTTTGCTAAGCGGTATAAACGAATCGCCGTGCTTAGTAAGTCTGCGCGTTTTGCATAATCAAAGTAAAAGTGACTTTGTTGCTGAGCATGTGCTTCAACTAACAATGCTTTCAATGCATGATATGAATCTGCGTAAGCTTTACGTTCAGCACTTTGTGCAAACCAAGCTAGGTACTCTTGCTCTTGTGCGGCTTTAATACCCGGAATATCCGTTACTTTAAAGCCATCTTGTAAGCCTTCCAGTTTCTTTAAACGGTTGTTAGTGCTTTTTACACGAGAGGCGTATTTTACTTGTGCTTGCTCATCGCCTTTGCTTTGCTTGGCAATCACATCAAGGGTCATGTTGTAAGTATTAAGCAATGTTGGGTAATACCAACTCGCTGAATAGTTTACTTCGTCTGCAAGCTTATAGCGGCTAGTACGCCCCGGATAACCTGCCACCAGCACGCCATCACCTAAGCTTACGCCGCTGGTATTCACTTTTAAGAAAGATTTTGGCTCATAAGGTACGTTATCTTCGCTGTAATCAGCAGGTTTTCCATCTTTACCAACATAACCACGTACAAAGGTAAAATCGGCCGTATGACGTGGGTATTCAAAGTTATCGATGTCACCACCAAAGTTACCTAGCGCTTCTGCCGGAGCATACACTAAGCGCACATCTTTGATCATCAGTTGTTTGATCATGAAGTACTCTAGCCCATGGTGGAAATCACGTACCGTACAAC
>Ga0114905_1001729_pt1 | contig 11783 bp, 10 predicted proteins | sample MalvireepMed_b05_FD_83499 | JGI IMG/M metagenome (GOLD analysis project Ga0114905, IMG submission 83499) | Marine viral communities from the Global Malaspina Expedition - Malaspina viral metaG DeepMed_b05 | ecosystem: Environmental > Aquatic > Marine > Oceanic | place: Mediterranean Sea...
GCTAGCTAGCTATCCTTTATCGGGTGATTCGAAACCTGGGGATGTAGGCTGATTAAGCGCCGTCAAGGTTTGTGATTGGCCGGATGAGGAGGAATTACGGCTCTCTTTTATCGCGTCATTCTCCATTTGGAGCTGCTTAGATAATCTTTCAACAAACCATTCGCGCAATCCAATGGGTAAATTATAAGCTTCTGAAAATGACCAGCCGCCTGAGTATTTTAAATAAAAAAACTGCTCATATACATTTTGCATGTATTCATCGGTCAGGCCAAAAAAAGTCCGCGGAAAGCGGAACCTCCAAGTCGACTTCGTGGTTGCACTCTTCACAAATAAAATTTTGCGTTAAATCAATGTCGGGGGTTGATAGCCGATAAGCCGATCTTAAATATCTAGAATCTATCGATGGAATATTATTAACTAAATATGATATTGCCTCTGAAGAATCGTTGTTGTTGACAGCTACAATAATGTTTCTTAATTGTCTTGTTACATTGCGATCTTGTTTTTGTTTACGGTCTATTTCCAAACCATCAAGAAAGCGTTTTTCATCGGCGCCAGTAAGTAATCTAAATGTTACTGTAATTTCTGTTTTTGGTAATACTACATCAAATGTTCCATTTTCATTGTCTGTAACTTCCATATTAGCTGCAGGGCCGCCATTATATATTTCTGCGGCATTGAGATCGAAACTATATTGCTGAACTGTTCCGCAAGCAGGACAAGTTACTTTTGTATCATAATCATTGCCATATCCGGCTGATCTTGTAGCGATAATTATTGCATTTCTATCGCCAACTAATAGAGTATCAGGATTAATTGATTTATCTATAATTAAACTTCGAATTACACGGTCTAATGCAATACCTTTTTTAAGGAGCGTTCTAGAAGTCAGCATATCTTCTTCTTTTGCTGTCATGTGACGAATTTCAATGGTATCAACGCCACAAAGAGGGTGTCCTTCTGGATAAAACCTTCCTTGTGATGGTAGTTCCACAAATTCAGTAGGTACTACAAACGCAAATTGCTCTATATTTTCGTGTTGGCTTTGTGCCACTTGTTGCGGTGGGGGCGAAGCATCTTGGTGCTGCGTGCCTCCCACGCGATCTCTATTTCTTGACAAATTTCACCTCTTTATCGTATTTTGTCTATTATGATGCGCGCGTATCGAAGAATGTCGAAGCGCCCGTGTTTGGACCCACAGAGCCGTCAGTCTTGGTCTCTAGGCGTGCCCAATCATACTTAAGCTCTATATCAACTGTCGATAATTCATCGTTACCATATTCAAGAGTGTCGCCAAACTTAACATCTGTGATCCAGGAATTCCAAAGGGTCCATTCTTCAAGTATCATACCGTCTGCGTCTAGTTGCTTAACCGTTACGATACCCATAGCGCCCGCGGCCTTGGCCTTAGACATTGTGGTAAGCGAATTGGGAGTCGAAGGAGGTGTATAACCGCCTTGAACTATAAAGTCAGCTACTGTGGCTGCTACATCTGGGACCACTGGATCTACCAAGCTTATGGAAATCGTGTTCCAGGTTACGGAACCAGGATAATAAAAAGTGTGGTTTAAATATTTGTGTTCTGCTGCTGCAATTGCAAATGATGGTTTGGCTGCTGTTTTGGCAAACCAAAGCAATGGGCCATCACTCGACCTCAAATTTGAAAATTCAACTATAAATCTAAAATTTCTCTTTGGATCTTTTAAAGTTGTATCTTCACCAAAGTTTTTTGCCCAAAACGCCATAATGTGTAGCTCCTATCTAAACTTAATTAGTGTATCGAGGAAAAATCTCCTCCTTTTAATCATCAAACGATGCTCCTGTGGATGCGATTACAAAGTCAATCGCGATGTATTCAATTGCTCTCGCTGGTTTAATCATAATTTTTGCATACATAACATTTTGATCAATTAAGTCGGGAGTTGTTGTAGTCTCGTCTAAGATTAACCTATAGTCTGTAATACCGAACCCTGTTAAGACATTTGCTAAGAATGGCTCTACAAGACCTTTAAACCTTGTCCATGTTGCTTGAACATTTTGTTCAAACAGTATTTGAGTAGAAAGAATAGAAATCTGCTTCTTAAGATAGATAACAAGTCTCCTTACATTAATTCTATCAAGCGCAGACTGGCGCTCTTGAAGGGTTTTTTGTCCAAATACCACGATACCACTAGAGGGGAAAGAGGCAATTGGATTAATTCGAGCTTCATAAAGAACATCGCGATCTTTAGAAACTAGCCGTTCTGTTACTGCGGTAACTGGAATGCCTGCGGCACCTTCACTAAGGCCGCCGCGGTTAAATCCTGCCGGAGCAAACCAAATATCAGATGCTCTTTCGGAGCTTGCCAAAACACCAAGCATTGCAACAGAGGGTGGAATCCACAGCAATCGCCCAGAAGCATCAGAAGTCTGCACCCATGGATAGAATGTACACCCATAACTCGAATCAATTCTTCTATCGCGCAAAGCATTTGCCGCCAATGTTGGTGTCGTTGTAACTCTAGCATCCTTTGAACTCTTATATCCCTCATGAGCCGGTGTATATACATCTGGAAGATCAATGACTGCTAACGCGTCTGCTCTATCTTCACATGTATTAACCATGTGCGTCGTAAGGCCGGCTAAGGTAAGACCCGGGGCTGCTAAAAGATTCATGTCAACCTGTTCCGGATCTGATACCGTATCGATTGCACGCTTCCACGTATGATAGACATAGTTATTAGCTTCAGTAGAACTAGCCCCCATTGCTCCATTATAGAGAGGATCTGGTTTTGTAATATCAAATCCGTCAAAACCTCCGAAGAACGGGGCAGTAAATCTATCATAACCAGCGTTTAGTAAGTTTACATAGCTGCCACTAGTTGCCGAGGTCTCGGTAGCTCTTGAGCCAGATTCATAATAATATTTTGTAGAGCTAAGTGCCACTACATCATCAAGTGAAAATACATATGCGAAATCATCAACACCTGCGGTGGTAGCCGCAGTTCCGCCAGCCCCGTAGTCGCCATATAGACGACGATGGAAATCTGCAACACTGCGATCTGACCTTGTAGATGCGGCTGTTCGCGAACTGTCCATACCAAAATATGCGTTTGTTGGGTTGGAGAGACCACCATCAGAAGCAGATACGCGAAGTCGCACAGACGGGAAGGCTAGCGAGCCAGTCATTACCGTAGTGTTGGCACCCATGTTGTTACCGATGGCGACGTTGTTGCCGCCTCCAGAGAGAAAGTTTGCTGCATCAGATCCAATTGCGCCCGTAATAAAGAAATGATCAGGATTCTTTATATAAGAAGATTTTTGGCCATATGAGGCAGTTCCGAAAGCACCCGATACTGTCTTAAATTTGGGTGGCCCAAAATAACCGAAGGGCAACAATATTGCATCTGTACCGGCGTCTTCAACGGCGCTGTCCATCTCAACATAAACGAATTTTGATTGGTTAGGATACATGCCATATGTTCTAAGTCTCTTGGCCTCCGTATCCCATTTCGTATATTGTGTTCCAATCTTGCGCGCAACAAAGTTGGGCGCGCCTGGATCGAGGGTAAGTTTATCAAATCTTTCCATGACCTGCACTGCACTATCGTCATCGCCCAAAGCTCTAATAACCACAGAAAAAGTACCGTAATCTGTTGCAGTGCTATTTGATTGCCTAATCTGTTCAATTGAGACTTTACAGTTCTTATGCAACCACTCACCATGACCGCGGCCAATTAAGCGAAAAAGCTTGTGTGCCTGGGCATTATCAAAAGGTACATAAGCTGCAGGAGCAGTTGTGGACTGAGCGATAAACCAGCCGGTGCGCGCTTCGCGGGAAGCTGCGCCTCTCATAGCTTGGGGGCCAGTTCCACCAGAAGATCCGCTGCAGATTGCCAAAATAACGCCTTGTGCGTCACCCGTAAGAGAATTATCACGGAGTTCCTGTTCAAAAGTCTCACCTAGCCAATAATCCTTGGCAGAAGCACTGGGATAAAATGTATTTGCAGCAGATACCAATTGCGGGTTTGTATTACAGGCCTTGCGAATAAAATTTTCGCTATTGTCATCAAAACCAAATTTAATAGTATCTGTACCGGTCGAACCACTAATAAGTACTGTAAAAAGATTGCTGCTATCGTTACCAATTACGGCGCCGACAGAGGCTGTGCCAACTACATGAGTTGAATTCGCAGCCCCTTGATTGACGCCGCCGCCGCGCAACGAACCACTTAAACGAACAGATCCATCATCGCAATAGAATATAGCAGCCAATTGTCCAGTTCCAAGGTCGCGAGCGGCGCCGCTAGTAAAGAGCCATAGTCCGTATGCGCCACCTGTAGTAACTGGGGAGCTTGTGTTGTTGTTGCTTGTTGCCCAGCCGGCTTTGGCCGCTGTAACACCAGTTTGGTTCACGCTTTGCTGTCCGAGCAAGCGTACATAAGTAAGAGGAGCAACATTCGCATTTAAGAAAGCTTTTGCAGCATAAGTTCCATACATTGGAGACTGATAGTTGCCGTCTCGATAGACATCACCACCACCACCGCCAGGAACAGTCTCGCCAAATACTTCAACAAATTTTGAATATGATTCAACCTTTATTGGTTGCATCGCTAAGCCACGTTGGGCGCGCCCAATTACAACGGGACCGATCAACTCTGCGGATTTGGGGATAAAGGAGTTATCAATCTCGTTAATGAATACTCCAGGAGATACAAATTTAAAATTCTTTACTGACATATTGTGGGTCCCTCTTTATAAAAACAAGATAATATGATGTTACAATCATTAGTTAAATAGTATTTTTAATTCCAAAAAGCTCCTGAACTGCAAAGAAAAAAGAATGTTTACTTCAGGATGTCGTCAAGCTCATGAGTAAACTGGCCAAAGATGTTAGGAACCCCTGTGGGAGCGTCATTTTCTTGCGGGAATGTTACTTCTACCGTGTTTTCGTCAATTCTAACAATCGGACGATCATCGTTTTCGTTTTCTCCAATTAAATATCCAAGAACTTTAATACTAATCTCGGTTGTAAACATTCTCATTTCTTCGCCTAAATTATTAACATTATTTGAATGGGTGAAATTCTGATCGATGAAGGCTTCATAGAGGTGGCCGTTTCGTTTTAAAATAAATGAATTAATCTGTCCCGTTCTGCCAATAAAAGGAGTAATAAGAGTGTTCATCTGTTGCTGATATTCTGACTTAATGATAATTTTATAATCAACATTAATGTATACTGGGATCGGAATAGATAACGATTGAACTACTATTTTTTTGTTAATTCTCGGAAAATTGCGCTGGCGCGCGGCATCTGTATTCGTGCGAGTACCCGATGCAACTGCAAAATTTCTTGTTTTGTCTTTAACTATTCTTTTTGCTATTACCATACGTCCCGATCTTCCATCCTTGTCCTTTGAATAAATATGTGCTTGAAATCCCCCTTTTCTCGCGGGATCTTTTGTAATTCCTGTTCTTTCGATGCTTATTAGAGGCAATTTTAGTGCGCCAGCATCATCTCTTATTTCTTTTTTGTTCTTAATCTGAAATGCTCTTTCGGGTGCTTGCCACAAAACAGGTACTTGGCTATATCCCTCGTTAGTTTTTGTGCTTAAATTTAAATCCTCTTTTAGCCATGAAACCATAGCATAATCAATTGTTTCTATAGTCGATCCTAACATTCCCACCGCCTGGAGAGTGACGGTGCGCTCGCCGCTGCTTCCTGTGGGAATCATCGCAAAATCAAAATTATCAGGTAGCATCGAATAGTCCCTTTCTGGCTCTCTTACAAACCGCAGAAATCTCAAAACTATGATCAACTTGTCCAAATAGCTTTTGTGGCTCAGATAGCTTTACTATTTCGTAAAAAAAATCGCCATATAAGACAAAATCGCCCTCACGAACATAAAGATTTTGATCTTCTGTTAGCCTTCTTCTGTGAAAATGAATAGAAATTTCCCAACTTTTATCAATGCCGGCGCCTTCCATATATTCAGTAACATAGTCTGTAAATTCAACTAATGCATATACTCTCACTGGGGGCAAATATGTTTTTTCTATTGCTTCTCCATATAGTTCATGAAAATTAGTAGTTTCTAAATCAACAGGATAATAAAGAACTTGCTGGCCAATAATTTTTTCTATTAATTCATCATTAACCTGTTTTACAAGATCTCGCTCTTTTTTTCCTAAAAAGAGGGGAGGTGGTGGTGCGGGTGGTCTTTTCCATTCATCGGCCATTCTCTACTTTATCCTACAAAAATTGGTAACGGGGAATATTTAAATGTTTCTGCTGCGGCCGTAGCCTTTTCTTGATCTTGCTTAATTAATGCTGTATATTCCATTTCTTTCAACATTTCAGCTAGTTTGTCTTTTAGTGCTGTTTGCTCTTCTTTAGCCTGCGCAAGAAGTTCAGCATGATTTAATGTAACAGTTTCTCCGGGTATCGGCATTGTAGTAAATTTACCACGAATTTGTCCTAACATTTCCTTACAAAGGGCTAAACAATATTTTCTAATCCACTGTTTTCCTATTGCATTAATATTATTATAGGGAAGATTGTCAAAAGGAATTGTGTTGATATTATTAACCCCGTCGATACTTCCTGTATAATCCTGTGTTGCATCCCAAGCATTTCCATCAATATAAAACTTAACCCAAATTCTATCTTGCTCGTCAAATCCCCAATAACTAGGAGTCGGAAAAAGTCGCAATTGATTGTCTATTAATTCATAAGAATAATGCGAGGTTCGTGTGTAAATCGAGTCTTCATACATAATGGCCTGTAACTTGTTTTGCCACGTTGGAATAATCTCAAAAGTAGAATCATCTGCAAACTGGCCATAAGTAGAATAATTGCCAACAACGCCTACTCCTCCATAGTAGCCATAGAAGCGCCACATTGCTCTAGGAGACTTGTAAAAAACTTGTGTGACTGTCACCCTTTTATCATTAACTTTCCCGCTAAAACCGACTGCATTGCCGCCGTCATCTTCACCAGAGTCGGATGCATCCATAATAATTTTCTGTAGGTCATAATCTTGTATATCTTGCTGCGGGGAAAAGGATGCCGAATATTCACGAACAGTGCCGCCCACGCCGGCAACCGATGATAGCCCTTGACCAACTTTCTTAGAATATGCCATTTGAAATCTTGGATATTTTAAATTAACACTATCTGGGCCCGTTTTTTTGTCGCCTTTATGATCAAATGTACCGGTAGCGTTCCCTAAAACGTCAGAAAGAACATTCTTGCCCTGATGAAGATTAATAATATATGAATATTCCAGAACCGCCTCTTCATATGCTGCATATACATTATTTGGTGTTAATTCAATGTCTACAACATCACCACCAAGCTTCTTATAAATATATGCTACCTGAAGTGCGGCGCCGCTTAGAAAATCAAGGGAGCCTGTGTAGATACCAAAGGGTACTGCGGCAGCCACTAATCCGGCGCTGCCGGTTGAAGTTAAAACAATTGCGCTTGTTTCTGACGAAGGACTAAGGTTTGTTGGCATCTATATGGCTCTCCTGCTGTAAATAGTTCTGATAAAACAAAACCCCCAGACAAGCTAAGGGCTGTTTTAGAAAGATTAAGTTATTTTATGCAGAAGCTTCGGTTATTGTCTTTTTTGTCGACCTTTTTCTGGATGTGGAGGGCTTCTTCTTTTTTGGTACGGCCGTTTTCTTCGCCTTTGTTGTCTTGGGTGGTGTATTAGTTACGACTTCAACCACTTCGGGCGACACTTCTTCAATTGTTTCGGTTTCGACAGCCGCCTGTTGTGCTAAAAGTTTGACTCGGGGGTGTGCGCGGCGTTTTGCGGCAAACTTTGCTTTAGCTGAGTTTAATCTTCTTTTCTTTCCCATGAGGAACTCCTTGGTTATATAATAAATAGTGTCTATTTGACAAAACCGAAAATCTCGAAAAATCGCCGGCGGTATTTTTCGGCAGATCGGTGTTTTTATACCTAATTCTCAAAAAGAAAACCCCCAACCTATTGGAAGGGGGTAAAACTTTAAAGGTTTATTTTATAGCTTGATAGCTGTACGATTACTCAAGGTTTAACCCTCAAGGTTTAACCAAATAACACTATTATCAGTGTTGCCATTAACAACCATGACTGCTCCGAGATTTTGGAGAAGATCATCCGTTGCGGGAGCGACACCACCGGCGGTGCCACCGGACCGGACAGCGTGATTGCCCAGAACTACAGTTCCAACAGTAAGAACAGAACAGGGTCCGCTCACTTGAACCCAGCCGTAATAATCCGCTGTCATATCTATAACGGTAACACCAACAACAGGGCCGGTTTCGGCGGATGGAGCCACAACAAGGTCATTGTATGGCGCAGTTATTAAGTCAGCTTTGCTGGATGTAGTTACTGCAGTTACTACCTTGTCATACAGCTTAAGCGTGCAGGTGGTGGATACGCCGGCATCGACGGCAGCATGTGATTTGATTCTCATAAGCTGGCCTTGGCCGGCACCATCATTAATGTGAAGATAGCCTTCTGCATACAGATTCTCAGCAGCATCAGTGTCGCCGCCAAATGTTACAGGCACCGACGTTAACCCAGCGGCTACACCAGCTTGCACAGCCATGTCGCGGTGGTTAGCGTTAACAAGCGGTGCAGCTTGTAAACACTTGCCAGCAGTAACAGCGGTTCCACCGATACCTGCATAGCGAAAAATTCTATCTCCATAATGAAGCAATGTGCCAAAGTCAAAATGCTGTGTTGCAGACTCCGTAAAAGGATCTGCTGCACCGGCACCGCCGGCGAGTATGCCTGCTCCACCATTCTTCCCTACAACAACTGCAGTAGGGCCTTGAGCGCCAACGCCGCCGGCGACTTTTCGAAGCACCAAATTCTGAGATGTGGCGTTCTGCCAGTTAATATCCCTCTTTAAATTCTCCATTAACGCCTCAATTCTCGCGAGGCCTATTCTTTTTGTTCCCATAGTTAAAAACCCTCCTTTTATAATCATGTCCCTGTATTGATCTGTTTCGACAATACTAGGGGATAGCTCAAAGTCTACCCGATAACTAGGTTGTGAACTCTCGTTCACCTGTAAGTAGTTCTACATAAATGAAAGCCCCCATCATATGATGGGGGCTTTACATATATTTGCTAGTTAGCTAGAATTAGCTAGTAGCGCCGGCTTCACCAATAAGTCCGCGAACGACAACTAGGCCGTACATATCGGGACGTACCATCTTCTTGGCATACCGAGTCATCACGCCCTTACGGGGCACGAAGTCTTCAGGGCCAAAGATAGTGGGTGTAGTCTGCAGTGGCACGTAAGGTGCGTACACGTATCCGCTTTCAAGGAAAGAGGAACCGCGACGACCAACGAGAATCACGTTTCGCAGGAAGTAGGGGTCAACAATGACATCAAACTTCTTAGAAAGTGATCCAACCTTAACGGCACCAACGCTACCCTTCTCATCATCGTGAGTAACAGAAGCACGGAATCCCGCAGTGAACTCAAGGAGATTAGCGACTTCAGGTCCGCAAACCAGGAAGTTAGCTCCACCTCGTAGAGTCTTACGATGGATCTGTGCAGAGACATCGTTGATAGTTTCAACAAGCGTCTCATACCACTCACTCACAGTACCGGTGAAATCGGGAGCAGCAGAGCTAGCGCCAATTTCCAGGCCGGTTGTACGGTTCACAAAGAGACCGGGAGAGCGTGACCAGTAGAGTGTACTAGCAGTTGCACCATTAATAAGATCGGTAAGGATCTCACGGTCAATCTCAAGAGCAATTTGCTCAGAGAGAATGCTTGTCAACTCAACTTCAGCATCAAGGTTGTGGTATGCGTTAAGATCTTGTCCCAACTCAGGAGTCCACTTAGCCTTGAGCTTCTTGGTCATAGCAGTAATCGCCACGGAATCAACCTTGATGTCGATTTCGGGGATACTCGGCTCGGCTTCCAAGCCCCACACAGACGTACCAATGACGGAACCCAGTGCACCACCAGCCGTAAGATTATCATCCAACGGAATGGTAAGGTTGAGAGCATGTGCAGAACGCGTAATGGCCATGACACTATTAGAGCTACCATTGTTTAATGGAACAGCACCACTAACATTTGCGAATACAAGGTTAAACCTGTATCCGCTCTTGCTCGGATCTTGGTTAGTACTGCCACTAGCAACCTGCGATAGACGACGTATAAGTGTGACATTCGCATCGAAGATATTGTGGCTGCTTGCCAACATTTGAATTGCAACTAAATTATCAACATCTAGCTGCTCTAAATTACCGCCAGTTCCACCAGAAAGCTCAACCACACAAACACTGGAGCCAGAAAGGTCGACGTCATACTTTGTAAGCTCGTCGAGTTTTCCTTGATTCGCAGCATTTAATGGGTTTGCGCCAGCGCCAGGGGTTGCCCCAGCAGTACCAGAAGCCACCATAACGGCGCCTCCCAATGAGATGGCAGTCACAGAACCAGTTGGTGAGGAGTAACCGTTGTTAAGTCCATAAGGACCAGCTTCAACGCCACTACCTGTGAGATTCACACCACCGGTGATTTCCTTACCTACTCGGCCGCCACCATAAAGCGACTCTTCGCCATCGCCACCATAGCCCAAGCGGGGTAGCCCGGGGCCATTACTGGAGACGGTGAAATCCAGGAAGAAGATGAGACCCGAGGGGAGACTCATCGGTTGAACGCTAACGAGATCGTTTGCGATCAATCCCGCGAAAACACGACGGACAATGGGGAATGCGACGGCTGCGAAACCTTCGACATCTCCACCGGCCATGGTAGAACTTTCACGGAGAAGCTCTTTTGCTTGATTTTCAAGCAAGCGAGCCATAGATTGGCGAGTGCGGCTACTCTCCATGCCTTCAAGAAGACCTGTGCGCTCCCACTTTTCTAATAATGCATGCCCTTCAGCCTGCATATCACGATTGACAATACCTTCTGTCAATCTTTCAACTATACCAGCCATTTTAAATACCTCCTATGTTAATGTATTTGTATTAATTTTACTTAATACCTGCTAGTCTTTTCATCCTCTCCGCTAACGGATCGGATGATGTGCTCTCTTGACGAGAAGCACGAAGAACAGAAGTACGCTGACGACCAAGTGCTTCGTTCAGTGATTGTGGTTCTCTCCTTGGAGAACTCCCCACTGTACTTTCTAGCGTGTGATATATTGTCTTTGCTTCTGTTACTGAACCAGCTTTCGAAATAGCGTCGGCAATTTTTGATCTTTGCCGCTCATTTAGGGAGGTATTTCTTAAAACACGGTTCGTGTAAAGCAAGCGAGCATTAGAAAGGTTTACCTCTCGGGTAGCCCCTTGTAACTCTTGTACTACTTGCTTATGTTGTTCAAGCGACTCTGTGAGTTGGTTATTTTCGAAAACCAACTCTTCTTGAGCCTTCTTTAAAGTCTTTAATTCTTCTTCGACATCAGTGCTGCGTCGATGGGCTAATTCTTGTTCAATCTCCCACTTCATATCATATGAAGATCGTCCTGCCCAACCAGAAAGGGAGGCACCCATATCGACAGTAAGCTTTTCTACAATAGCATTTATCATGTCATCGGAAATGTCTACTTCTTCTTCGAGATTAGGGCTCATTTTGGCTGAAAATTCTTCGGCCTCGCCTTCTTCTTCGGCGCCAGCGGCTTCGCCAGCATAACCCTTAGATTCATCAGGTTCGCTGCTAGCATCACCATCGTCTTCTTCAATAACTTCTTCATTATCAGCAAGAAGCTCTCTTAAGGTTTGCTCGTTGATATCTAATTCTGTTTCATTCTGCATATGTTGTATGGTTTCTTGAAGAGC
>Ga0114905_1001734_pt1 | contig 11758 bp, 23 predicted proteins | sample MalvireepMed_b05_FD_83499 | JGI IMG/M metagenome (GOLD analysis project Ga0114905, IMG submission 83499) | Marine viral communities from the Global Malaspina Expedition - Malaspina viral metaG DeepMed_b05 | ecosystem: Environmental > Aquatic > Marine > Oceanic | place: Mediterranean Sea...
CACATCCTTAACGTGATCGACTAATCCATCAATATCAATGTAATCAAATACCGGAGCGACATTCTGCATTGAACCAAATATTTCTATTCCTCTCATAATAGACGAAAGCTCCTGGGTCTTTTGCGCTTTGGCTAACGGAGAGACATATTCAATTTCTATAAGTTCGTCTCCAAGCATTTCCGGTCTTGGTAAAAATTTTGCATTTTTATCCAGTAAATTAAAACATCTGGTTATCAATGGTTGTAATAATTCTGATTGCAGCCTTCCTAGTACGGGACCCAGTAATCTCATCTTCTCCTCGGTTCTCTGCATAACTTCCGTTGCTGTCATCTGTACGCCTTGAACCGTCATCAACTGGTCGACAAAAAAGTTTTCTCGAATAGCTTTTCTTCTTTGCTCTTCCATTTGAATCCCAAGCGGATTGTTGGCTCCAATATTTAATGGCTCGATTCTTTCCCTGGTTCCTGCTCGATAGAAATTTAATCCTCCAGGAGTTGTTCTAACCGGTAACATAAATCCATCATCCGGGACCATCAAAGGTGGATCAATTTGTTTTTGCGCCGCTCTAATAGTTGTCTTGGACATCGTATTTAACATCTTGGTATCTGGCAGCGCGTTCATTGCTGGAGATCTTCCATAAATTTCATTGGATGAAGATTTTAAATATCTAGGAACTACGTATGGAAATTCTTTAAATCCACCTTCTCTTAAAAGCGCTCCTGTTTCTGGATGAACGTGGCAGGAAATATAATCCATATTCTGCTTATTGTCATATCCCATCGGAGTATTGCTTTTAAAAATAGAATGAAGAATAGCCGTATCTTCGTAAGGATTCTTATCAATAAGCGTTTGTAAGGCTTTAGGTAATTGCGCCTCCGGGTACATCGAAGAAATATTTTTATTCTTTAAATGAAATCTACGCGTTAAGCTGTCGACAAAACCTTTTTCATTTTCAGTAATAAATATTTCTGAAATATGAATTGTTTTAAATCTTAAATCATCCTGGACATCATCGGAAATAAACATTGCTGATGTACCGAACGCCAATAGTTCGTGGTAAAGTTCAAAAACTTCCTGCTGAAAATTAGAACGCTGAAAGACCTGCTGCATAATTTTTGCACAGCTCTCCAACCATTCTACTGCCTGGTCATCCGCGTTGGTTGCTTCGTTTCTATATTTTAATATGAACCAAGGAGAAATCGTATTGGTCAACATTCCATTCAAGGATGCCGCTAATAATTCCAGAGCGTGCGTTGCCGTACCATCATACATCTGTTCGTGGCGCTTATTGCCTTTAGTATGTTTGATCGTTATGTTTGATTTTCTTGGTAAAAAATAATCAGCTATATCCTGCCAATGTTCTTCCCAAGTTGATCGTTGAGCTTTTAAACTTTCATATCGCTCAATGACCATTTTTGCTTTTGGTGTAATTGCCATCTATCCTCCGAGTAATGTATATTTTTGAGTCGTTAAATCCGTATCGCCTAATCCTTTTGCTTTCGTCAAAATCATACTGGTTCTACCTTTGCCTCTTGATATATCCGTAGTTGACGTAGCGGTTGCCTGCGAAACTTCTGCTTTTGTCGGCGCTACATACGCCGGTGCAGGAGCAGGCGGTGGTGGTGCGGGTTTAAATATTCTTGCAACTCCTCCCATATTATTCTCCTAGTAAAGTTTTTTTATAAATTAATTCATCTTCATCTGCTAAACCGGAAGCGCTAGTTAAAATGGTAGCTGATCTTCCCGTTCTTCCAGATCTAATTCTAGCTCTTTTTTCCGCGGCTGCTTTCGCTCTATCCTCATCTTCATAACTAGGTGGAGTTGGTAAAGGAGCGGGTGCTGCTGGCAAAGCCGGCATCGCAGGAACTTTTGGCATTAAGAAACCCATTGTCTATTATCTCCGTGTATTTTATATTCACTCATTGCTGTTTGTTGAGACATTTTTTTCTGCCTAGGCAAATCTCTAATTCCTAAAGCCATATAACGTGCAGCATCGCAAGCGTGCGATGACCAGTCTTTGACCGGCTTGTTGTGAAACATTTTCATTTTCTCATTATACTTTCGATGATAATGTCTCAAAGCATCGATTAATGGTTTTGTTGTTTCTATATTAAACCAGCATTTTGGCAGAACCATTTTTAAACTGTGAATGCCATCCTCAAAATTTAATTTCGGCAGAATCTTAAACCTTATACCCAACTGATAAGCAACCTCTCTACGGGTTTTTCCGGTCGAAAATTCTGTTACTTCTATGTCGTGCGGCGCGTAATGATCGCCGTAAACATAATCCTTATCTTTTACCATCTGGACATAATGTGGTAATCCTTCCCTATTATTCTCATAATAATCTATAACCAGGATTTGATTAGCCACCTGCTGAAAAAATATAATAGCGGTACTATCATCAACTCCTAAATCCCAGGCGGTATGAACCACTAATGATGGATCGTAACCCACCCTGGATAATTGTTTTTTTTCTTCTAAAACCTTTATTATATTTCCATACACTGATCCTTCGATATTTGCAATCCAATCACACTCAAATTCTTGTTTATACTTTGAGTCTCCCATTTGAGCTTTAGCAGCATCCAGCTCTTCCTGGTCGATAATTTTAGTCTCACTCGCTTTCGCGGTATAAGCTAACCATTTATCATCGGATAAAGCATACTGATAAAGATCGTAGAATATATTGGACATCCCTGCCGGGGTCCCAATAAAATACGCAAACCCCTTCCGATCAGAAATAGCGGGTCTAATAATCTCGTTCCATAACCTAGGATCAATCTGCGCCACCTCATCGATACAGACTCCATCCAGGAAAATTCCCCGAATCGAATCCGGATTTTCAGAAGAGAGCAAAGTTATTCGGCTGCCGTTTGGTAAATCACAGCGCAGCTCCGTTTCGTGGAACTTAACCCCTGGTATGCAGCCAGCATACATTTTTAAATAATCGTAAGCGATGCTTTTTGCTTGCCGGTACGTTGGCGCAACATAAGCATACCTGGGATTTTTAAGTTTATTTGTTAGCGCCGCTTTTATTAAATGATTTATTACGGCTACGCTTTTGCCGAACCTTCTATGGCAAGACAAAACCGCAAACCTATATTTGTCCAATTCCGTATGCAGCTTATCCTGCAACGGTCGTGGAACATAGGGTATTTCTATGTGCATAATTTAACCTTATAAGATATACGCGATTACGATAATCACAAGTATACCAATCACTACTTTCTGGTGGTCTTTCCAGTAGTGTTGAATTTCGTGTATTATTTTATCCATATTCCTCCTTAATGTACTGTGGGAAGATCCATTAATTCTTTAATGGATTTATAATTAACCCCACTATTTCTCATCAAACGATCGGCAAAACTTCTAGCGTGTTGTTCATCGAAGAACCCGTTGAAGTGAATAACCAAGCCGTTCGTCTCCTCTGAAATAAACACCATAGCGGTTATGAGTCTATTGCGTTCCTTTTCTATTTGCTTAATAAAATCTTTTGTTTTTTCATCCATAGTGTTTGTCTGTGCCTGTGTGTCAGGTCCCAATTTATATATATATAAATTTTGGCGCGCGGTTTTCGGGGTATACCCTACCTTTGTTCTCCTAAAATCTCTACTTTTATATGCAATGACCGATAACGATTAATTATCGGAAGTATTAGTATTGATAATCTTTTATTATCGTTAGTTAAAAAGCCAATGATCCGTAGTCATACGCGCGCGCGTGATCGTGGTTCTCTTGCCTAACTACCAACTTTAACCAGGCTATCCAACCAGGTAAACGAAAACCCTGGCGAGATTAGTCGCCAAGGTTCTATATATTTTTAATGACCGGCTCTTGAATCTGTTTGATACTTCGCTTTTCCATCCCACTTATAAGCAGAGCAGAAAGACGACATTCTAACAGAGTTATCAGATCTAGCAACTTTAAGCAGCGCAAGATCTTTTTCATAAACTCCGTTAGTTCTTTTTTCAGTCCAATGGTTTCCAAGTCTATCTCCTGGAACAACTTTATCACTAAAGCCATCTCCGGAAAGAATCTTGGTTCCCAATCCTACTAACTTCAATTTATTTTTTCCAACCAACTCATCAACCTGGAAAAATTCAATGTTAGTCTGATCATAACCCCAGCTAGTGTAAAGAATATCTCCAACCTTTAACGTGTGCGGTTCGAGTCTTTTAACTCTTCTCTCTTTAACCCTAGCTTGTTGCTGCAACCTGTCATCAATAGTTTTTTTTATTCTTTCAACCATTTGGTCATAAGTTTTAAAACTGTAATGCCATAAATGATTAAAAGATTTTTCTGTATATGCTATTGCTGCATAACCTAGAGACTTATCATTTCTCTTTAACTCGGTTGAATAAAAAAGTAAATCCCCGGTTCCGTTTTTTCTTTCTAATTTAACGTAACCTTTTGGGACCCATCTCTTTTTGGCAATCGCATCAAGTTTTTCTTTATTCATTATTGATTTACCTTTTGTAGTTTAACGTAACAAGGTATGAGAAATAATGCCAATAAACATCCTAAAGCAGATCCGAACGCAAGTTCTAAATTCGTTGCGCCGAGACCGCCTAGAAAGTCTGAAAACGTATTCCCTAACCCAGCGCCAATCGTTGCGCCAAGGAAACCCGTTTGCAATTTTTTTGGAAGTTTTTTCTCTACTGATATTCCAGCCAACGCTCCTGCGAGCATAACCGCATTATCAATAAATCCAAAAACGACAAAATCTAACATACTCAATCTTTATAATTGAGCATTGCCAGTTTGTCAATACACTAAATTTAATAAGTTATCTTTTTTTCTTTTTAATCAAGCTAGCTTGCTCCAGGTAACTGATTAGCAGCTTCATTTTTAACTTGTTTATAATCTTTTTTAGCTTCAACCATAATTTTTTCATTTGGTCTCCCCCAGGAAATAGTTAATGTTGAGTCTTGTTTTATTTCTTGCTTTGTTTTATCTCCGAACGTGGCGCTTCCTAATTTAGAAGCGAGCCATTTCAAATAAGAAAACACTTCCCTTTTCCACATCATTTGTTGGTTGTCAACCGGTTTGTCTAGTTCCTCTGTTAATTTATCGATTAAAGTGAAAACGCCTGTTTCCCTGGCTGCTCTAACTTTTTTCTGTAATCTTTCAGATTGTCTTATTTTCCTGTAAACCGTTGAAATTTCCGGGATATGATTATCCTTACAGATCCGGGTTAAGGGTTCTCCCAACTCCAGACGCTTGATAATTTCTTCTGTTTGCTTGTGATCCATTCTCTTAATTCTTTTTCCTCAAAATTTTTAAACTGTTTTAAATTTCTTAATGCTCTAACCTTACCCTCAAAAGTTCTGGCTCCAGTTGAAGCTCCCCCGTGGAACCGGCAACGATAATGTCCCGATTTTTTTAAATATCCCTTGGCTCGACAGCGTTTTCCGCTGTGTCTCGCGATCGACTCGCATTGGATTTTTTTAAGCGGGTGTCCAGCCACGGGGAATTTGAGTGTTAAACATAATATCCTCCACTCTATTTAAGTTAATATTAAACTCTGTCTATATTGTCTATTAAATTGTGAGATTTGGCTTCTTGTTCCATATTCAGTAATGCGGTTACATACCGGCGTTTAATCGTTACACGGTGGCAGCCGAAACGCTTGGCAAGTGAAACCCAGGAATAGCGCATTGCTCTGGACCAGATTAACCGCCTCTCCTCCAGGTGGATTAACATAAGCAGATCGATTGCAAGCTCCCAACAAGTTAGCTGCTTACTATTGGCACGCAAACGCATTCCAGGCTTCTTGTCATAATAGCCAATATCCTTGGGTTCATAACTCATCTCCAACAAATCAAACATCCGTGGAGCCGTGGGTTTCTTTATTCCAGGCATTAGCCGCTCGCACATACCTGCGTTTTCAAATATTTCAATTAATTTGACGAGTCTTAATTTCAAAAACTATTCCATTCCGGCGCGTTACCTTTCTCTTTCTTTTATAATATCTTTAAACGAATGTTTTAATATTCTTTTACCTTCTTTATTCTCTAATTCAATCCAAGGATTTTCTGTTCCGATATATTTATACTTATCCCCTTTATATTCGATAACTAATTTAGAATGATTGGCAACGGGGGGTTGCGAGAACGATTTTCTATAATAGGAATTTCTATTATTACTCTTCCTAGTATTATAGTTATAATAAGATGGTTTTAGTAATACATTGCTATTTGGAACATCAGATGTTTCAAATTTAGACTTCACTCGTTTAATCCTTAATTCTTCGAGTAGCTTCTGCTGCGTTAATAGATATTCATTCGTACTACTTAAACGCTTAATCGTAAGCAAACGGAGCTTGGCAAGACGATGAACGGCGCGATGGATGGAAGTCCGGGAGATCCCAAGATCCTTGGAAATGGTGGCATAACGGGGGAAGCATTTACCCGTCTCACGATTCATATAAGAGACCAGGCAGAAGTAGACACTCCGCTCGATCGGGGATAGCTTTTTATTCTTCAATACATTAAGATCGCCGACAAAAAATATGCTCATTTTCTCGTACAATCCGGGTTATGTTTTTCTTGAAGTAATTGGAGCATTCCGATCCAGCCACTCGGTAGTAGAATAGCCTCTTCCTTTTTAACAGGGGTTAGCTGCTTAATTCTGAAAGAGACAATCTTTTGATTTTCAACCTTATAAAAAACCAGGAAAGAAGGGAGTCCAGCTAAATTTGCTAGAGCCTCGGTGGTCGTGGTTGCTTTCCAGGTTTGACCTTTATCGAATACGGTTTCTGCTAAATAAAGGGGAGCCTTACAGTTGATACAAATTCCGCAGCTGTCGATGTCAATATAAGCTATTTTTTTTTCAATGGATCTATGCCACTCCGAATACCAATCGCCTTCATTATAATAATTTTTACGCGCCATACAGCAACATATAAACGGATAATAAAAAGAAAAAAGTTAAGCTGCAAAAAATAATTAAAAAAAATTTATCCATTACAGACCACCCTTACGCAGTCTATCTATTTGGTCATTAACTTGTTCTGCTAGCTGCTTATTATCATTTCTTAATTGTTTGTTCTCCTTCATTGTTTCCCGATTAAGTTTATGATGATGCTCTTCAATCTGTTCCAGGGATAAAATCCTGGCGGTTTTTTGATGGATAATGTCTTGATCTTTTTTATGTTGCAAATCCAGGCTCTGGATCTCTTCATTTTTTAAATCGATTGTTTTTTTTAATTCGTTGATTTCTTTTTTAGCATCTCTCATTTCCGGGGATGAATGAACTGAAATAGTTTTAAGAATACTCATCTCTCCTTCTGCTTCTTGCCTTAACTTAACTTCTTTGGATAATTCTTGTTCAGAAAATTGCCTTCTTTTCTTTTCGTCTCTCCACATCTCCAGCAATTTATCATAATCTTCATTCATAAATATATTGACCATTACAAAATAACATTGATTCCCCTAAATATTCTTTCTTTAAAATATCATTGGATGGATGATTAATTTCACAGCAACCAGCGCTAAAACTCCCTGGGTATTGATGAACCCATTGCATATAGATTAAACAAAATTCTTCAAACTCGGTAAATAAAACTATTAAAGAAAAAATAAATAGATACTTCATAAGTACCTTATCTTTTTTACGTTTTGGATGGGAATAATATTGACGTTGCCTACTTCGAGTCTGTTTTCTTCTTCGTCTCGATACCAATCTCCGAAGGTAATAAGGGTTTTGTCGCTTTTTGAGAGGATGTAAGCCAACGTATGACACTCACAGGGTTGAAGTCTGGTAGCTCGCTCTGTTGGCATCCAAGAGTTGTCAGACAAAATATCAGTCCAAGTAATATCGGCACGTTTATAATCTTTGATCTGACCATTGATAATTGTTTTTCTACGTTTAGATTTCATAAAAGCTGGAAGGTTTAACTTTACCTTTTGTTTTTTCCTTTATAATTTTCATCCAGCTTTTGCGGGGTATTCGCTCTTTATTACACCACCTAAAAACTGTGGATTCCGGAGTTACCCCTTTAACTCCAAGAATTGCGGCGAGTTCTATATAACTAATCTTTTTAGTTCTTCTAAATTTTTCTAAAGTCATTGTCTATATAAATAAGGCTTATTGTCATAAAGTCAATACCCTAAAATTCAACCTATAAGACTCATCTGTGAAGTGTGTGAATAACCTTAAATAATATATGTTGATATTTTGTTCTATATTCGTAAGGTGGTTGTTACTGATTCGTTTTAAATATGAGTGAAATAGATATAAGCCAGTTTATAAAAGATATTAAGAAACTTCCAACCTGGATCAAGCATTATGGGTTGAATCATCACTCGCCTTCTCAACTCAATAAAATAGATGGAGCCTGGAGTTATGAATATTTATATTTAACCCAGGAGCAGCGCCGGAAACTTCCAGGCAATTCAAAAATGTTTGCTGGAGTTCAAATGGGATCTGCGGGACAAATGACCATCGGAGATTTTGAATGGCAGGGAACCAAGAAATTAGAAATTAAAAAATATAAAAGCGTCTTTAATAAAGTTTTAGAAAATTTTAATGCCTATATACCGGTGGATGAGCAAGATAGAAACCAGCATAGCATTAACCGGAAAGGTTTAGCTTTAACATATGAGCAGCTGAAAGAAGCCTTTAAGGAAGTAGGATTAAAGGCTCCGATTGATTGTGAGCGTACGGTTAGCCTAGATTTGCCAGGCTGCCAGCTGCCTTGTATTGGTCGAATTGATTATGAAGATCAAGATAATTTTATTGAACTTAAAACCAAATGGCGCTTTAGAAAAAAGGGTAAACCTGGAGCCGCACCATCCTATCCTTTATACGGAATAAAAAAAGACATCTCTCCAGAATTTCTTTTGCAAGTTGCCTTCTATGCCGTAGCAAGCGGAAAAAAACCTCATCTCGTTATTGTTAATGAAAAAGAATTTAAAATTTTTAATCAAAATAATATTGAAGCATTCCAACCCAACAACCTAAAAAAAATTGTAAGTAAAATGGCAATGATCGCATTGAGACGTGAGCGTTTAATGGAACGGCACGCAGGCAAAGCAACCTTTGTCCAGGATATAGAACCCACTTTCGACCATCCTTATTATTGGAATTTTGGTGGAGATCATAAACAACAGGCAATGAAATTATGGGGAATCGAGTCATAACTTTTATAAAAGAGAAAGACAGCAATGTCATTAATGTTCAGCAGTTCTTATTGCGCGATGAATTTGAACACTACAAAAGAGAATTGCGAGAAAAAGAATTAGAGAAGAAGAGAAAGCGATGGTTGTTCGTTGCAATGTTAATTGTAATGACTTTTATTACATACTTAACAATCCAAAAAAAAAGCTCCGCTCTTCCCATCTCTAATAATGGGAGCCAGGTAAATTCAGTTATTTTTGCTGAAACTGGTTTTTCGATACTGGCGAGTGTTGTTGTTCCAGTTCATCCACCTGGCTCTCGGAAAGGAATTTATGGGTAAAGTCATTCATCTTAATACTTTAGATCCTTATCTTGAAAAATTAAAAAAAAGCGGGGGGATGTGGAGAATTGACAGAAATAAATATGCCATTAAGCATTTAGAAGTAGAAAGATTAGCAACCCTTTATAACATTGAAACCGATATTAGCCTGGTCCATTGTGATTTAAAAGCTGCTTGTGCAGTTGTTAAAGCAGGCGCTATGTTTCAAGGGAAAAAATATTATAGCCTAGGAGAAGTCTCTCCACAAAATAACAGATTTGGTTATCCAGTTGCAATGGCGGAGAAGAGAGCCGTGGATCGTGCAGTATTAAAAGCGCTGGGTATTCACGGAGAAGTTTATTCCGATGTGGAATTAGATAATAGAATTGAAGAACAAAGAAATGAAAACGAAGGTGTCGATATAAACCAGGCGAGTATCATCCTGGAGCGATTAAAAAATATAAGACACATAGCCAATTTAGAAGAGCTGAAATCAGACAATAAAATGTATTTGGGACAGCTTGAAAAACAGAATTTGGAATTGTGCAAAAAAGTAATCAAAGCAATTTCAGATAAACAGCTAGAACTAAAAGGAGTGATATAACTATGGCTGAATATGAAAAACCAAAGGATCCGAATTGGGTATGTACTTTCTCATTGAGAAGGAACCCGGATAAAAAAGATGGTAAGCCAGAAAACTTACCAGATTTTATCCTACCCGACTCGGAAAAGAAGAGTAAAAGCGGGAGACCTTTTCGTAAAAACTTTACGATTAATGATGTCTGGTGTGAAGCTGCGGCTTATGTCCAGAAGGATAATTCTGTAAAGATTACGATTAAGAAAACCAGCACCACTAATTCTGCACCCAAACAAACGACAACTGTTGATGCAGGAATAGGAATATAAAGGGGAAGCACTATGCAATATGGATTAACTTCAAAACAATTAAGATTGTATAAGTTTATTAAAAGCTATATTGCCAAAAAAACCATATCGCCTTCTTTCGATGAGATGAAGAAGGCGGTGGGTTTAAAAAGTAAAAGCGGGGTCAAGCAGATCGTTGACCAGCTGGAAAATAGAAAATGGATAACAACATTAAAAGCGCGAGCAAGATCTATCCGCATCGCAAAATAGATTTAAGTCCCGATCCGAACACCAACGAATTGATTAGCCGGATCCTGGACCGGGATAAAGAAGGGATGGATAAATTCAAATTGACAATGCGCCAAGCGATGTTCAAGAATCCCAAAGATACTTTACATTGGTTGCATAATGCACTAGAAGAAAGTATTGATTTATCAAGGTATTTAATAGAAGCAATTTATTCTTATCAAATTTTATTCGAAGAAAATAAAAAACTCAAAAAAAAATTAAAGGAAGCAGAAGAATATGGAAAGATGATGTATGAAGCTCCGTGAGTAAAGGATTTGAAAAGTTTTGGTCGGGATCAGCAGGCTTTAAAGTCAGCGAAGATTTCTCAACCATAGAGGCAGCACAGAAACAGGCATTGCCTGGTAAGGCTGCACGTTACGAAGTTAATAAGGATTCGATTAGCTTCGAGTTTACTAGAATCAAAATGAAAGGAGGAAAAGATGCAGGTAGAACCCCTACAATCGACTCATTATCAAAAGATCCAGGCGGAGATCCAGGAAAAGGAAAAAGAAAAGAAAGCGATCAACGCAAAGATAACGAGAGCCAAGACAAAAAATGATGGGAGATACCCACCATTTGTAGCAGCTTTATCGAAAGAGAGTCATCAAAAGCTGGTTGACATTATACAGCTGCAAGATAAATTAGTAAATTATAGCCTATAAATAGGCATAATAAGAACCCTTCCCAACTACTGAAATAAGTAGTCTATCCAAACTGCGCTCCGAATAAACAAATATTGACAATCTGACATTTGGTGTATTGACAATACGACAATAATGCTTATATTAACAGTATGAGAAACAAACACCAGAAAATGAAAAATTCTCAAGGAGCTGTGTTGACAGATGTTGATGGAAGAGAAGTGAATGGCTGGTTTGAAACTTCCAATAAGTACAAAGACACATCCCAAAGCACAGGCTCCGGTTTAAAAAAGAACTTTAAAACTTATAGATTCAAAACCTACCAGAAGTTAGAAAAGTTTTTTCTTAATAAAATACTTCCACAAAAAAATATAAGCTCAAAGGTTATCGGCAAAACATTATTTGTTTGGAAGAAACAAAGGAAGGCTGCTTAATGAAACCATTAGAATTTGATACTAAATTTTGTAAAAACGGTAAAGGTAGATTGCTTACTTTTATTTATGATGATGAAAAATTCCAAATG
>Ga0114905_1001741_pt1 | contig 11733 bp, 18 predicted proteins | sample MalvireepMed_b05_FD_83499 | JGI IMG/M metagenome (GOLD analysis project Ga0114905, IMG submission 83499) | Marine viral communities from the Global Malaspina Expedition - Malaspina viral metaG DeepMed_b05 | ecosystem: Environmental > Aquatic > Marine > Oceanic | place: Mediterranean Sea...
CAGCAATTTGAACAGTGCCCCGAATGTGATGCTGAACTGGAAAGCGGTAATTGTCCGTTTTGTGGTTGGAAGAGACCATTAGAAGGTCAAGCCGTTGGCCGCGACCTCAATCTATTACGCCCGTTGATGCCGGGTGGTGGGCCAATCATGAATTGCCCGGAGTGCGGGTCGGATGCGGTATTAGAACTACCAATAGGCTCGGGTGACCTCGGTTGTATATCATGTGGGGCGCAACAATACGGGGACGAATGGGTGAGTTAAGTGCCGATACTGAACGGAGTCAAGCGCCGCCTCACCGAGCATTTCGCCACACTCATCAACGAGTTGCACATCGGTAGCGATGGCACCCAAGCGTCAGCAGACGATGGTGGGGCGCGCTCGCTGGTCAAGATTACTCCGACCGTCACGGTCATTGACGACCAAACGCTACTCGTTGAGGGCACCTTCGGCACGACTCACGCCTTCACTACTGATGTTCAAGAGGTCTATTTGCAGTACAGGAATCCTACTACAGGCGAGTTTGTGCCGGTGTATCGTACTGACATCACCAATATCACGAAGAACGCGCAGAACGAACTACGGTTTTCGTTCCTATTGGAGGTGGAATGATGGTATGGAAAGCGTTGCCCCACCAAGCCATCAACACTGACCCTTATATTGCACAGCATGATATTGACCGAGGTAATATCACTCACACGCCCCAATATACAATCCATCCAATCGCTGAGCGATTAACGCACGAAGCGTATGAGGCAAAGCATGGGCAAGCGATGCCCGAATGGGACAACTACCACATGGGTAGTATTGCGCGAGTGGCTCCTCGTAGAGATGAAGTGGGTAGAATCATCACTATCCCTGCTTCCAATGGGAACCCCGAAATGCAAGTTGATGAAAATTGGTGGCAAGACAAACTAATGCGTGATGAGACTGAACCATATCGTCAATTTTTTGATAATATGACCCCCGAAGATGAGGAAGATATGGCATTATTCATAGGACAACAAGCATCGGGTGACTCCGATTATCAATTACCGAGCACAGATTGGCAAGATAAGAAGACAGGCGAGCCTATGGACATCGCGCTACGGTTACTGAAAGCGTCAATGCCCGGCACGGCAGGCTACCCCGAAGACGAGCCTTGTTCTATGTGTGGTGGTAAAGGTGTATTGGCCGCTGATACAACACATGAGGGTATGACCTGTGGTTGGTGCAAAGGTTCGGGTAAAGAGATAGATGGGAAGCGCGCTAACTGGGAAGACTTACGCAACCAAACTCTCCGCGATGCAGCGCCCGTGAAACCGACAGACGAGCACGGTTTTAGTGATGAAGAGCGTGCTCATTTAGAAGAAAACCTCGGTCATAGACCACAATACCGTGAGTTCGGTGTAAATACGGATTTCCCAAGCGGACAATTTGAAGATGAGGCTTGGCAGAACAAACTCGCAGGCGAGCCTATGGACATCGCGTGGCAGTTGCTCAAGGCAGCGTTCTTCACGCCTAAGAGCGGGTACGAAGACGAGAAGGATTACCCGAAGAGAGCAGTAATTCCGCCAACATGGGGCAAAGAACACTTTTTCAATAGAGTAGGAGTCGCTGGGGGCGGTGACCGAGAGGCCAAGTTCCGCGAAGCGCAACACGATTTTCCCCTAAAGAGATACCCGCGTTGGCCTCATAGCGAGGGAGAAGAAGGAGTAAAAGACGCGGGGGAGCGACCAATAGATACTAAAACAATGTTTGATTTTATAGGCGGCGCCGAACGAGAAGGGGAAACTTACCAAGAACGAATACAAAGAATTAGAGATTTTTTGGATAATGCGAAGTTCCGAAGCGTTGAGTACCCACCCAATGTGGAAGGTAGCGCACGCCAAGATATGCGACCCGGATGGAAGTTTGGTGCAGGTGGTCGGAAAGAGGAGACCGCGGTAGGTGACGAAGCGTGGGATAGGATGAGACTACCGACAGGCATGTTTGACATACCGGAGGGAGAGGCATGACATTTTACCCAACACCCTCGCAATTCAGCAGCATACAGCGACATATTGATACGGCGAGACGCTCGCAGCAAGGTTTGCCTAACGACAAGTTGTGGCCGCGTTTGCAGCCCACGAATCCGCAGGTCAAATGGTGGTGGGCACTCAACGACATGACTCCCGAACAGCGCGTCTTATGGTTGAACTACTACTATCCCGAGGTGATACAGAATGAATGAATGGTGGGCTGTATTGAAAAATGACGAAGATTTGACACGCGAGCAAATGACTGACGAAGAGTATATGGCTGAGCGCGACAGGAAAATACGAGAAGACCGGATGAACGGTATATCAGAATATGGCGGTCCTTTGTGCGAACAGTGCAAAGAAGATGCGAAAGGGGAACCTAACAACCAGCCGCCCCTATACTGTTCGCCTCGTGAGGGTCAAGAATCCATCTCATGTAGAGCGCTGGCTGGGATGGTACCCCAATCAGAACACTGGAAGTATGCTGGGGTAAAACCCCAATGGACCCAAGATTGGGAAAATATGCCAATGGGTAAAGTTGGCGATTTGGAGGGTGACGCTTATAATGAATATATGGATTATGAAGGTCACCATGACCATACAGAATGGGCGGAAGAACAGCGCAGAGAACAAGAAGCCGCGCAGGCAGCGGAACAGTCAAAAAAGGATACATGGGACGCTCTTATTGCAGAAGCAGAAGAACTTGGAATCCCGTCTGATGATTGGTATATTACTGAGAGTAGCCCGGATAACTTAGACGGCCTCCAAAGAAGAGTGGACGATGTGAAGAGAACACAGGGGACAAGGCGCGGGCGAACAAACAGACGCGGACGAAACATTCGGAGAGGTGAGCCTATGGATATGGCATGGGGGTTGTTGAAGCATGCCTAATCCACTAAGCGGACACACAGCAGCGCAACTGACCGGAGCAGCGGACGGCTTGCGTGACGGTGATGTCATCACATCTCCTTCGGTAACTAACGCGCTTGAAGCAATACACGGTAACGGTATTCTCCGACTGCACGACAGCACTCACGGTAGCACCCGTAATGTCGTTAATGGTGGCGAAGGCGCACTATCAAATGCAGGTGGCGGCGTCAATTTCCTCACGCTACAAGGCGGCTACTGTGTGCTTGACGGTTCGCTATACGAGTTCGGTGGTGGGCCGGGCAACAATGTGCAAATTGAACTCGGCAAAGCCAGTGAAGGTACAGGTACCGCGCTGACAGCCACAGGCACACAGCAGTCAGTCTATGTCATATTCCTCGCGGCAGAAGGCGGTAACGGTGGTGGGACAACAGGACATGCGGGCGTGCATTACGCCGGCGGTACTCCTGTTGATGTAGTTACAGGCGTATATCCAACTCTGCCCGAACAGTATTTGACCGACTATGGTGGTGGTGGTGGAATAGCGAGTGATAACGAACAGGTCATCGTGCTCGCAGTCGTGCGATGCAAGTATAATAATGCTGGCGGTGGGGTGGCTAACCCACACGCAGTGGAAAGAGTGGAAATCAACGACAAGCGTGTCTTCCTCAATACCAATCCAAAGTATATGGTACCGCTTACTACGGGTGGTACGGCCAATGACAGTGCAGGTAAGGCGTCACAAGTAAGGCGCAACGGTGGTGACGGTATCAACAACGCTGTTCAACTGCGTGGCTTACACCCGACCACCGAGGGAGGCGACATCGGTAACACTGTAACCGCTGCTACTGAGTTACACGATGTCGGAGCACTGTGGTTATCCACGGGCAGATACGGTAACGCCTCGCTTGCTGCAACGGCTACACCGGACCCCGCTGACATCGGAAACGGTCTCGGTCACGGGCCATCAGAAGGTATTGACCGAGCGAACAACGGCACAGCCGACATTCTGTTCGCAGCAGGGAAGGTGAATGCAGGCACCGCAGTCGCTACAAGCAGGCTCATGGGGCGCGGGGTTGACGCATACCCTACCGCATTGAGCACCGCTTCATGGGTTATCCTACCCGAAGGTGACAGCATATTCTACCTCAGTGTCGCGGCGGGGCAGGTAGTCACACTTGACCCCTCAACAGTTGTGTTCCCCGAAGGACACACCATTGAGATTCGCAACGCCGGCGCTGGCGGTACAGGCAACATATCGTTCAGTGGTAATACAGTCGCGCCAACTCAATACGGACGCTATGTCTTTGACGGCAGCGCGTGGTTTGAACTGTTTAGAGCGTGATTAGATGGAAGCATTTGAACGGGCGTGGTCTGTTCTCAAGACACCTATTGAAGATACAGATGTGCCGGGATTGAGAGTCGCCTATGGCACGGACGAAGAGACAAGAGGCACGCCGACAATAGGTAATGTGCCTTACGCGCATTCAGAAGAAAGTCAGATGGTGCCGATGAGCGCGAATGAATACTTTGATTATGTCGCAAGTAACAGTGGGGGAATGTTCACAGGGACACCTCCGTTGCCGGATAGAGATGCAAAATGGCGATGGCTTGGGCGGCAACTTGGTGGCAAAGAAAATGTCCGAAGAATCAAAGAGGGTATCAAAGAGGGTACGCCGATAGGTGCGCCCGAACTTACTTTTGATGCTGACAATTTTACCGGCCAACAAGAGGGCGGTCATCGCATGGAGGCTTTGCGTCAGATGGGGCACGGTGACACGCGCATACCTGTCGCTGTCCATCAACAAGAATGGCGTCATAAAGTCAAGGACATGTCCGAAGGAAGGAGGTTGTCTGAATAATGGGCGACTTTCTTGACAGATTGAAGCAGAAATGCCCCTCGTGCTGGCAACTCGTTCTCGCTAAGCGCATTGAAGGGCGCTATGTCAACGACAAACTCACCCGTATCCTAATTTGGGAATGCACTGAATGTGGATGCCTATGGCAGAAGCCGCGGCGACTGAAAAACCTTGATGAAGAGGTTATTCCGTCACTTATCGCACTGAATGACTGACTGGTCTTCCCCGTGTTTTGGTAGCGTGAAGGCTTCGTGGGCCTCACCGCAACGCATGCACAAGACGACTACTGGTGTCCGTTCCATTGATTGTTAGGAAATAGTGGTGTTATTTTAACATTGGTGTAGTTCGCTACACCTACTTTACTTTGAGAATCTGCTATATTTATGCGACTAACCCTTATCCGAGACGCGTGACTCCCGATTTCAGCATCTATGAAGTGGGACCGAGGGACGGTTTGCAGAACTTACCGCACACCATATCCATAGACGACCGAGTGAAAATGGTACGCTTGTTGGCCGCCGCGGGTCTGTCTGATATTGAGATTGGCTCGTTCGTCAACCCAACCCGTATCCCTGCGATGGTTAACACAGCAGAAGTGTTCAGACAATGCGCTGATGTTGACGCCAACCTCGCTGCTCTTGTACCTAATGCGCGCGGAATGCAAGACGCCCGTGATGCAGGCGTGCGGCAGTTCAACATATTTTTCTCGGCTGATGAAAGATTCAACAAGCGCAATCTCGGTTGTTCCCGTGATAGCGCAGTTGCGTCTTATGCTGACATGTTGGTTGGGGTGCCGTCTTCGCAGGTGCGTGTGTATGTATCACTCGCATTCTCTTCACCCCTTGACAATATGGCTGATACCATCGCTGACGCTAACGCTCTTGGTGACACGGTGGTTCTGTGTGACACAGACGGCCGTGCTTCCCCCGATTCAATACGACAGGTGACTGGTTTGTCACAGGGCAAGACCGCCCTGCATTTGCATTATGGCGCGTTACGAGAACGCATGTCTCACAATCTCACAGTAGCCTACGAGGTAGGTGTGCGAGAGTTTGACGCGAGTATCGCTGGGTTAGGTGGCTGCCCGTTCGTGGCCGGCAGTCGTGGCAATCTCGGCACAGGTGAACTCATCGCATGGGGTCAACAAGAGGGGCTGGATTGCGGTATAGAACCCGAAGCATTGGGGCCGGCGCACCTATTTGCACAGTCACTCGCTAAACAGGAGATATTGATATGATAATCGCTTTATCATTAGGGGTTCTCGTTGTTGTCTATCTATGGATTCTTTGGGATATTATACTGAGCGGTTGGGAGAATGTGGATATTGACATAACCGCAGAAGAGTTAGAATCTGATTTGATTAATGGGCTTCACCTATACGGGAGAGATGACTGATGGCGCGCGGCCTTTGGTTGTTCCGAGTTGTTATGAAAACATTAGAAAAACTCTACATTTGGGTTGAATCTAAAATGGAGTACCCCGAAGACCACACCATACTCGGTGTGTCTATTGACGATGATTTACAGAAAATGAGTAGGCGCAAACTGTGCGCTCACATAGAAGAGAACACGCCCGGCGAGGGGTCGTTTTGGAAATTGGATAGCACCACTAAGATTCGCTTCGGATGCCAAATGATGAGGGCGTCTCATTCTGATTCGTCATTGAAATAAGGGCCTTGCAGTGGCGGCGCGGTGCGCAATATACTACCTAACTCTTTAGCCATCATCCAAAGAACAGGTAGCGCGATGATAATAATACAAAATAAGAGGGAAAAGAAAAACAACAAAACAGTGTCAATCATATCATGCGGCCCCCGAGTACATCGTTGACATCAACTCTGTACGCACCACCTTCCACACCACTGCGTTCCACCTTATCGGCTTCCGGCTCGGGTTCGGGTAACACAGGCGTCTCGCTTTTCGCGGCGGGTGGTTCTTCCCCCGACAGCGCGTCAGCCGCCCCTTGAATGGCCGACACTACCTGTTGCAGTGCGGCACGAAGGCGTGCGTTCTCGCTCTCAAGCCGAGCGACTTCGTCCGCTATGCTCATCCAAGCACCTCATCTAATTCAGTATGCCTGTGTTCCACGCATAACCAACCTACTGTTTTCATGGTGGAGCGTGTCTTACCCACCTTCGGTTTGTTTATTTTAGCGTACAGTCTCCTCATAGGATTTTTGCATCGCGAGCAGCGTTTGGCAGGGTTACGCCTGCTCATTCTGTTCGCCGTCCGATGATGTCATCAATACGAAGAATCGCAAGAGTGACTTCAACGGCGCTACTGATGACCTGCTCAACGAGAGCGAGAGGTTCTATGACTCCGACATCAACCATGTCTTCTATGCCTCGTGTGGCCCCGTTGATGTATAGCCCCTTACGAGGGTCGCTAATACTGCGTAGTTCCATTACCACATCAAGAGCGTCCATACCAGCGTTGCTCGCTATGGTAGCAGGGATAACCTCTAACCCGTCAGCGAATGCCTCAATAGCCATACGCTCGCGAGCAGACAAACCTCTGCTGTCTTGCGCCTTTTTCCTTACAAGGCGTCCGAGATGGGAATAAGCCGCACCGCCACCGGGCACAGCCCGTGAGTCGTTCATGTACAGGCAAGTCACGCCTACAGCATCGTCAAACGCTCGCTCAAACTCGTCAAGAGTCTGACGGGTAGCGCCGCGAATCAGTAAAGTGACTGCCTCCCCTTCACCATCCACGGTAACATAGCGTAAGTCGCCTATGTTACACTCTTCAATGACAGCGCTCGGTGGCTGCTCTTTGACATCTTGTGGTCGGTGGTAAATTGGTGCTCCTGTTAGCCGGCTTATTGCTTCCATGTCGCTTGGTTGTAGTGAAGTGACAAGAGGGATACCCTGCTGTTGCAGGTAGTGGCTAACAGACTCATGCACTCGGTCACGCACGAACACGCACCCGCCCTCGGATGCGCCTGCTACCATAGCAGCCGCCTCGGATAGGATTTCGTGCTCTTGCTGCTGAATCGCGTGCATCTGCTGAACATCATTCACCTGCATCTGTACTTGTGAGTAGTCAAATCCATCAAGCCCGCCGTTTAGTAGTAACACAGGCCCATCTACGCTCTTGGGCGTCTCATCGCTTGAGAACGCTTTGTTGAGTATGATGCCCGGATGCACCGCTGAGTCTGATAGCGAGCCGCCTGTCTGTGTAACCACACGGATACGGTCAAGGTTGCCGCCTGCTTTCTCAGCCGCTTCAACACATAGCGTAGCCACTCGGTCAAGGTCAGACTCGGCCGCCTTGCCTCGTAGCGCCGTCTTGGCTATATCCACGACATCAATGTCGGTTAGCCAATGGTCGTCACCGAGGTCGGACAGCGCTAACTGCCCTGCCTCTTGGTACGCTCGGATAATATCGCTGGGATGCACGCCACGGGTGAGCAGTATTTCGCTCACCTGTAACAGTTGGCCTGCGAGAACAACCACGCTTGTCGTGCCATCCTTGCAGGTCGCCTCTTGGGTCTTCGCTACATCGGCCATCATTTCTGCGCCCGGATGCTCTATGTCTATATCGCGAAGTATGCTGACACCATCGTTGGTAATCAGCGTACCCAATGCTTCGTTATACAACATTTTGTCAAAACCACCGGGGCCGAGGGTGCTACGCACCGCATCCGCTATTCCGATAGCCGCTCTAATGTTGCTTATCTGTGCCTCTCGCCCCTTTGGGGCTTCTCTCTTTTCAGTCACCATGTCACCTCTATCTCTATTACTGCGCCTGTATCCCGCGAACGGGCTTTCACGAATCCATCGCTGCATCCGTGAGCGTACAGGTCGTACGCCAACCTTGCGTCTGCTATACAGTATTTAGCCACTTCGCTATGTCTGCCTTCACGCCATGCCTCGGGCGCTTCAACGCTGGTCATGCCACTCTTGCCTACGCCGAGCGTGTGTTTGCATATCTCTTCCAATGTAGCGCTGTGTTTAGCAGCGGAACGGAATAATCGGGAGGTGTCACGGATACAGGCGTGCTGTTTTCCGAGCAGGGCGCCTGCTTCGTAACAATCCAACGCATCACGGAGAACGGGGAGGTCAAAGCCCGCTATGTTATGGCCGACAATGACTCCGCCTGCCTCGGTGTGCTTTAGCAGGTGTTCGCCGAGGTCTCGGGGGTGGAGAGGGTGACAAATCGCACCTTCAACATCAAGAGCGGCTTTACTGAATAGGTGGGCACTCTCACCATCCCATGTGGCGACAACGGTCGGCTCAAAGAGGTGGGTTTTGTCCCAACCGCCGACTTCCCACGAGTAATTAGCGGTCTCTATATCAAGAGCGAGAACTGGTTGCATTAAAAGTGCGAGAGAGGCGTGGGCCATCAATCCTTCGGGGGATACGCCTACTCATGAATCCAACCCCTGCACTTTACCTTTTTACCGCACCAAATACAGTGAGTATTTACTGTCAGCATTAGATTCTTTGTCTGCTGGATGGTCGCTGATACTGCGTAGTTGCTCAAATCCTTTGTTGGTGAGTCAACCACGAAAAGGTGTGAATCTTGACCGGGGGGCGATTGATTACAGGTTCCCTCATCCATCATTCCTCACCCTTCCAACGGACATAGACTATACTACCCCCTTTGCGCTCTTCAAACCACTGCTTCGCGTCTTTGTAGTGATTGTATGTAGCCGGTTTGGATTTCTCCTGTTGCTTCATGTAACGAGTGAACAGTACGCTCTTCTGTACCCAACCGTCACCGTGCTTACCGAGGTCATTTGTCTCGCATTTACTGTATGCACCTTTCCACGCACCGATTTTCGCTAACTTGACTCGGCGCTGTTGCCCAACTTCCACATCAGTTTCAAGCCATAGAATGAGTCGCTCATAGATGTCGTAAATAATCTCAAGCGCCATCTCAAGGTGTTCGCCTCGTACTACCCAAGTACCCTCAGTGAGAGCGAGGTGGGTAGCGAACAGGATAAGGTGGTTCTCAATGTTCGGCATGAACGATGCGACTATCTCTTTCATCTGAGGGTCAAGCCCTGTCAGTAGCCCGTAAAACTCCTCAATGCAACCTAAGAGGGTACTATCCCACTCAGCATCAATGCTGAACATTTCGTATCGTACGAGTTCAGCCGCGTCAAACCGTTCTTTGTCGGTGTAATTTTCCCATGTCTCTTCGTCTATTTCAGCGAGTTCTAACAGACGCGCCTTACAGTTTTCCCTTACTTGTATGAAGTGCGCGGACAGGTCTTCTGTTGATACAGCGGTGTGCATCACATTCTTGAACACGCCCGACATTCTGCGTTGGCTGACTTCCTTTCTGTCATCATCGTCCCAATGCACAACAAACAGTAGCACGCGCTGGAACAGACCCTTCGTCAGCACGATGTCTTTGACACCCTGTGGTGGATAGGTTGTTATCCAAAGCGACACACTTGACTGTGTGGTGACAGTACCCTTTGCCATCGGTTTCGTGAGTATGTTACTCTTACTACCAATGGGGTTCATCGCCTGTTGCAGGTAAAGAATCGTCTCGTTAGAGTGCGTCTTCCTATCGCCCTGTAACAGCACACTACCCTCGTCAAAGTTCAGCGCTTTCTTACCACCGAGTGCCCCAACCTTCGTGTAGGTGACAGTCTCGTTACCCTCTTTCTCCTCATAGATAGTTCCGATGAGACCGGCGTCAGTCGTACTCGCGTAGCCTTCTGTATCAATGCCGGCGCCTTCAAGCACCTCACTGATAAACTCCCACGCTATCGTCTTACCCGTTCTCGTAGGTTGAATCCAAAACACATGCACACGGGGGTCAAGTATTGACGCCCATATCGGCACGCGTATTTCATCCACTACGGCTTGTCCATTCACATAGAAGAATGACAGAAGCGCCGGTAACTCGTTGTTGAACGATGTTAGGCTGAACCTCTCTACATAATCTTCTATTATTCCATATTTCTTCACGGCGGTATAATCACGCCATGTTCTCGCTCTACTCATTAGTCATCTCTCCTTTGTTTCCGCCCTTTAGGCTGGAATTAGATTGTACGGTGACGGGGTTCTCGTTAGTGAGAACATCAATCACCCTGTTGCGTAGCACTTTACCCATACGGGGTACATTACGCAGGCATTCGCCGCACGCCGCCTCTTCTATGCTACCGCAAGAGGCAAGGATGGCTTCGGCCATGTCTTGACCGATGCCGGGAATAGTAAGTATCGCATCAAGACGAACATCGTTCGTTGATACTCGGCGGACAGCCTTAGCACCGTGGCGCGATGCTGGCTTATTCACCTTTTGATGAAGGGCGCTAAGGAAGTATGCCGCTTCGCTAAGTGACGCGGCTCGGCACACGATGCAACCAAAGTCTGCTACCACTCGTGCTAACCCCCCGTTCAGTTCTTTGAGTATGCGGCCATAGGTAGCCTTACCACCACGAGCCTTGACCTGTCTTAGGTGTGCCCCAATGTCGCCCCATACTACGAGAGCGAACTGCTGATAGTTGGCATCCATGTTATCAAGTTGGCGCCACAGGTGACCGTTGCGCATGCTTTCAATGAAGTCGCCAATGGTTTTCGCTTCCACACATATCTCTCCACAGATGTAGTCGCCGACAATGAGTCGTTGGCGAGCGACAGGGATGGTGGGGCGGCTCCCTTCACACCTACGCTCAATCGCTTCGGGTAGGCTACCGCGCTCATTCGTGTCAATGATTAACGGGTTCACGGTTCCACCCTCTCAAATCCAAACTCGTTCATGGCCTCATCGCTGAAATCCATCTCAAGGAGCACCGCAAGTAACGCTTGGTCCGCTCTTTCTGCTGCTCTTGCTTCGTGGAGTTGAGCCTGTCGTTTTGAATACTCGCGCTTCCTCTCCTTTACTTCGGGGCGTTGTCTGTACTCTTGTTGCCGTATGCGCCTTTTCTCTATGACTTCGGGGCGGCGACAGTACTCACGCCTCCTCTCTTTGACATCGGGTCGTTGCCTGTACTTACGACCATACTCACGCATATACTCTCTTTTGTATGCACGCTGTCGTGAATACTTAGCC
>Ga0114905_1001758_pt1 | contig 11650 bp, 5 predicted proteins | sample MalvireepMed_b05_FD_83499 | JGI IMG/M metagenome (GOLD analysis project Ga0114905, IMG submission 83499) | Marine viral communities from the Global Malaspina Expedition - Malaspina viral metaG DeepMed_b05 | ecosystem: Environmental > Aquatic > Marine > Oceanic | place: Mediterranean Sea...
GCATCATAGTTCTCAATGTACTCACGCATTACGGACGGATTCAAAACAACCCACTCAATCTCAGCAGGATTAACCCCTTCGGGAAGGGTCGGATGGTACATCGGTGCTGGCTCGGTGATTGTGACTATCTCCACCGGAGCCACCTGTGGGACTTCAGGAGGACTGCTGAACAGGTTGCCCAGGGTGGAGCATCCACTGAGAGCCGCAAGACTACTCAGCAGCAGGAACTTCATCGAACTGGCGCGGGTTGGTTAAGTCTATAAACTGCTGATGTACCTGTGCTGTGCCTCTGTTAACCACTCCTTCTATTAGCCCAGGTCGAGCAATAGCGAGATTGTTGAGGTCATGTCGGGCGAACGTATTACGCATCTCAGAGACCTCCTGACGGGCCTCATCATTGGCCTCAGAAAGCTCTGTAATACGAGCCTGATTCTGTCTCTGGTTCTCAAGCTGCTCCTGTAACTGGTTATTTTGATTAGCAATCGTGCTTTCCAGCACTTGCTGATTGTTAACCGCAGTCTGAAGCTCAACCTGAAGTTGCGCTATCTGAGCCTTTTGCATATTGATGTAGAAGTAAGAGCCTCCAGCGGTAGTCACCAAAAGGAACCCCATTATCATGCTGAGTTTCATCTGCCATCTATGGAATTACTGACATAGTATCCGGCTAGAACTTTTTGTTCTGTGGTCATATTTATTTGCCTTCAAAACGCTCCTGAGTTGCAATAAATGTCCTGTTAAATTCATTGTAGATCACATCTATCTGATCCTCAATTTGAGCGGCTCCTTCCTGATAAGCAATAGCATCAGCAGGGCTTCTATCGCTATTTTCCCTTAAAGTGGCTAAGTCTTGATTCAGTTTTCTAAGGCTTCTATCGCTGTCTGTCAAAATGCTTTCCATAGCAATATAAAAATTATTCTTAATTCTATAATCCCCCGCTTCCTCTACTTCTCCTCTTTCCATCAAACGCTCAAACTCATTAACCTTTCTCATTATATCTATTCTTCTTTCATAAAAATCACTCTGACTATTGAAGTTACCCACTTCACCTGCAATTCTTCTTAAAAAAGTAATGTCTTTAGTTTCAACTTCCTCGTTCTTTGCCCATTGGTTAGCTATTTTTAATGTCCTGATTCCAGTTGCTCCGGCAGCACCTAAAGCAAATTCAGCTAAATGCTGCAATACATCGGGAGATATATCGGTACTGACCCCAAGAAGAGAGCCTGGTTCACTTTTATTTCCTCCTCCAAGTAAGTTCAAAAATTCAGAGATCGTTTTGTAGCCTTCAGGTGTGCTTCTGAAATAAAGCTGACTGGCTGGTAGCTGAACCCCCGCAGGAAAATTTTCTTTGTAAATAGGAGAACCCCAAAAATTTCTGTTTGCTACTAACTCTGCAAATGGTCTAGCCGCAGAAGGAGCGGCAGAAATCAAAAGACCGGAGGCTTCGGTTCCTATACTAATAGGCACAAAAGAACCAATTATTGTACCTGTCATCATAGAAGTTCCCTCTCCTATGTCTTTGGTTCCACTAAGTGTTTCGTGGAGAACCGTTCCTAAGACATGAAATACGTTATATCCGTAAGGCAAAGGAATCTTCCAATACTCCCCAGGCTCTGCATCAGGGTCGTATATAGACTTCATAACAATCATATTCCGTTCTTTCTCATAATCTGGAATATTCGCGTAAAAAGACTCTCCGTTTTCATCCTCATCGCTTGCAGCCTCATTGAGCAAAGAAAGGATTCCTCCGAGACCAACCATAGCTATCCCGGCACTTTGCTTAACTCTTGATGGATTCGGCCCTATAAAGCCACGCATAAAGTTTGCAGTTCCCTGAACGCCAGCATTAAAGAAAAGATATAAGCTATTTATTAAAACGCCCTGCTGCCCTCTTCTGTTAAAGTTGATTGTCAGGTTTTTTGCAAGCGTTGAGGCTTTGGCAATAGCTGCTTTCTCTATCGCCGTTATTTCCTGTGAATTTAATTTTCGCCCCAACTCTTTTTGCCTTTCATTGGTCATCGAGTCCATAAACGTGTCACGGGCCTTTACAAAAGCAGCGAACCTGACTCCGTTCTCAACAGAGGAATTGACATTTTCTACAAAATCACCAATGGATTTTCTTCTTTGCTTAACACTTCCTTTGAAAGTATTGCTCGACATTTCAATAATGTCCTGAAGGACTGCCAACTGCTCTGATGGAGGGGCGCTATGAAACCAATCAGCTTTGCTACCAGAACTAATGTACTGCTCAAAATCTTTTTGTTCCTGCGGTGTAAGCCTGGACTCATATTGACCCGTTTCTGGGTTGAATTTTTTAGATTTCCCCAAACCTCTGTAAAAAATTCTTACAGACCTTGGAACGGTTTTAAGTATATCTTTGGTCAATCTTTTCTTTTCTGCCTTGCCTCCAACCATTGTTTCTTCACCAATGAGATTCCAAACTGCTGTTTGAATATCTCTAGTAAAGTTGCTGAGAACAAACTCAGGGTTAAGGCTGGTGTTAATCATGGATAAAAATCTATTAACTTTCCCCAGACTCCTTACTACAGCGTTCATGCTGTCTGGTGTCATATTTAATAAAGCAGCCCGTAGCCTGTCGTCCTTTATGTCTATATAGACCTGCTCTCCATCTATCTTAGCCCCTATTAAACCCTGCTGCTTTGCGGCAGTAGGACTGATGCTCGCAGGTTTTTCCCTTCTGGTAGTATTTTGCTGAATCCACTCACTCGGATCGCTGATTATTCCGTCCTGAATAATCTTTCCATTGCCTTTCTGAATTGCTGCTGCAAATGCTTTTCTACTGGCAAACTTCTTGTTCTGTAGTTCTAAATTTGACCCAACATAGTTATAGCTGGCAGAAAGACTAGACCCATATCTAATATCATCCTCACTGATAACTTCCCAGACCTCATTGTTTTTATTGGCTCGCGCTAATTCCAACAACCTCTGGCTGAAAGAATCATTGATGACTCCATCCTGTATAGTTTTAAGACGGTCTTGGATGATGGTACCTAACGGAGAATCTGCTGCCGTAGTTCTGCCTAATTTAAGTCTTTTAGGTTTCCCGACAGTTGTTAAAGCACTTCCGCCTCCGCCCCTGCCATCGCCACTATTAAAGACACCAGAAATATCATCTTTAATAGAAATATGGCCCCTCAAAGGAACGTAATATTTGAAAGTGTTTCTAACAATATTGGCATCCTTCTGAGAGAGAAGGCCATGCTTAACGCTGAAATCCAAAGAACCCTTAGTAATTGAATCAATATTTTTAGCAATATCTAATAAACCTTTCGCTTTTTCGTTTCCTCCAGTCCAGACATTTTTTTCATCGTTCCATTTCATCCCATAAAGAGATTCCATGCGGGATTTCACATATTCATTAGTAAGACGTTTTTTGCTCCCATCCCTGTAGACAATTTCGCCTGCGCCATGAGGCTTTGGATTTGGATCTTTGCTTGTAATCAAAAGAACTTTCTTATTGCGCTCCGGCGCATGACGCAAAACCAAAAACTCCTCCACAGCCTGTATATCCAAATCTTTGAATCTCTTATTGAGCTTGGCTATCTTTTTGCCGAGTGGTTCTAATTCATTATCTGAAAACTTACTGACAAAATCGCCAATAATTCCATGAGATCGCTCCTCTCCAAGATAAGCTGATTCTTCTTCTGTTAGAGGAGCAAAACGAGGGTTTTCTCTTATCTCTTGGTTAGATAAAGGTCTCAATCCTTGGCTTTGTCTTTGTGCATTTTCTTCTTCAACCGCTTCAGCCCTGGATTTGTCGATAGCAGATTCAATTCTTTTTAGTGCTATATATCTATCTTGTATCTGGTAAACAATCTTATCTCCAAAAACATGAGGATTCTCAAAAGTAAAAAATCTGTTTGGGGGCAATCCCCCTTCTGCGCGTGAGATTATTGGAGGAACCACATTATTATTATTTATTTCTTTAGCTAGAGACCCCGTTGCCGGATCAGCATTTAAGGAATCAATCTCTGAAACCGCCCAGATAGATAGCTGATTCGGTTCTTCATTAACAGGAACTGTAGCATCTGGCTGTCTTAATTGCCTTGCTCTGGGCTTAATGTACGAGCCTAAAACTATAGTAGAGCCGTCAGACTCAAACATCTCATATATCTTTTGCCCAGCTAAAGTATTTCTTATTTCCAAGCCCATTGCCATAAAGTCTTGCGAGGTTTTGTCTGGGCCAAAAGCCTGTTTCAAAAATGCTATGTATTCATTATGTTTTGGTGATCTAGAAATTGGATCGCTGACAATAAACAAAGCCTTGTCTAAGTCATTATGCCAAGTTACGTTATAACCATCATATTGAGGATTTGCCTCCAAACCAGTAGGAAATTTAGGCATATTAACTGACTCGTCTACACCCGCTTGCCTCTCTCCCTCTTCTAAGACTTTCTTTGCTCTGCCTTCCGTTTCTGTTGTCTGAATCTGAGCAGGATCTACATTAGTTGCCACCCAATGACCAATAGGCATCTTTCTTTCGATCAATCCTTGATTTTCAAGATTTTCTAAAATTTTTATTGTCGGGTTATATCCCGTTTTAAGAGCAGTCTGAACAGTGCTAATAGAAACAGGCGTATTGCTATTCTTTATAATGTTGTAGGCTTGACTAGACGCTAAATCCATTCCCTCAACAGATTCTTCTAATTTAGCCTGTTCTGCTTTTCGTTCTTCTACAACAACTGAATCAACAGAGCTTTCTGCCTCGGCCTCGTCAACCTGTCTTTGGCTCTCAGCATCTGGGTCTACATATTCTGGATCGTAGTCCTCTACCACTCGATCCTGGTTGCGTATGTCTCCCCTGACAATAGAAGATGTCGCTCTTGCGCCACCACCAAGAATACCAGCAGCAACTCCGACATCTATATATTCAGTAATAGCTTCGTCGCTTGTAAGAGACTGATTGGCCTGCAACCTTTCCAGCATCTGCTGACCTATTTCAGTCGGGACTTCTGCTATTGTTCCCGCAGCAGTCCCCTTAACGCCTCTGGTAAAAACATTTCCTGTTCTTAGGAAATTTTGACCTAATTTTCCCGCACTGGTAGCGCCACCCAATAAAAACCTGTCAGCAACAAAATCAAGTGCGGATTGTGGTATTGCATAAAGAGCAGCAGCCCCTTCGCTAACTTCTGTTTTGATGCCCTGCTCTACGGACTCTTTCTGCGCTTCACGATTGAGGCCATAAAAAAAAGGAATATTGGCTCCAATGCCGCCAATTACCGATCCAACTGGCCCTGCAACAAGAAATCCAGCCCCAGCACCAGCAAGTGTCGTTGCTAAAGTAGGAACCTGTTCGCCTATTGTTTCTCCGACAAATGTCAGACCAGAGCCAAGACCTTCTACATCCTGTCTTCTGGTAGCATAAGGTTCTGCTTCTGCAAGTTGCCTTTCCTGTTCGGCAACGCCTTCAGCGCCATACTCTTCCAGACCTTCTAATCCAGCAACCTTGCCAAGACCCTCAAGGGCAGATAAGTAGCCAGTCTGTACTACATCAATACCACGAGATAACCCTCTACCAAGAGCAGAACCAGGAGCATCATCTTTATCAATAGGAGGTACTGATTCAGCACTAGATATTTGGTTCCAATGCGATCTGGCAAAGCCAAGAATTTGTTCTTCTGTAGTGTTTTCAGGATGCTGCAACTCTATAACAGAGCCATCAGGAAGTTGTACCTCACTAACAGGCATCAATCACGGCCTTGAGCTAATAATTTGTATTTCACCACTTCCAATATTGCGTAATTCTTCAGGAAGTTCCCAATCTGTCCCTTGTTTTTGCAGAGATACAATTTGTCCAAAAATCCTGATTCTTGCAGCCTCTAACTCTTGTTGAATTTCACCCCAAGTTGGGATTGTGCCATCTGCTCTAGTAATTTTATTTCGCCGTATAATCTCAAGCTGAAGATCATCAAAAGTATTATTAAGAGTTGTTAATTGCGCTCTATAATTTAATTGTTCCTGCTCACTCAATTCTGCAGACAATGTTCTTTCAAACTCATATCTATGCTGAACGGCTGTATTTTGAGCAAGTGCGGCTGTAAATTGTTTTATGGCAGTATCATTCCCAGAATCCCTAGCTCTTAAAAGAAGATCCTCATACTGAATCTTCCTTCCAATAAGTTCATCTTGACGATCTTTATCGCTTTCGATAGCTCCAATATCTGCCTCGGCAATCGCAATATCTCTGGCAATCTGATCTTTCTGGGCCTGAACTTGAGCTTCTCCTCTTGCGAGTTCAAGTTCATGCTGAATTAGTTCTTGCCTATCTCTTATGCCTGCTACTGCTGTTCCAGCTTCTTTAAGACCACTAGCAGCATCACCTCTAGCAATCCCCGCTCCAAACTCTATCAATGCTTGATTGATAGATCTTTGATCGGCTCTTTCCTGAGATTTAAGAAGCAACTCTGTTGGATCGTAAGGTTCAACTTCCTGCCCCATCAGCCCAGTTAAACGCTCTCTTGCTGTTTTTAGTTCAGTACCTTGATCTGGTGTTGTAAGACCGGGTATATCTCGAATACCAACCTCACCTGGTGTTACTGCCCCCGTTTGAAGAACTGGAACATCTGGCACACCAATCACTTCTTCTGACCCTACCACTGGTGGCGGAGGTGCTTCTAAATTAAGAGGAGGGATAAACCTGTTTAAGTCCTCTTGACTCATACCGAAAAGTCTATTCAAACGCTCTTGCTCTCTTACCCGTGGGTCTGGATCACCGAAAAGTCCCCGTGGGGCTGGATCACCTAAAAGTTTATTCAAACTCTCCTGCTCTCTTACTTGAGGGTCTGGATTAACCATTAGCAATCTTGGGTCAATATCAGCCGGAGAACTAAGTCCTGCTGACGATATATCAGAGATCATTTTTTCTTGACTTTGACTTAAATTACCCTCTCCAGTAGTCAACCATGTAGGAACAAGTAGCCCTCTTTCGCTCAATAACTGCCGAGCTGTACTAAAGGATATTGGAACTTGTGAACCACTCTGCATCTTGATAATGCCGCCACTACGCTTTTCTTCTTGCTGAACAGGACTCATTCCTAATCTTTCCATCGCTTCTATATTTGCTTCAACATCAGTCTCGGAGCGTTCAGACAACCTCCTCCTTCTTGCTGCTTCAAGAAGACCCACAATCCCAAGACCAGCAGACCTTCTGCCTAAATTCAACCTAGAAATAGCTTGTCTTCCTAAATCTGAAAATCTATCTACACCAAAATTTAACAAAGATTTGTCACCAGCAATTCTTCTTCCCAAAGAAGCCAACCCCCCTTCAGGCAAACCTTGTATCGCTTTTTTAGCTATACCTAGCCCCCGTGGAATCCATCTAGCCGCAGTAGTTCCCGCTTTCAAAACACCACCCGCTATTGATGAAGTTGGTTCAGGAGCAAGCATCATAGCCAATGCTGCAACTTCCGCTGCTGTCAGAACATCCCCTCCAATTTGACTATAATCAAGAGAGCCTATCCCTTCTCCTTCATCTTGGTATCTATCTGGAATCCAGCCCTGTTTTCCTGCTAAATACCCTCCTTCCTGCATCCTGACTACACCACCCCCAGCCATCGGTAAGACGGAAGGGATACCCATATTGGTCGCATTCAGCATTGCCGACTGCTGAACAGGGTCAACATCATAAAGACTCTCTGGGCTGAACTTTGAAGCATCCTCGATAATCGCATTTGGAATTGGCCCTCCACCCGCCATCATTACCTGTTGAGGCTGTGAAGCCATAGGAGGCATCTGAGCCGCCATCATCTCTGGCGGCATCTGGGGTGGTGGCATCATCTGAGGCGGCATCTGTGGTGGTGGCATCTGAGGGGGCATTGCACCTACAGGAGCCTGTGGAGGCATCTGGGGTGGTAATGCAGCGATACCCTGTTGCTGCGGCGAGACTCCAGAAACAATCTGATCTGCCACAGTCTGCTGTGGTTGCTCCTCCTCTGCCGCGAATCTCTGTCGCATATCCTGTCTGCGCTGAATCTCTGAAATGACCAAGAACTGAGGTACTGCTCCTGAAGGGTTCTGAGCCTCCTGAACCAAAAGGTCATCTGGAGTACCCTTAATTAAATCTTCTTGCTGAAGGATGTTCATTTTTTATCCTTAACGTAAAGCCCGATATAAACCAACGCCAGCTATACCGCTGCCAAGCAATCGTTCCAATGAACCCGGCCCACCAAAAGTGGCCTGAGTCGTTCCAGGCTGAATCGGTAATCCACGGAGAATCTGGTTGTAGAACGCCACCTGCTCACGCGGATAGGCTTGCTGTCTCAGGAAATCCTGATAACCCATCGTCAGACCTTGCTGCTGTTGCTGTCTCTGTATTTCCCCTGCGGCCTGTAAGTTTCTCAGCCGTTCATAAGCCATCTGCTGCTGTTGCGAGCCAAGACCACCCAGCATTTGCGCTGCCTGCAATCTCTGCGAGCCAATACCCAGTCTCGCGGCACGATCCGCCTCAAACGCACGTTGCGCCTGACCAAACGCCTGCTGTCCTCCTCTGGACTGAATATCGCCTAATTGTTGAGCCAGGTTGCGTTCCCGCTCGGACTGCATGATCGCTTCACGATAACCACCCAGACCCCCTGCCTGTGCAGCCTGCTGCCCCATCTGGCTACCCATTATTTCTGATTGTCGTGTTGCTTCACGCTTTTCAATGTCAGTAACGAGTTGCTGATACGGGTCCATATACGTTTGCAATGTCTCAGGGTCGGCTATGGTTCCACCCATAGGCTGATAACCCAATCCAGCCGCAATATCACTGGCCTGCCCCATCTGGGTCGGGCTACCCGCAGCCGCCATCCCGGTCATGCCCTGCATCGCTACCTGCTCTTGGGGGGCAAACTCAGCAATTCTCTGACCGGGAAACGCCTCATAAGGACGCATGGTTTCATAGGCAGTACGCTCTAATGCCCTTCTGAAATACGGCTCCGCATACTCAGGAAGATTGGTAGAGGTCTGGGTAACTTCTTGTGGCCTGTTGCTTCCGCTGCTTTTACCGCCCATGACTACACCTCTTTCTCATATATCGTATAAGAACGGCTAAAACCATCCTGCTCCAGCCACTTCCACATTCCATGTCTTGCCGTACCCTCAATACCATCGCACTCGTTATCTTTCGCCCAACTATTGAATTTTTCAAGCATATCCCAGCACCAATGATTGAAGTTTTTACCACCCAGATATTGCAAAGTAAGCATTTTTTTCTTCGGGTACATCGTGAATTCAGTCGTAGCTACGCCCTCAATGATGTTGTCTTTATTGAACGCGACCCACAGATGCTGTTCAGTTTTACGCACAGACTCATAAAGAGACTGCATATCCCATCGCCCGTAAGACCTTGCAATCGCAGGAGCCAGATACTTCTCCACATCATCCCAAAGTGTCTGCACATAATTTGGCGGGATCAGCGCAATCGTGTGTGTTATTTTCCGTGGCGAATTTTTAGGCCGCACCCTCGGCTCACGGGAGATATCCTTGATAACGATATCCTCCTTAAGTGCGGGTTCGTTCATACTGGCATTGCTCCGCGTGGGTTGATCGCAGGAGGCTGTTGAGTTCTTCCTGTTCTTGCTTGACGAATATCAGCCATCATCCTGTCAAGCTCACCCGCTCCAGCATCACTGCTGCCGTTACCGATACCGGAAACCACATCGGCTGGAACAATGTACTCGCCCGGAGAAACAGCGACTCTCTGCTGGTCTCCGATCATCCCCATAACCTCATCAGACATTCCATCACCCTGCCCTGCGACCATCCCCTCTGTCTGTGCGCCGGGTTCTACGGAGTCCAACACCTGCTGTCTAAGCATCTGGAAGGCTTCCGGGCCAAACTGCTGGATGAACGCCTGAATGATTGCATCAGCCTGTTCTTGAGGAACCTGACCTAAAACCGCCATAGCCGTTTGTTCCACCAACTGAATAGTGGCTGGGTCTATGCCTGCTGTGGGATCGGTCATAGCCTGATCCATCATAGCCGGGTCCATCGGCGCAGCCATAGCTGGGTCAACAGGCATACCAACAGGCATGGCAGCTTCAGGCGCTCCCCCCACTAACTCTGTTATTCCACCACCCTGGTATCCTGACACTCCGTTTTGAGAAGCAAGCCATTCTCTTAAATCACTTCTGTATTCAGAGCCTCCGCCTTCTGCATCATAATCAGATCGTCTAGGTCTTCGGCTGAGATACGTTGACTGAACAGGAGCCGCTTGAACAGAAGCTTCAGGCAGATAACTCGTTACTGGAGCAAGAACGGGCGCAACTGGTGGAGGCGTTCCGATCAACCCCGTCCCCGGTCTGGGAACGATGCTCCTTTCGTCTGGTGGGGTCTGGCCCAGAGAAAGCATCATTGTTTTCGCTAACTCCTGAGTTCCCCGTTGCGGCTGCTGCTCATACCCTTGAGCCGCCCTCCATCCCCGCATGGCCTTCATATATTCCATAGCGCCTGTCTCAGCGTCATAATCTCCTCGTCTTGGCTGATAATCACCATATCTGAAACCAGAACCCCCTGCGCCCAGCGGGACTCCTGTCGGCCCTTCCCCGCCATAAATATTAGCCGCCGGATCATAGATTTGTGAGCCTGCTGCTGCCATTGCAGCCTGAGATGCCGATGGGACAAAAGCCCTGTTGGGGTCTAACGGGTCCATCACGCCCTGGAATGGCTCATGCCTGAAATACTCCAACTCCGGGTCAATCCCCGGTCTGTAGCCAGAAGCATATAACTGCTGCATCTGTGATGGCGCAATCTTGAATGGTCCCCGCAAGGCAGACTGCATTTCTGAATGGGACACTGAGGTCGGAGACCTCCCACCAGCCTGCATCCTGACAGGCTCGCCCATCAATCGGGATAACCCTTGCCGCTTTTCTGCATAGTCTCTTGGATTGAGGGAGATCAAACCGCCACCAGCAGCGTATCTTGGGTCTCTCGGCAAAATTCCAGAAGTCGGCAAGCCATAATCGTAAATTGATCGCCGCATAGCTCGATCTGCCTCTTCTTCGCTCTGAGCCAGCTTGCCTTCTCGTTCTGCATCTTCCGCAGCGTAGAGATCTTCTAATTCTTCTTCCGCCTCTAAACGGGCTAACTCAGCACCTCCTACACCTATTGGGAGAATCGCGGTAGGTTCCATAACGGCCTGACCCATCGCTTCTAATCCGCCTTCGGTAAACGGTTTAGTCAGCCTTTCGCCAAAACTGAGATCTTTCCAATCGCTTGCAGCACTAGCTAAAGTTTGCTCATACCCTGTTTTTTGCCCCAATAGCTTAGATAAATCCCCTACTTGACTCGTAGTAAGTTTAGAAGTGTCCCAACCAACCATTGCTTCAGGAGTTGCAGCAGGATCGAACCCCATTCCAGATATTCCTTCCCCTACTCCAGCCAAACCTTCTTTAGCTGCACCTGCCCCAGTAAATGCGTCCTGACCTGCACCTAAAACCTTGCCGAGACCAAAGCCCATAATCCCTGCTGCCAGTCCTTTGCCTAAATCCTTCTCTGCTATCGCTGTGGCTACACCGGAACCAAGCGCACTCGCCAATGCTGGTGCCATTACGCCCCCAAGAGCCGCCTTACCCAGCAAGCCCCCCAGCATCGGGATAAGAAAAGCAAAGGCTTCAGGCTGTCCTGTCACCGGATTGAGAGGCAACCTTCCAC
>Ga0114905_1001766_pt1 | contig 11607 bp, 20 predicted proteins | sample MalvireepMed_b05_FD_83499 | JGI IMG/M metagenome (GOLD analysis project Ga0114905, IMG submission 83499) | Marine viral communities from the Global Malaspina Expedition - Malaspina viral metaG DeepMed_b05 | ecosystem: Environmental > Aquatic > Marine > Oceanic | place: Mediterranean Sea...
AGCACAAACTAGATTTCATATTGATGGATCTAATTTTAAATATGGAATAAGAAGAGCTTACGGTAGTGTAGATTTAAAATGGCTAAAAGACAGGTCAACAACTAAAATAGAAAATTTTCAAGACCAGAGATACACATGGTTCCCATGGGTTCATGGCTTATCAAGACAGGTACGTCCGTGGAATGTGGGCCGCTCCGGAAGCGACTTTTTTATATCTGGTAACGGACGCAAAGACTCATGGGGATGGTTTTGGAATGATCAATGGTAAAAAAGCATTTACGCTCATTGAGCTTTTAGTTGTACTTGTTATTATAGGAATTTTAACAGGTCTGTTATTATCTGCTATAGCCAAAGCCAAGGGAGCGGCAACAATTGCTCAATGTCACAACTATCGCAGACAGTTGACTATTTATTATTTCGCCGCGCACGACGAACAAGACTATTATGATCCTTCTTACAAAGACATCGCGATGTTCAATGTCAGGCGCGAACTAATGCCTTCCCACAGTATTATACAAAGGAAATGTTATGACTGTCACCCCAGTGTCTCAATGAAATGAAGACAGAAATAGCGTCAAGAGCTTCCCTCTTTAACGCATATTCTGTAGGGTGGTAAAGAACTACTTCTCACCAACATTACCATCGCTACGAGGCCAACCATCTGCATCACCAGAACCTACATTACCATCAGGAGCACTCTGACCACCATCAACTGCAGTATCTGGTTCAGTTTCTGTCGTACCAGCAGGAGCAGTTCCATCACCGACGTTACCATCACCAACGTTACCATCACCAACGTTACCATCACCAACGTTACCAGCCTGAGCAGCCACTAACTCTTGATACCGTGCCACATCAGGCGGAACAGTACTACCGACACCAACATTCCCGGAACCTACATTACCTACATTACCTTCACCAATAGACATATAACTATTTATACCGACAGTCTTCTCTATCAACGTCAAACGTTCATTAAGCATTTCAAATCGATCATCAAGTCCACAAATCTTGTCCATTATTGTTCTAAACCTTGAAGCCATGTAAATATTTATATACCAAATGAAATTTAACGACTACCTAAAGGAGCTAAGGAAGCGCCGGTTTTCAGATACGGATAAAATAACTAAACTACTAAAATTTGAGCGGAAAGTTTGGAGAAAAATAGAGAGCGGAATCAACCCACCACCACAAAAGCATGTGCTAAAAAGGTTTTGTATACTAGTTAACTGCAAAATATATGAACAGAACCAATTGTTTGCTCTTGCAAAGAGGTGGAAACCTAGTCCACTAACTAATACAATGAACCATATAATAACACCATCGGTTGAGCTTATGAGGCACTACAAACCAGAAGAATATAAGCTCTGGTACAAGGCAGCGATACAAGAAAATACCCCAGACTATACACACAAGTACTGGGGTATTTAAATAGATTAATGACCAGGTTGACTAGTCAACGGCGCAGTAGTCGACTGACCACATGGTACAATACCTGCAGCAAGTATGTCTAGCACCTTCATTAAACCTTCAGGTGCTCCATCATCTCTTGCTTCAACGTGAACATTATACTTAGCAGAATTATCTGTAGTCCTTACATTTTCAGACTTCTTATTAGTAGTAACCGACGCTTTCATTGAACACGTAACAGGTGACCACCATGCTGCATATTTTGCTTGAGTACTAATACTACCTGTAGTATCAGATGAAGAAGTAGCTTTACTGGCTGCTTTCACTTCCATAGCAAAGTCTATTGTGACTTTCTTGACTGATAAATTAGGAACATTTACAATAGATAATATTGGTACTGATAAGTCATTTGGTTCTAATGTTGTAGACGTGACATCAGGTTGTCCAGCGGACACTTGTGTTGTAGTAACTGGTGTATTAAACTTGAAATCAACCGAACGCGCTGACATACTACCACTACCGGAATCGTCTAACCCAACGTCTTTAATAAACTGCTGAGTGATATTGGATAATTGTCCTTGCGCCTTAGCGGCCGCGATAAGTGGTTGCCCTATAAGGTCGGACATAGGGAGCCCTTTAAATTGATCTGCAATTCCTGCCATAACGAGAGTATTTAATTATCCGAACGACAAAATCTCTTAAGAAGGTAAAATTTTTATTAATTCTTGTCGGATTCTAGCAATTCCTTCAGGGGGCTCCGCGGCCTCTAACTTAAGTTTAATTTTAGCCATCCGCTTTCCGTTGACTGAACTTACTTTTGCACTAATCTCGTCATCCTCTATGTCTTCAAAATGGCCTAGCTCAACTTCAAACTCAATTTCAAGTTCTTTAATATTAAGATGTGTACTATGAGCCAGTGTTAGTAGTGGTACGTCTACATCTACAGTATGAGATCCGTCTTCATCGTTCGACGGGAGTTTTAAGGTATAAAAATGTGGCTTACCATCCTCATCGAAATAATTTTTAAGGAAATTTTGATAATTAAGATGTTCGACTTTCGTCTGCGCTAAGACTGTTGACCTGTATAAAGATTTAACTAATTGATTAAATGTTTTATTAGTCTTATCCTTGGATGATTTATTACTAGGCTTGAGGGCGCCAAACCCTTCCTTATTGTCATCGTCTTTATCAAAAACATACTTACCCACACAAGTATTTTAATATCACTTTAATAATATGCAACTTATCTTTTAATTATGTAGTTATTATCAGGTTGTTTTATTATGATTGTACCTTTGAAGCTTTGAGGTATTGGAACCTCCCAATCTACCTCAGGTGTAGACTGGGAGGCCCTATCTGATATTTTATGCGGAATGTAATGAGGCTGATAGTATCTTATAACGAGACTATCACTCTTTCATTCACCCGGATCGTTTCCATCAATAACTTTATCGCGATTGTTTTTAAACTCTTCGCGGATCTCTCTAATGCGTTTACCGACTTCTACTCTGTGAGATTTCATTGCAGCTTCCCATTCTTTGCGAGATGCTTTCATCTTGTCTCTTAAAGCAGCCTTTTCTTCATCAGTAGCATCTTTCCATTGCTTCCTGTCTACTTTACCACCAAGCTTCTTAGCAGCAGCTGCAAAAGCTTCTTTAAGCTCTTTAATCTTAGCATCATCACGGACTACTTTACCAAACGCTCCACCGTGTCCACGCTTACTACCACGTTTCTTAGCATCACCGCGCTTTTTGTCGCGCTTCTTTTTGGCATCTTCCCACTTTGCCTTCCAAGCTTCAACTTGCTCAGGTGTAGGTTTACCCTTACCTCGGCCTTTTTTATGACCCTTATCAGGACCACCATAAACGGTGGTGAGGCCAAATACCAATCCTAGAACTATCAATAAGCGCTTCATATAATTATTTATTCCCGTCTCTTCTTTTTCTCCATTCGTCGTATTGACGACGTCTTTCATTCTGATCTATATCAGATTTTATTTGATGTTGACCAGATTGCAAGCTCTCAATTCTTTTAAGCAAATATTCTTTTCTATCTCCGTCTTCCATTTTAGTAAGATACTCTAACCCTCTTTCAATAATTCTAGGATCTACCGTTGGTCTCCGAGAAGGTACCTTTACAATACTCGCCTGAGGAGTAGTTATAGGAGATTTCTTTGATTCTTTATCTTTACTAGATCGACTCCTACTACTGTCTTTACTATCTTTTTTAACAACTGTTGGTTTACCTTTAACACCAAGAACGGTAGTTTTTATTCTATTAGAAGTAAATGTTAATACCTGCTCTTCTCCATCATTAAGTATTTTTACAGCATCTCTTGATATAGTTAAAACCTTTACACCACCTGACTGTTCTCCTGCTTTTAAACTTAAGTATTTGTTAGGTAAATCCTTAGAGTATAGATGTACCTTAGTCTCATCTCGCAACCGTGTTACTCCCGTTAAGAAAAGCTCTATCTTAGGTGTCTCTATTAGGTTAAGTATCTCACTAGCAGGTGGTAAGATCATCTCTGTTAATTCAAATGCATTTCGTTCGCTAATAGATGAGTATGGACTTTCATCTGCAATAACAGAAATAGATAATAAAAACAATAATATGTACCTCATATAAATATTTAATAGAATGGAAAGAGAACTTGGATATAATTTTTTAAATACATCATTTACGGCGGCACCGTCGGCGTCTCCAGAGCTCAGTAACGAGGAAGACAATAGTGAGGATGGCGATTGTTGTGATAGCAGTTGTGGGTGTCATGATTAACATAATTACTTACAGCCGTACCAGGATAACCGATCGGCAGTCATATTTTTTGGTAGTTCTTGTATTTTTTGTAAAACAATAATATCTTGATATTTAACGTTTAATTGTGAAGTAGGTTCTTCAGTTATTGTTATCTCTTTACCAATACTATTTTGGATTAGTCGTTGCGCGTTATAGTTAACTCCAGAACGAGACCAATAATCATGAAATATAGCGTATCCATTTATTTCTAAATTATTCCAGTAATTAACTATGTCTTCTTTTACGTGAACGGCTCGATGACTTCCATCAACAAATAAAACATCATAACTATCTTGCAAGTTAACCTCATTAGATTTTTTATTTATTAATTGTAATCTACTCTCGAATTGCTCTTTTATCTTTTTTACATAGTTCTCATGATAGTTAGGATCAATACTTATTACAGGTACAGTAGAGCAGTTACATATTATAAAAGTACTACCACCGAACCGCCTTCCTATTTCTACAATTCGAGTTGTTGCCTTTTCACAGAAAAAATGAAGTATAGTTGCCTCAAGCGGACTCATCCGAATAATCCCTCTTTTGGGTCGCGAGCTTTGCCATAACCATTCATATTCCTCTATAGTATTAATTAATTTCACAATAAATCTTCGAAGCCATTCTCGAAGCCATGCTGTGGTAGATTTAAATCTGCGCAGCCGACTCCTGTTCTTACTTTACCAAATTCATCAAGAATTAATTCTCTTTGATATTTGTTACGAGGTTGTTGTATTGTTGTAAATTGTGGCTCCGCTTCAACAGGCCACGGATACAATTCTTGAAGAAAAGGAAATTTCTTTTTATTTAGAAACATATCTACAGCTTTAGCACCACCACCTCGGTGAGAATCTTTTTTTGCTTGTTCTATAAGTAAATAAGCCCCGTCAGGTTTAACTACATATGCATGTGTACCTATAAGATGTTTAAGTGTAAAGAGATTAATACCTGTAAACTCTGGTATTTTAACGTTACCATACGAAGGTTTACCTATATTGATTACGAAATTAAATCCAGTACCATCTAATATATTAGATGGAATTTGATTTTTTATAATTGCATCATGTTCTAATATAACTATAGGTTTATTAATTTCTATACATTTTTCCCATAATGTAAGATGTGAAAGAAAACAACCAGCGGCGGCATCCACATAACTACAATTATTTGAAATGTGTAATTTATTAGTATTAATGCCTTTATTTTGTAAGAGGTTTAAAGGATCATGTCTCGGAGTAAATGCACTAAAAATGTTAATATCTAAATCCGGACTAGTAGTACTCTCACAACATAACGGACACTGACCAGTTGCGAATCTTTTTGCTGAAGAAATACACCTTTCAGCGCTCTGAATAGATTTAGGATTCGTATCAATTGTAATTACATAACATTCAGCCTGGGTGTGATCACGTGTCATATTTTAAATATTTAAACATTCCTTACATTTTTGTATAAATGCATTGCGTTGTTCTGATTTTCTAGGTTCATATTGATGATATCAAATACCTTTTTTTGATAATATGATATATCTTTATTTAAAGAGGCATAAGCACAACTATATATACCTACATTCTTCGAATTCATCATGTAAGTAATCGTGCATGCTGCAGATTTCGCTCGAAGTTGAAACATGATAATAGCTTTTTCTTTATATAATCCGGATCCAAATTATAAGCTTGTAAGTCAATAAATTCGAAATCAATTAAATGTATATTATAGTTTTTATCAATACATATATTCTTGTTTTTAATATCTTTATGTTTAATATTATTTTTTACTAAATTGTTGGTAATACATTCTAATGTATTATGCAAATAATTATAATATAAATTATCAGTCAACCATTGTTTGGTATCAATTTTCTTCTTACGATGTTTTTTTTCTATTGACTTTAAAGTATCTCCACAATATGTCATTGTTATATTTAAAAGTTTAGAAACAATAATTTTTGGAAATGGAAAATGATTAATCTTTGGTTCATTAATAAAATTCTTTTCTAAAGAGTTAAGCACTTTGTTTCTCTCCTGAAAGATTTAATTACTTTTTCGGGATCTAGATGCCGCGGTACGATTGAAGGATATAACTCTCGACGAACTGTAAAGGATTTGTTTACAGTGTTTGATTCTAAATCTATTATAATATTAGGTTGAGGAAACATCTGATACTTAACTAGGAGGCGCCGATACACGTTCAATGAACTGTTTAGCTAATTCTATGCATTTATTATTAGACTCTAAAACTTCTTGATCAGTTTTACAATTGTGTATAGCAGTCCCTTGTGTGATTAGCAAATTTGCTAACTCAGTATAATAGCACTTATAATCGTACTTATTAATTTTTAACTTTGAAGGCATCTAACAATAATTGTAATATATCTTTTTGAACTTCAACTATTACTTCTGGTTCTTCTTCTACTGTAACTCCGCCTGCCTCATAATCTCCGTAAATGTCTTCCTCATCTCCTTCATCAAATGCTGATGTATCTAGATCTGGTTGTTTAAATACGGTAGAAGCAGATTCAAGAATATTCTGCTTCTTTATATCTATGATAATTAAATTTAATAACTGATTGGTAACTAAGTCCTTCTTAGCTCTTCCTAAAAAATCTGTACAATCTGCCTTTGTAAATACTCCTTCGAGCATTTGTATAGGATTCTTTAGTTGTGAGTAAACTAAATGTGGCAGATATAATTCTGTAATCTTAGCACAGTCTCTTATAACATAATATGCGCCTTTCTTAAGGATCTTAACTCCTGTGTCTGGAGACTTAGCAGCGACCTTAGCAGCTCTTAATAATTTAGCTTGCTTGTTCTTAGACTCCTTTAAGATCTTTTCTTCGAAATTCATATATTAATATTTAGTCTTTACCGCATCGCCCGCATCCTAAACCAAAAACTAATTTTTTCTTTATCTTATTTATATTCAGTCTATATATTGGATGTGGTTGGAATGTGATCACAAAATATAGCATTCTTAACTAAAAAATTAATACCCGTCTCATTCCGATAAACTTCTCCATACACTACTCGTCTTACTCCTGCTTGTATAATTAACTTAGCACAATCAAAACAAGGACTCATAGTTAAATAAATCGTCGAATCTTCGCTACTAATAGTACTCTTTGCTAACTTCATTAATGCATTCGACTCGGCGTGTAACACTTCTGGCTTAGTTTCATATCCAAATCTTGTCTCATACTCACAGTTGTTATCGTATCCAGCTGGTGTACCATTATAGCCATCAGAAATAATATGCCCATTGTTAACAATAAGACATCCTACCTTCTTTCGTTTAGCTTTAGATAATTGGCCCCACACGTTGGCCATTTCTAAATAAGTTTTATCTAATTGTAATTGCTTAGGCATTAAAAAACTGTAACTGTTTATATAGGTTACCGGTATAATGATATCGACCAATATGTACTAAATTAGTATCAGTCGCACAATGAATCTCACCGCCACACTCTCTCCATAGTTGACAGAAGCCATAGTCTTCACTCTCATACTTCTTAGTATCTTGGTTAACCTTAACAGAAAAAAAATCATAAAAATTATCTCCGCCTTTCATATAAAAATCAATATCGTTTGTATATTTTAAATCTGGTCTCTTTTTAATTATTGTCTCAAATACAGATCGGTGAATTAACATAAAGCCAGTCGCACCATAATTAACTTTAATATGTTTGGTAAGAGACGTGTTACGAGGTATTTCAGTACTAAAGTCAGTTATATACTGGTTCCAATCTTCTTTAAATTCGGGATTTTGTTTTGCATAGCCTTCTAACTTTGACTGTTTAATATACTTCTTACAATATGCTCCTATCGCTAATGGTTTTTTTAATTTAGCTACTTCATTAAAATCTTTTATTGTAAATGCCATATCAGTATCTACGAATAGCATATAGTCACAATTTGATTTTAAAAAAAATGCAGCAGATGAATTACGACCTCTACTAATTAAACTCTCACTTACAATAGGATGAAAAGTCCCGGTCATACCGTTTTTTAAAAGAGACTGCATTAACCCCATCATGCTAATCATAAACTCAACATGAACTTGACCACCATATGCTATAATGGGGATAAATAGGTTCACCTAATAAGGTAATTCATTCTCAGTTAGTAACTGATGACCAGTCGCAGTTACAGTTGGACTAGATAAACTAAGTATTTTATCTATATTTTCTTTCACTTTGGTACCTCCCCATCTAGTTTGTACCATAGTACCATCAGCTAGCGGGTCAATGCTAACTACAACATCGAGGTTAAATAACATCTCATGCCCGTCCACTGTGTGTAGTTTTATAAAATGTGCCATGTTAAATATCTTGATACCATTTAAGACAGTCTGGATTATCAGCTAATCTACCAGACGCTGTATATGCTGTTTTACGAATGTCATAAGGTATTAAATGTTTATTACGAGCCATAACTGTAAATTTCTGACAAAACTGTTCTACTTTTGTCCAAAATCTATATGATAATTTCTTTCGATACTCGTCAAAAATCTCTTGTTCAATATCCCACATAACCTTAATAGCTTCTTGACTCTCTTTACTTGTCACAGTCTTATCGACAAATTCTTTCGAATCTAATTTACCATCAACAAATGTAAATTCAAATTCAAACCAACAATCATCACCGTCCTTGGTAGTAAATGTAGTGTAAAACTTTATATCGCAGGTTATAGTGACTTTTTTCCATTTATCTTTACCGGTTCGCTTACTCAGATGCCCTCTATAAAGTTTATATAAATCAAGACTCCCACCAGTCATTGGCTCAAAATCTTTAGTCTGAAACTTATGATAAGTATTGAACAATTTCTCATCCTTCTTATCTAAGATTCCTCTTAAATAGGACTTCGGTATAATTATTTCATCAAACATTCCCATTAGTATCTGTAACCCTTATATTTGTATTTATCTTTATTCTTTTCCCATTCAACTTCTCGTTCGGCTTGTTTACGACTGCGATAATATATAGCTATTAACACAAAAACAAATACTGTTGGGAATAAAAATACTATTTCCATACTAAGGAGTTTCTTCGTCGTAAACAGGTCCTGTCACTTCTTTCTTTAAATCTTCCTTGTACTCTTTATCGGGATCTAGCTCTGCTTCTACTGAGGGATATCTATCAATATAATTTGGATCTAGTCTACCTAAATCAACATTTTTCTGATAAGTTTTCTTTAAAAATTCATTATGCTTAAAACTAGCTAATGGTGGATTGTTGTAACCAGTAGTTACTTCTAAATCATCATTACCAGATATTGCTTCCATTTTACCTCTAAACTCATTTGCGCCACTCCAAGTTACCTTTGTACCAAATAAATGCAATGACTTTAACTCTTGTAAATCAAGGAGATAAATTAATCCCTTATTTGTAATACTAGTACCATATAAGTTTAATCTCTGCAATCTAGGTAAATACATAGCAATCTTCTTACATGCCTCATCATCAATAGTCTTATTATTCGCTAAATTTAATTTACGTAGTTGAGGTTGATTTTGTAAACTATCAATTGCAACATGAGTAAGAACACCTCCCTTCGCAGATAATTCATAAATTAATCGACCGCCAGTCTGTTTTATCGCTCTAGCGAAATCTGCATCGTGTAGTTTGATTTTATCTGTGGCCTTCTCAGCATATGTTTCGCCATACAATAAAAGATAATTTAAATCTGGTGTCGCTTTAGATACATTCATGAACAATCCATTGTACTTCTGTACTATAGAAACTTCATCACGTGTTAAACCAGCATGTAAAATGCCTTTAACTTTCATCGGTGCATGCGATGGTGGGTCATCTGCGAAAACAGATCCTGCAATCAATAAGGGTAATATTATGTTCTTCATCTTACTAAATTAAAAAAAGGTGGCAGGACTATTTGGTTACCTGCAACTTTTCGGGTCCTCGATCAAAGTTATCTGATCACCCTACTTCGAACTACCTTCCAGTCCCTCAACCACTCGGCCGTCAGTCCCTTGGGCATACATTAACACTCGAGGCGAATGTTTATTCTGTCACACCAGAAACGGTCCGTCAACCGTCTCAAAATTCTTAGTTGTCGCAGCGCCACCTGCAATAAAGCGTAAAGTGTCTTACCACTCCTGTCCCAAACGGGCGACGGAGGCGTTGTACTCGCCAACTTCAAAATATTATACATGCTCTAGACAGGAGTGCAACTAATTTCTTCCCAGTTGGCGGTTTGCTCCAACTGCCAGCTATCGTAGCTTTGTAAGCCAGAGTCTCCACATGCGTAACATGGGAAGTATCCGTCACCTTCAAGGTGTTGCCCACCAAACCCGCCGCATCGAATACAGATGAGACCTTTTTTAGCTTCCGCAATCGCTCGATCTGTTTCATTAACAACATCATTATATTCTAATTCCATAATTACTTCCTTACTTTAAACTGATAGTGTGTCTTACGACTTCCGCTCTTAGCGACCTTCTCAATTATACCATCTTTCGACAACTTGTTCAAGACATAATATGCTCTAGGTTGATTATCCATATGCTTCTTTACATGATCAATACTAAACTTACCATCTCTGATCTTTTCCGCGATCTGTTTAATCGTGCTTGTCTCTTCTCTTACTCGCTGACTCTTCGGGGCGACTGTCGACTCAACTGGAACGTCTTTAACAGTTGTCCAATCATATCCACGCGCAGTGAAATTAAGCTCTTTAATCAAAGTTGGTCCGAACCTATTCTTTGTAATATTAAGAGTAACAGTCTTATCTTCAAGCTCGTCGAAGTCTTCATGACGCTTTAAATTACAAACGACATCTACAGAGTGAGGTAGAAGTGTGCTACCTTTCATCTTACCAGACTTAGTAATATGTGTAATGATAAAGATAGTAGTCTGATGAGCTTTAGCTGCAGCACAAATCTGTTCAACACAATATTTTTCATGTGACGTAGACTTGTCACGGTTACTATTCAATGATTGAAAACTATCGATTACAATTGCATCAAATTCAGGCACTTGCTTAAGAATGGTATCGATATTAGTCTCATTGCAAGCCATAATATTCTTAACACCAATCCTGTCACAATTGACCTTGAGCAGCTCCATGCACTCTTCTCCAGATACATACCCGACCCTGTATTTCCGAACGGAGAGACTTTCGAGTATTTGAAGAAGGAATGTAGTCTTACCGGTACCAGGTTCTCCACTGAGAACGACAGTGCTAGAAGGGAGAAACCCTTGGCCAAATGCTGAATCAACAACGTCGATACCAGTCTTGAGGCGCCGATAGAAGATATCCGGAACTTTAATATCCGCCACCTTCTCGAACTTAGTTTTGTTTATGTTTAACTTCATCTCTAACAACGCCAATATTATAGCATAGCTAGAGAGTCCGTCAAGTCTAAACTCGACTAGTTCCCATTAT
>Ga0114905_1001771_pt1 | contig 11592 bp, 5 predicted proteins | sample MalvireepMed_b05_FD_83499 | JGI IMG/M metagenome (GOLD analysis project Ga0114905, IMG submission 83499) | Marine viral communities from the Global Malaspina Expedition - Malaspina viral metaG DeepMed_b05 | ecosystem: Environmental > Aquatic > Marine > Oceanic | place: Mediterranean Sea...
CGAGCAAAATTGTTTCTAGCGGTATCCTGTAAAGGAAGAGGCGTCACTGAATAGGTCGCGGCGAATGCCGAAACACTTCCTGTTGCCAACAGAACGGCGGCGGCAAGCTGAGTTCGTTTCATTTAAAATCCTATTTACTGCTGATTATCTTCCAGCATACTTTCTAGTTCATCCCAGCGCGCATATTTCTGGGAAAGTAATTCTTCTTTTTCCGCCAGTTCGGCTAATGCCTTGGCAGTGGTATCGCTGTCTTGTTTAAAAAAGTCGGGATCGTTGACTTTTTCTTGCATGACCTCTAGCTCTTCCTCTAGCGCTTCTAACGCTTTAGGTAAAGACTCGAGTTCACGCTGATCTTTGTATGATAGCTTTTTCGTCTTACGTGGAGAAGACTTAGCACTAGGACTATGTGAACCTGAATTAGTTTCATTCTTTACCTTGGCTTTTTCGTCCTTTTCAATTTGCTGACGTTTTTCTTGTTGCTCTTTATACCAGTTTTCTACGTCAGTGAAACCCCCAATGAATTCCCTTAACAAACCGTTGCCTTCAAATACCACGCTACTGTTAGCAACGTTATCAACAAATTCCCTATCGTGGCTCACTAAAAGCACGGTACCGGCATACTCGTTCAGTAAGGTTTCGAGCATTTCCAAGGTTTCAACGTCAAGGTCATTAGTTGGTTCATCGAGCACCAGTACATTACTGGGCTTCAGCATGAGTTTCGCTAACATTAAGCGGTTCTTCTCTCCGCCTGAAAGTGACTTCACAGGCGCATTTACGCGTTCTGGCGTAAATAGGTAATCTTGCAGGTAGCTAATTACATGACGGGGATGGCCGTTAACCATAAGGTCGCGCTTGCCATCACCCACGGCGTCAATAACTGATTTTTCTAAGTCTAAACCGTGACGATGCTGACCGAAATAAGCAACTTCCAAATTTGTGCCTTGCTTACAATTACCCGAATCCGGTTGTAACTCGCCTAAAAGCAGTTTTATTAGCGTACTCTTACCACTACCGTTAGGGCCAATTAACGCCAACTTGTCGCCACGAAGTACATTTAAATTTAAGCCTTTGACGATAGGTTTACCTTCAATGCTGTAGCTTAAATCTTTAACCTCAAACACCATCTTGCCAGAGCGAGCCCCTTGGTGCTGATTAACCACAGCATTCCCTTGTACCGCACGCCGCGCTCTGCGTTCTTCTCGTAACTTTTTGAGGGCACGTACCCGGCCTTCATTACGTGTTCGGCGCGCTTTGATACCTTGACGGATCCATACCTCTTCTTGTGCTAGCTTTTTATCGAATTCCGCATTTTGAGAGGCTTCAACATCGAGGTCGTGCTGCTTTTTCTCTAAGTAGGTTTCATAGTTGCCGGGGTAGCTGGTTACCGTACCTCTATCGAGGTCCACAATGCGTGTAGCCATTGCACGAATAAATGCACGGTCGTGGCTCACAAATACTATCGCACCTTGATAGTTACTCAGGCTTGTCTCAAGCCAGCGTATCATTTCGATATCAAGATGGTTTGTTGGTTCATCTAACAGCAATAAGTCTGGCTGGCGAACAAGGGCTCTCGCGAGGGCTGCTTTTCTGCGCCATCCCCCAGATAGCGTAGATAACGAAATTTCTGGGTCCAGTTTCAGCATTGTTAGCGTTTGCTCAATTTGCTGCTCGAACTGCCACGCGTCTCTTGCCTCTAATTGTTCCTGCAAACGCTGAAGCTTGTTTAAATTTGCTTCACTTGGGTCCTCACCAACAATTCGGGTTTGGTGAAAGTAGTCTTTTAAGGTTTCACCTACATCGGATAGCCCTTCGGCGACATAGTCAAACAAGGTGACGTCTGTGGTTTGCGGTGGGTCCTGCTCTAATCGAGCGATGACCGTATTATTTTCGATGATGCGTTGCCCATCGTCGGCGATAACATCACCGGCAATAACTTTCATCAGGGTAGATTTGCCGCTGCCATTTCGGCCAACTAGACAAACCCGCTCTTTTGGCTGCACGACAAGTTCAACGCCGTCTAAAAGCGGCGGATTTCCATAAATGACAGTGATGTTTTTTAACTGCAAAATGCTCACTGAAGAAACTCCTCTAAATCGGCGGCGGAAAATGGCCAACCAATTTCTTTATTATTATCATCACGCTTCAACACGGGAATACGCGCACCGTACAAATGATACAGTTCGGTGCTATTTCGAATGTTCACTTTCTCTATGGTAAGCGAAGAAAACCTGGATGTGCGCGCAAGTTCGATATCGGCTAAATCACATAAACTGCACTGCGGACCGGTATAGAAGTATATCTTCATGAACGCAACACCCAGCACTGGTGAATTTTGCCCTTACGAGCAAAGTCTTCGGGTATGGTTTCCTTGGTAATATTTTCTACCTGTAAACCAAGTGCTGTAACCGCAGTTTCATCAAGCTTAAAACCGCGCTTGTTGTTAGAGAAAATGATTGTCCCCTGCTCTTTTAAGCAGGCCTTAGCGTCGGTGAGCATTTTCACATGGTCACGCTGCACATCCCACGTATTTTGCATGCGCTTTGAATTTGAAAACGACGGTGGGTCGATAAAAATCAAATCGTATTTGCCTTTATGCGTACCAAGCCATGTTGTGCAATCAGCCTGGATAAAGGCATGAGGACCGCTTAGTTTATTAAGCGCGACATTCTTTTTCGCCCAATCCAGGTAGGTGTTAGACATATCTACCGTGGTAACTGATTTTGCGCCACCCATAGCCGCAAACACTGATACGCTCCCCGTATATGAAAACAGGTTCAGCACGTCTTTACCTTGAGATAAGGCTTTTACCTTTTGGCGGGTGTTTCGATGGTCCAGGAAAAGCCCGGTATCTAAGTAGTCGGTTAGGTTTACGAGAAAACGTGCGCCATTTTCGAACACTTCCATCATTTCGCCAGATTGGTTAATTTTCTCGTACTGCTTGGAGCCCTTTTGCTGAGCACGTACTTTTAGCGCAATATTTTTAGGCGAAACGCCGGTTACGGCTGGCAGGTGAAGTAACACTTCCTGAAGGCGTTTACGGGCCTTGTCTTCAGATACCGTTTTCGGCGGTGCGTATTCTTGTACGACCAACCAGTCGCCATACCTATCCACCGCTACATTGTAATCAGGTAAGTCGGCATCGTATATGCGATAGCAGTTAGTATTGGCGCTCTTGACCCAGCCTTTCATGCGTTTCAGGTTTTTCTTTAAACGGTTGGCAAATTCGTGATTGCCCGCATCTTCACTAAATTGAACGGTGTTTTGTTCATCTAACACATAGTTAGCTAAGCGACATTCTAACTTACCGTTATTCATGGCATAGTCTTTGGTTGCGCGAAGCTTCAACACCCGTAGCAAGTCACGGTTGCTGCTAAGCAGCGATACATGCCAGCCTTTCCAGGCTTCTTTAAAGCGCTTACCCCAATCGCTAAAAAGCGGGATGAGCGACGTTAATTCACCTAAACGCTCGCCGTATGGTGGGTTAGACACCACATAGCCTGGTGTAGCCACAGGTGGAGACGATTTCGTAGCGTCTTGCTGAGAAAAAGAAATATCGTTGAATACGCCTGCAAAATCGGCATTTGCTTTGGCAATGGCCACCATTTTGCGGCTAAAATCACCGGCGTATATACCGCCACCACAGCTTGGCTTTTGCACCGAAATTGCATCTTCAAGTAGGCTATCCCACAACGTCGCTTCATGACCAAGCCACTTAGTAAAACCCCAGTACGAGCGCTTGATACCCGGCGCAATATTGCGGGCAATATAGGCGGCTTCTATAGCAATGGTTCCCGACCCGCACATTAAATCGACCAGGGGCGCATCGGTATTTTCAGTCCAGCCACTTCGCATTAGCATCGCGCTTGCAATATGCTCTTTGAGCGGTGCATCACCAGTTTCCTGCCTGTAAGCGCGCTGGTGCAAACTTGCTCCAGCTAAATCAATGCCTAAAATCACGTTATCGCGATGTAGCCTTGCGTAAACCGAGATATCTGGCGTTTTTCGCTCTACCGACGGGCGAGGCAGACCTTGCTCAACGAAAGAGTCAACAATGGCGTCTTTTACGCGAACCGCACCAAATTGGGTATTTTTGATAGCGAAGTTGGTTCCAATAAACTGTACAGATAACGTATGACGTGAATCCATCTGCATTTGCCAGTCGATACCCATTGCTGTGTTATAAAGTGCTTCAGCATCACCCGCTTTGCCCGATGCTAACACCCAGATCACGCGATTTGCTAAACGCGACCACAAACAAAGTTTGTAAGCGTCTTCCTTACTACCTTCAAACTGTATAGTGCCTGGTCCTTGCTTTATCTGAGCGTCTGGACAAAGAGTTAGCACTTCTTGTTTTAATAGTTCGTCAAGACCGCGACTGGTCGTAACCAGAATAGTATTCATTCATGTACCTGTAGTTTATGTACGTGCTTAAATCATATAAACACGTACATGAGAAATTGGTTTCGGGGGTATTATAACGCGTTTACGATGCGTTTAACGAGTGACGGGCCTTGATAAATAAAAGCCGAGTAAACCTGAACAAGCGAAGCCCCCGCATCTAGACGTGCCTGCGCCGCCTTTGGGGAGTCTATACCGCCTACACCAATTATAGGAATAGCGCGATCTAACGCTTTATTTAGCTTACGCGTCACCTCTAGGCTCATATCTGTCATGACCGAGCCGCTTAGGCCACCCATTTCATCGGCGTGTTTCAGGCCTTGTACTGCATCTCGCGATAAAGTGGTGTTCGTTGCAATAACGCCATCCATCTTACTGTTTATAAGTGAAGCAGCAATGCTTTCAATTTCTACGTCACTTAAATCTGGTGCTATTTTAATAAAAAGCGGCACATATTTACTGTGCGTTTGTGTAAGGGTTTCTTGTGCAGCTTTAAGGCCGACAAGTAACTTATCTAGCGCTTCACCGTATTGAAGGTTTCTAAGCCCCGGTGTATTTGGCGAGGAGATATTGGTGGTTACATAACTGGCATAGGGATAAACCTTGTTTAAACAAATCAGGTAATCATCGAGGGCATTGGCCTCTTCAGTGTCTTTGTTCTTACCTATGTTAATGCCAATCGGGCCCTTAAACTGCGCTTTTTTAACTTGCTCGATAAGATGATCGACACCTTTATTATTAAACCCCATGCGGTTAATAATGGCGTGTTTTTCAGGAATTCTAAACAAACGAGGCTTCGGATTACCCGGCTGCGGCCGTGGTGTAACCGTGCCAATTTCAACGAAACCAAAACCCATACTTGCAAATGCGTCAATACAGGCCCCGTTTTTATCCAGACCAGCAGCAAGGCCAACCGGGTTATCGAATGTCATGCCAGCCACAGTGACAGGCTTTTTGACTGTGGGTGCGCTGTACATCCATTTCAGCGGTGTATGTTGGGTCTTGTTTAACCAGTTAATGGTGAAATCGTGACTTTTTTCAGGCTCACACTGAAGTAGAAATTTTTGCACTAGGGATTGCATGGTGGTTTCGATCGCTCGCTAAAAAAAAGCCCTGCTAAACAGGGCTTATATCTTTAAGGTGCGCCTATTCTAATGGTTAGACTTCACGCTTAAAAGCATCAATTCACGTAAAGCGACAGAAAATTTCGCAAATTCGTGTGTCGTACTGGTCTTAAACTCTGACATCATTTGATACCAGCGCTTAAGTAGTACCTGATTACTTTCAATCCATTCATCTAAAATTTGATCAGCGTCGCTTATATCCCCACGTGACGCTAATAAGTTAGCGGCGATAGAGCGCTGTTGCCAATCAAGCTCTTCTCGATATGAGGCACGTGCTAACGCTTGCCAATGGTTACTTACAGCCTGATTGTTAATCTGATCTAAGAACCAATGCAGTTCTAAACGAGAGCCCAGTTGATAATAAAGCTTAGCAACAACATCCGTATCGTGCTTGTCTGCTTCCACAATTTGAGCCAGGTCGAAACTAGAGAACATATTCGAGAAGCTCGCCACTTGATAGGCGATATCTTGTGGCACACCCTTATCAATATATTGTTGGGTGGCAGCTTCAAGCTGTTTGTACTCACTTTCCACTAAATAGTGCTGCAAATTCTTAGAAAGAATATCAAAGGTGCCGCGATAGCTTTCAATTGCCTCTTCGATACTTTGAGACTTATTGCCGTGTCGAATGTACCAACGCGACGCGCGACGCATTGTTCTGCGCGCTTCATCTAGCATTTTAAGCTGAAGTTTTGCTGGAATTGCATTGTCTAATTCTTCTATACGCGCCCACAAGGTCTTCATGTTGAAGATACCGTGCACAATAGCGTAGGCATTGGCAATTTCGCTGACGCTGGCACCCGTTTCTTCTTGCATTCTAAATACAAAGTTAAGGCCCATGTCATTAACCATATTGTTGGTTAATTTCGTTGCAATGATTTCGCTTCGAAGCGGGTGTTGCTGCATGTGTGTAGCGAACTTCTCACGCAGTATTTTGGGGAACGCTTCTACTAATAGCTTGCCGTGGTAAGCATTGTCAGTAATTTCAGGAATATTGAGTGCGTCTTTAAGCACCATTTTTCCGTAAGCAATCAAAACGCTCAGCTCGGGACGCGTCAAACCTTGATCGGTCGCCACGCGGTCTGATATCTCATCATCACTTGGAATAAATTCCAGTTCGCGGTTTAACTGGCCTTCGCGCTCTAAGCCATGGATGAAGCGAAGTTGCTCTTTTAGCTGCTTAACGCCAGCTAGCTCGGTAATGGAGATAGACTGGGTTTGGCGATAGCAGTCTTTAAGTACAATTTCGCTAACATCGTCGGTCATATCGTAAAGCAACTTATTGCGCTGCTTAAGGGTTAGCTCACCGTCGTTAACCAAACTATTAAGCAATATTTTAATATTTACTTCGTTATCTGAGCAGTCGACGCCACCTACGTTGTCAATAAAGTCGGTATTAACACGACCGCCGTTTGCGGCATATTCAATTCGACCTAATTGGGTTAGGCCAAGGTTGCCACCCTCGCCTACAATTTTCGCTTGAACATCGCGGCCATTAACGCGTAAGTCGTCGTTGGCGCGATCGCCTACTTCAGAATGCGATTCTTTTTTGCTCTTAATGTAGGTACCAATACCGCCATTCCAAAGAAGATCTACTGGCATCTTTAGAATGTTATGAATAAGTTCATTAGGGGTCATCGTTAACTGACGTGTGCCTAACCACTTTTTCATTTCAGGCGTTAGTTTGATAGATTTTGACGCACGACTAAATACACCGCCCCCTTTCGATATCAGCTTGCTATCGTAGTCTTCCCAGCTAAGGCGTGGGTTTTCGAACAGGCGTTGGCGTTCTTTGTAACTCGCAGCTGCATCCGGGTTGGGATCGAAGAAAATGTGCATGTGGTTAAATGCAGCAATCAAACGGGTGTGCTCTGAAAGCAGCATACCGTTGCCAAACACATCGCCCGCCATATCACCCACACCCGCGCAGGTGAAATCAGTAGTCTGGCAGTCTATGCCAATCTCTCTAAAGTGGCGTTTAACCGATTCCCAGCCGCCACGAGCAGTGATACCCATTTTCTTATGGTCGTACCCAATGCTACCACCAGAGGCAAACGCATCACCTAACCAAAAGCCAAAGTCTTCTGCGATACCGTTAGCAATATCAGAGAACGTAGCAGTTCCTTTGTCGGCCGCAACCACCAAGTAAGGGTCTTCATCGTCAAGGCGAACTACATCTTTAGGTGGAACAATTTCACCGTTAACAATGTTATCGGTAATATCCAGTAAGCTGGTGATAAAGATGCGATAACATGCTTGACCTTCTGCTTGGATAGCCTCGCGCCCTTGGCCTACAGGCAGATTCTTACAGACAAACCCACCTTTTGCGCCAACCGGTACGATAACCGTATTTTTAACTTGCTGTGCTTTTACCAGGCCAAGTACTTCGGTTCTGAAGTCTTCTTGTCGGTCTGACCAGCGTAGGCCACCGCGTGCAACTTTACCGCCTCGAAGGTGCACACCTTCAACCCGCGGGCTGTAAACAAAAATTTCAAATTTCGGTAAAGGCAGCGGCATTTCAGGAATAAGTTCAGGCATCATCTTAAATGAGACATAAGATTTCTCATCGCCTGCTTCATCATTCTGATAGAAGTTCGTGCGCAAAGTGGCAGACATCATATCAAGGTAACGACGAATTATACGGTCGTCATCTAAGTTACTAACGTTGTCTAGTTGTGCCTTGATGGTGTCTAAAAGTGCCTCTTCTTTTTTCTCACTACGCTTTTTCTTCGGATTGAAGCGCTGGTCGAAAAAGTCCACCAGTAAACGGGCAATGTCTGGGTAATTAGCTAACGTATTAGCAATATAGTCACGACTGAAGGAGCTACCGGTTTGACGCATGTACTTAGCATAAGCGCGCAATACGGTTACCTTACGCCCCGTCATGTTCGCGCCTAAAATAAGGCGGTTGAATGCGTCGTCTTCTAACGTTTTGTACCACACCTTTGCAAACGCGTCTTGGAACAGGACTTGCGCCTTTTCCATGTCAAAATGCTGGCCGCTTTTGTGCAGCATGGTGAAGTCCATGACCCAATTACGCTCACCTTCTGAACATGTGATTTTATATGGGCTCTCGTCGATTACGCGTAACCCAAAATTCTCAAGCATAGGCAAAACGTCTGATAAGTGAATAGGCTCTGCGCGATGGAAAAGCTTAAGCTTAACCACCTGACTGTCGGCGCCTTCTTCTTGCGGACGATAGAACAGCATATCAAGGGTATGGTTGTCGTCTAGGGTCTCAAGTTTGCCGATATCAACCAGTGCAGCCGATGGAAGGTTGTGTTCCATGTAGCTTCGAGAGAACGCGTTGTTATACTTGCGTTCTAGCGCTTTGCCTGACGCCTCACCGTGGGCGGCTGAAATTGCTGACGCTAGTCTGTCGTTCCACGTTTTGGTCAACTCAATAATGTTTTGCTCTATTTCCTTCACATCGAATTCCGCGTTGTTGTCGTTGACTCTCGCAATATAGTGCGTACGGGCATATACAGACTCTGAGAAGAAAGTAGTAAATTCCACTTCCTCTGCTGCACCTAAGGACGCTTTTAAAAGCGCTTGTGTTTCTTTTCTTAGCTCAGTGTTGTAGCGCTCTCTTGGAACAAAAACCATGCATGAGAAAAAGCGGCCAAATGTATCTTTTCGAATAAACAGACGAGAAATACCGCGCTCTTGCATCTGAAAGATGCCCATTACAATTTGAGCAAGTTCTTCTGCCGGCGTTTGAAGAAGCTCATCACGAGGATAGGTCTCAATAATGTTTGCGAAGGCCTTGTAGGCATGGGTACCTGGTTCAAAACCTGAGAGCTCACAGATTCGCTTAATTTTCTCTCGAAGAATAGGTAGTTGGGTAACGCTATTATTGTAAAAAGAAGCCGAATACAAACCTAGGAAACGATGCTCTCCCACAACTTGACCATCTTTATTAAACTCTTTAACACCCACGTAATCCATGTAGGCAGGTCGGTGTACGCGAGCGCGTGAATTGGTTTTAGTTAGAATTAACGGATTCTTGCTAAGAGCTTCGGCTCTTGCTGAAGCAGGCAAGCGAGACAACAAACGTTCTCGGTCATTAATCGAGTTTTTTAGCAACCCAAGGCTAGTATCGTTTTGCGGTATCCATCTATGATCACCTTCAATAGCTTTAACGTCGTAATAACGATAGCCCATCATGGTGAAGTTATGATCGCCCAGCCACTCTAAATACGCTTTAGTTTGCTTTTTCGCGTCTGCAGAAACAGGCCAATTAAACGTAGCGCTCTTTTTTATCACTTCTTGTAGTGTGTTAGTCATTCCCTGCCAGTCTTTGACGGCTAGAGACACTTCATCAACCACTGAATAAAGCTCTTGCGTTAATGCATCAATGTCTTTTTTCGACGTTTGTGTATCAATTTCGATAAACAAAACGGTTTCTTTTTTCGCGCCATTAATAATCTTCCCCGGCTCTGCAAACGCGTCGACTTTGTTTGAGTTGTCTCGCTTGATGCCAATGGGGCTATGAAGAAATAAATGAGCGGTAATATTTAGTCGGTTCAGCAACATACGCACAGAATCAACTAAAAATGGCATATCCGAAACGATAATTTCAACAATCGTATGACTAGAGTGCCATCCATGCTTTGCTATTTCTGGATTAAAAACGCGAATATAAGGCGATGTATTATCGAACTTTGCTAGTCCGTTCCATAAACTAAGTGTTGCACCATACAGGTCGCTGTCGTTGCGATTTTCTAAGTCATCGCTTGATATGTTTTTATACAACAGACGTCCGAATTGCTGCACAAGAGACTTCTGCTTGGTATCTACTTTCTTGTCGATAAGTGCAAATACATTGTCTAGCAGTACTGAGTGTCGCTGTGAGGTGACTGTCATTTGTTAACCTTTTTTGAATGTCGTAATACCAATCCGACTTGGTATAAGTGCCGAGTACCAAACTATTTTCTCTAATAAATGGCGCTAATGAAAGCCCATTTTTAACCTTATATTAACAGCATAGATAACTATGCAAAAAAGACCCAAAAAAAAGGGCCTAACGGCCCTTTTTTCTGCTTAGCTATGCAAAAATAATTTATGCACCGGGGTCGTTCTTATTCCACCATAGGAATCTTGCAAGTGCGGGCAGTACAATTATTGCCCCAAGCATGTTTACTACGAACATAAATGTAAGCAGTATACCCATATCCATCTGGAACTTAAGTGATGAGAACACCCATGTGCTCACGCCTATTGCTAGCGTAATACCGGTAAATAAAACAGCGCTTCCACGCTCTTTAAGTGCGGCGAAATAAGCTTCTTGCACCGTCGCACCTTTCTTCAACATTAAGCTCTTCGTAGAGAGTATATAAATACCATAGTCCACTCCGATGCCCACGCCAAGTGCGATAACTGGTAACGTAGAAACGGTGAGGCCAATTTGAAGGTATGTCATCAGTGCTTGGGCCAATACTGACACCACGTAAAGTGGGATAACCACTACTAAGGTCGCTCTGATTGAGCGGAAGCTAATAAGACATAGCGCAATTACCGCACCGAACACGTAAAGCATCATTGGGTCTTGCGCTGCACTCACTGCTTCATTAGTTGCGGCCATTACACCCACTGGGCCAGACGCTAAGCTAAACTTCATATCGTCACTTTGGTATTCAGCGCGATATGACTTAACGGCGTCAACGACGCGAGAAATCGTTTCAGCTTTATGATCTTCCATAAACAGGATTATAGGCATGACCGAGCAGTCGCCGTTTAATAGACCTGATGATGTTGGAACACGAGAAATAGCTTGAACTAAGGTTTGCTGGTTGCGCGGAATGACTTGCCACTTGACGTTACCTTCGTTGTAACCTGCATTTACAATTTTCGCTACCGAGGCCAACGATACTGCCGATTGAACACCTTGTACGTTTTCCATTTTCCACTGGAAGTCATCCATGGCCTTCATCACGCTATGCGATGTACATGCCTCTGGCGTAGTTTCTACCAAAATGGAAATGTAATCGACCGTAACTTCGTACTTGTCGGTAATAAGGAAAGTGTCTTGGTTGTATCGCGACGTCTCATGAAGTGCAGGTGCACCAGC
>Ga0114905_1001774_pt1 | contig 11581 bp, 3 predicted proteins | sample MalvireepMed_b05_FD_83499 | JGI IMG/M metagenome (GOLD analysis project Ga0114905, IMG submission 83499) | Marine viral communities from the Global Malaspina Expedition - Malaspina viral metaG DeepMed_b05 | ecosystem: Environmental > Aquatic > Marine > Oceanic | place: Mediterranean Sea...
CATAAAAGGAATAGCTGATTTGATGGACCCGGGTTGGAAAAAATTTCCATGGACACCGGTTGGACTAACCGCTTTAATTTTAGAAAATTTCAAATTGCCTGCTTGGTGGGATAAAGACGATAAAGAAAAAGAAGAAGCAGCCGCAACAGGAGAAAAGCCGTGTCCCGAAACAATTGATTCTGCAGGCTTTATCCGTGTTGGTGATGAGGCCACAATGGCCGCGGCCATGGCCCTGATGTTCGAAAAAACGGGTGAACAACTTGAGAAAGGCGCAGCCGCAGCCGCAGCAGAAGAAGCCAAAGCTGCCGCGGCAGCTGCAGCAGCCGAGAAACTAACAGCGCTAGATCACTATGTGGCTTTTGGCGGCAATAAAGATCTTATTACGTCTTTATGTTCCCCCATTCAGATATCTGAAGTTTTTAAATCGAGCCCGCTAGGAATAAACTTAGGTGCATTCACCGGCGGGCAGATTGATACTAAAGCTATAGATTTTTTGAACTTAGAAGAGTTTGCAGTGAACTACGAGTATTCTTTATCCGCGGGCACGCTCCAAGAGATGCCTTTATTTGAGGGATTTATAGATGGTACAGCTACAATCTGTAATGGTAGGCCCTGGTATGATGCTGATGATCCAACGTGGGGCAAAACTGGCAAGTATTTAGACCCGGGCCATCCCTCAGTAGGGTACTTTAATGAGGACTGGAAAGGAGGTTGGATCAAACGATCGCCAAGCAATATGTTGCCGGGCGCCTATGCGAATTTTACAAAGAAGTATACTCCTGGTCCAAACTATAAAAATGATACGATGATATATTATGCCCCTGCAGTTACTTCATGGATTACAACGGCGGAAACACCTAATGGAACAGTCAGCGTCTCTGTTCCAACAGCTTTTGTTGGCCCAACTTGGAATTCAGCGATTCCCTGGGAAGATTGGTATCGTGAAGATCTTCTCCTCAACGCCGGTCAGGCTAGCCAAAAGGGCTGGGCCCGCTGGAGGGCACCAGCTGCCAAAACATGTCCAAGCTGGGTACGTGTTTACGAGCCAATTAACACATACAAGTCGATCGATTCTCAGAAACAGATTGCTATCGCCGCAGTTGAGACGGCCATAATTCATCTACATGTAGCTAATAAAATGCCGTTTGAAAGTGAATCTGATGCACTTGAAAAGGTTCATGCATGGATAGAAACAAACTTGGGCTGGTATATGGGAACCACACCGCAGGTGCATCCAACGACAGGTGCGTATTTGGGAGTATCGATGGGGTGGACCGTACAAAAAATACTTAGTTCATTACACTCTATACCAGGCTTTATTGGTGCCCCATGCGACACCGGCCCGGTCTCAGCAGGGGGAATTTCCTCAACGCCTACTATACCAACTGAATCGGAGGCTGACAAAAAAGGATCTTTTGAACCACATTAAACCTTGATTAATGTTGGCGTATAATTTATGACATTTTTGGATATGTTTAATATTATAGTGGGAAAAATGTCATAAAAATCTATTTATTTTTAAAGGAGAAACATTAATGGCTATAGGTTATGCTCCTCGTTTACCACTTCAAAAAGACGATATAGATGGGTATGCACTAATAAAGACCACTAGATCATTAATTCAACAAAATTTTAAGATGCTAGTGTTGACAGCTCCTGGCGAAAGAATGATGGACCCTCGTTATGGTGTCGGCCTCAGGAGATATCTTTTTGAGCCAGATACGCTTGAAGTAAGGGGAGAGCTTAGAGAGGCCATTGAAAGACAAGTACAGATGTATTTGCCATATATTATGTTAGGAGGATTGCAGATGCAATCCCGGGAAAACCAGCCAGAGATGTTAGATAATGCACTGCAGCTGCGCATACATTATTCCGTCCCTTCTTTAAGAGAGGTCGCACATTTGGATATTGACGTAGTTAGTATGGATACTTAATAAGAAAGAGGAAGAAAGAATGTCTGAAGAACCATTTTTCGAACCAGCAATTGATTATACTAGTAGAGAGTATCATACAATTCGTGAAGATTTATTAGAGCACGCTAGGAGATACTATCCTCTGTCCTTTAAAGATTTTTCTAGTAATTCATTTGGTTCATTGATGATTGATACTGTGGCTTATGTCGGAGATGTTTTATCTTTTTATTTAGATTATCAAGCAAATGAATGTTTTTTGGATACTGCAATAGAATATAATAATGTTTTGAGGCTTAGTCAACAATCTGGCTATCATCATATTTTTAACCCTGCCGCAGCTGGAGTGATATCGTTTTATGTACTAGTACCTGCCCTGGCAAATGGAATTGGCGTAGACACAAAATATATACCAACTTTAGGACGAGGAATAACTTCAGTTTCTTCAAATGGGGGAGTATCGTTTATGCTAGCAGAAACTGTTGACTTTTCGTTAGATAATAACGAAGTTGTTGTTGCAAAAGTTGACACAGACACTGGCGCCCCAACTCATTATGCAATCAAAGCCAATGGTCGTATTATTTCCGGAGAAATTGCAAGAGAAGAATTTACAATTGAAAGCGCGGAAAGGTTCAAAACAATTACACTAAACGAGGGAAGTGTAACAGATGTAATTTCTGTGACAGATTCTGACGGTCATATATGGTCTCAAGTAGAGTTTTTATCACAGGATACAGTGCATGCTTTTTTACAAAATACATCAGCCGATAAAAAAGAAGCTCCATATATTTTAAAACCCATTAAAGTGCCAAGAAGGTTTATTGTACGAAGAACCACTCCGAGCACAGTACAACTTATTTTCGGAAATGGCTCAGATGATGAACTAGCAGAGAATAGTTTTGTTGATCCAGCAAACGTCGTTTTAGATTTATATGGAAAAAACCACATCACAGATGATTCTTTTGATCCAAATAAATTACTTAAAAGTAACAAATTTGGTGTAGCACCAGCGAATACAGTACTAACTGTGGTTTATAGAACTAATACTACAGATAATGTCAATACGGGCGCCAGATCTATTAAAACCATTAATGACACTCAGTTTAATTTTCCTGCCATAATAGAAGGAGAGGTTTTAAATGAATCCAAAATCGCAGATGTAATGAGTTCGCTTCAGTGTGATAATGAAGCCCCAGTCGTTGGTTCAGTCAGAGTGCCGACATCAGAGGAGCTTCGACGCCGCACACAACATCATTTTGCCACACAAAATCGCGCAGTTACGTTAAGTGACTATAAAAGTTTAATATATAAAATGTCCGGCCAGTTTGGTTCTGTGAAAAGATGTCATATTACACAGGATGCAGATTCTTTTAGGAGAAATCTTAATATTTATGTTATTTCCGAGAATCATAGAGGAGAATTAATTAACACTTCGTCAACCATTAAGGGAAATACAAAAGTTTGGTTAAGTCGATATAAAATGATTAATGACACTATTGATATCTTAGATGCTAAAATTGTAAATTTAGGCATTGAATTCGAAATATTTAGCAGATCTGCTATGAACAAATATAGTGCTTTAGAGCGCGCCACTGATGCTTTGGGGAAATATTATACGACGACTTATTTTGATATAGGAGAGAGCTTTAACGTAACAGAAGTTTATAAAATTCTTAATGCAACCGCTGGCGTTACTGATACCACCAGAGTTAAGATCACAAGAAAAGATTCTCTAGATCATTCTAGCACATTTATGGACATAGAAGAAAACATGACACCAGATGGCAGAGCAATAAAATGTCCAGATAATGTCATCTTTGAAATTAAATTTCCAAGATCGGATATAAGAGGAACAGTTAAATAATGGCTATCAAAAGATTTGTAGCAAGCAAAGATACTACAATCACCAATGCTTTCAAATCAGACTTACAAACGCGCGCCACAGCATCAAATATGGGCGCTTCTGATTCTTTGGAGGTCTTTTCTATATATGGTCAAGCGTTAGAAACAGCTACTAGTAGCAAAACAACAGAATTATCGCGAATTTTAATTCAATTTCCAATGTCATCAATTTCTTCATCTAGAGAAAGTGGAGACATTCCTCAAAGTGGAAGCGCAAAATTTTATTTAAGAATGTTTAACGCAGTACATCCACTTACATTGCCCAAAACCTTTACACTTACAGTCTCTGCACTTACTAAATCTTGGGAGGAGGGTACCGGTCTAGACATGGAAAGCTACGCAGATAAAACACATGACCAAGAGGGGGCAAATTGGATAAATGCTGGCTCAGGTAGTTCGTGGGAAACTCAAGGCGGTGATTATACTACAGACAATGGCAATAGTGCATATGGCTATTCTAGACCACGTGGATTAGCTACCGATGCATCTTCTTCTTTTGTTGCTAGTTTCACAGATGGAACAGAAGATTTAGAAATAGATATCACTACGTTGGCTGAACAGTGGATTAACACACAAGGGAATTCCGATGTTTTAGGCTCCAAAGACAACTATGGAGTTATAATAACACTGACATCAAGCCAAGAAGCTCATTTTTCTGGCACAAATGTGGCATCTATGTACCCTGGATATCACGTAATATCTGGTACAAACTATTTTCACCACACTGCTGGTTCGATAAGATCATATTATACAAAGAAGTTCTTTGCCAGAGGAACAGAATTTTTCTTTAAACGGCCGGTTATAGAAGTTCGTTGGGATTCTTCTAAAAGGGACAATAGAAACAGTTTTTATATTAGTAGTTCACTAGCTTCTGGGGCGGACAATTTGAATACTTTATATATGTACAATTATGTTCGAGGTCAGTTAAAAGATATTCCCGGCCTTACCGCGGTCGGGGATGGAAAAGAAAAGCTTTGTGTTAGGATATATCCAAGTTCAAGTCTTGGGAAAGGCATTGATCAGGCAAAAACCTTGCCCATTGATGGCGTCGGCAGCGTAACTGTCAATGCACATACTGTAATTACTGCTTCTCGGATTGAAACTGGGATATATTCAGCAACATTTGCATATACGGGAAGTGATCCAAAAATTTATGATGTGTGGTCAACCAGTTCAGCCCCGGCCTTTAATTCGGCCGGTGCATCTTACGCAGAGTTTTTTACTGGTTCTATGATTACTGTTAAGTCACTTAGTGGTAGCACACCGAGCCACAATCCAAATCCAACACATGTTTCATCTATAACTAATTTAAAACCAGTGTATACAAGTGAAGAAACTGCTAGGTTTAGGCTTTATGTTCGAGAAAAAGACTGGAATCCAACTATTTATACTAAAGCATCTTCTGATATTGAAAGTAAAACTATTGAAAATGCTTATTATAGAGTTTTTAGAGTTAGTGATAGCTTAGATGTCGTTAAATATGGTACTGGTAGCGCTAACTTAAATTACACCAGGCTTTCTTACGATATTAGTGGCAATTATTTTGACTTAGATATGTCTTTGTTAGAGCGAGATTTTGCCTATGGCATTAAATTTATTTATTATATTAATAAAAAATATACAGAACAGTCAGAAGTTTTTAAATTTAGAGTAGAGTAGCTAAAATATGAGTATAAAAGACTTATTTAACAAAACATATTCCTCTTCTAGTTTAGACACCATAGGCGAAGAAGCAGAATCCTACCGATACATCTCATCATGGAGACAAGACAAAGATAGATTTATTCCTGCAGTTGATTTTTCGAATGTAGAGAATTTTGCCAAATTTGGTTCCGCGGAACAATATTATGAAGATGCAATAGGAAGAATTTATAAAACTTATCCTTATGATGGTTCTTTATATGAAAGGCTAGACTGGCACAATAGCGCATCTTATTTTGATATTCACATTTTTGAAAATGAATACCCTCGAACAAATGGTTATATAATATTTTCTGCTCATACTGGCGGCGTGGGAGCAAGTGGCTGGGGTTCCCAAGACGACATATATAATGGTTATGGTACACCTTCAACTGGAGCAATTGAATATATTTCGATTAAGGGTGGCCCACATACTAGCAAACGCACTAAAGGCGCAGATATTCAAGACACTTTCGGCGACTGGAGAGATGGCTATGCCAACGTTTTTGATGTTGGCAAAAACAGAGAATCCAATTTAAAACTTGGAGGCGTTGAAGGCAATACTGTAGAGTTTTGGATGAAGAAGAGTGAATTTCTTCCTTCGCTTACAAATAAAGAAGTTATTTTTGACGTTGCTTTAACTACAAATGGCGGCTTATCGGATGAAGACTATGCTCGCTTAACAATTGAAATGTCCGGCGGCCAAGGATACAGCGATTCACCATTTTATGTTACATATATGTCTGGTACAGAACACGCAGCAGGTTTTGCAACTGCCAGTATTGGCAGCGGGCTTACAACTGGAAGCATAGCTGATAACATTTGGCACCATTATGCATTTACATTCAAGAATGTTTCTTCTAATCTTGAGGCCAAACTATACATCGACGGCAGGTGTAATCACACCATTACTGGTGGTGTAGAAAACCTTTATAAAGGGTCTGCAGTAAGCTCACAAACGCTAGCCGGGACAACTGATCATGTTAGTGGTGCACTAACGGGCACAATTGGTGCCTTGTGCGCACATACAGTTGATTCTACTAGGACAGAAGCTGGACTGGGTTGGGGCAAATTATCTGCTTCGTTAGATGATTTTAGATTTTGGAAAGTTAAAAGAAGTTCAAAAGATATCAATTTAAATTATTTTAGAGATGTAGGAGGTGGAGCAAACACTGATTTAGCCAATACCGATTTAGGCTTTTATTATAAATTTAATGAAGGAATAACACAAACCTCTTCTATCGATCAAACAATCTTAGACTATTCAGGAAGAATTAGCAACGGAACATTCAACAATTACAGAACAAATTCTCGCAGCACCGGCTCAGCGATAGTAGAGGCTAGTGCTTCAGCAGCGGAATTCAAAGATCCAATTTTGTATTCGTTCCATCCAGATGTAGACGGTTACGCTGAAAGTAAAAGAAAAATAGGCCTTGAATACGATCATAGAAACAATGCTTCTATATACCACTCATTGCCTGCTTGGATTATCGAAGAGGATGAATTCAAAACAGATCTGACTACTAAAAAACTAATCCAAATTATGTCTAGCTATTTTGATAGTCTTTGGCTGCAAATAGATTCATTAAATAAATTAAAAGATGAAACATATCTTAGTAGCAGCTTTAAACCACTTCCATTTGCAAGAAAATTATTAACCAATCGAGGTCTTTTTACGCCCGAACTATTTGCCGATGCAACGATTGTAGAACACATGTTACATCAAAATCATAATAAGAAGTTCGAAGATAAAATTCATAATTTAAAGAACTTAATCTATCAGAACATATACAACAATTTAGTTTTTATATACAAGTCAAAAGGCACAGAAAAAGCATTTAGAAATTTGATTAGATGCTTTGGTGTTGATGATGAATTAATCAAATTTAATATTTATGGCCAAGGGATTACATACGACCTTAAAGATAACTTTAGAGACACAGTTATAAGAAAAAATTATATTGATTTCTATACCAATGACACTCAGGCAGCTACTGTTTATCAAATGACAGCTAGTAATTTTAGTGATAATTTAAGTTCAACATCATTTATGTCAGGGGCGATTGATTCAGGATCTGCTATAACCTTTGAAACAGAGGTAAATTTTCCTAGACACTTTAATAGCACCGAATCGGGCTGGATACCAGTTGGTTTTATATCAAGTTCAGTTTTTGGTATACATATGCCAGCATTATATACTGCCGACGAAGGAGACGCCGCTTGGAATGAGCCAGATTATGCTAACTTTCAAGTATACACCGTTAAGAAAACAATAGAAGAAAATGTTATTACTGGTAAGGGCTACACCAAAGCTGATGCGCGATTTATGCTCACAAGCTCACAAGACAGTTTAGCTATTGAATTAACTAGTTCGCTAATCAAGGGTGTATATGATAACAAAAAGTGGAATTTTGCCGTACGAGTGTTACCGGAAAATCATCCACAATCTTATAAGCTAGGTGGTACCCACTTCGCAAATCAAAATTATAAGGTTGAATTTTATGGTGTTAATATCGATAAAGATGTTATTTCAAATTCATTTTTTGTTACTGGAACAGTTAGCGCCGCACGCGGGGTAACATTCTTAACTAGCTCAAAACGTCTTTATATCGGCGCCCACAGAACAAACTTTAGCGGCACCGTACAGGCGCCCGCTGATATGCGCATATCCTCAACTCGCGTATGGGCAGATTATATTTCAAATCCTGCAATTAATACACATGCAAGAGATGCTTCTAATTTTGGCACTCCAAATGCCTATTGGCATGCGTACCCCGGGCAGACAAAACTGACTGACAATTATATACCACAGCTAGAAACATTGGCTTTGCATTGGGATTTTAGTCAAATAACCAGTTCTAATGCTGATGGATTTTTTGAAGTAAAAGATTTGTCTTCTGGGTCAACAAAGTTGTTAGATAGATATGGAAAGCACAGCCACATGCTTCATAAACAACATACTGGCGTTGGTTATGATTTCCCCACGGACACCACAATTATAAGCAAAGAATTTGTTCAGAGTTCAAAACAATCTTTACCTGAAAACTTACATTCTTCTGATACTATTAAAATATTGGAAACGGAAGCAGATGATGATTTAGTATTTACGCGAGAAAGTAGACCAATTAGTTATTTTCATGTTTTTGAAAAAAGCATGTCCCAAGTTGTTTCAGAAGAGATAATTAACCTTTTTGCGACAATTATTGATTTTAATAATTTAATCGGAGAGCCAGTTAATAGATATCGGCAAGAATATAAAGACTTATCTAAATTGCGACAACTTTTCTTTGAAAGGGTTGGTAACACTCCTAATTTAACAAAGTTTATTGATTATTATAAATGGATTGATTCAGCATTGGGTACCTTGCTAGAACAACTAGTTCCAGCATCTGCAGAGTTTGGCCAAGGTATTCGAAACATGGTCGAAAGCCACATATTAGAAAGAAATAAATATTGGACTAAATTCCCCACTTTAGAAATGAAATTGGATGATCCTGAAGGTCATGTGTTTGGTATAAGTGAAATGCTTTATAATTGGAAATACGGTCACGCCCCTATTGCAGTGTCTATCTCTGGTGAAACGCATCAAACTGGTAGTTGTTTGTGGTGGAAGGATCGATCAGAAAAAGATGCTCCATTTTCTAGCGGAGATTCCGTTGTTGATGGTGAAAGGCACACAATTCAAGCACAGTATACTAGTAAAAAAGTTTCTGGATCAACCTACGCGGTGAGAAGATTTTCTCGTCCGTATAGATATAAGGTTGAAAGAAATAAAACAATTCATGGCGGTATTAATTTTTCTAGCAATAAAAATCTTGATTATTCAAATGCCATGTTTAGAGTTTTTGATAATTCTAATGCGAACAACTATTTGCAAGCATCTGCATCATTTTTCAAAACAGGCAGTATTGATACTTATAGCGGCCTCATGTCTGTTAACTGCCAAGATAATTCAACTTTAAATACAAAACGTAAATTTGCCTTCAAAGTTGAGGGGGCAAACTCAAAAATTGAAAAGGGCGAGTTTTTGTTTCCATTTAATATTCTTGATCAAGATAAAGTTGATCAAAAGCTCGACAGCAATCAGGGCCCAGCTAATGCGCGCTTAGTTAATTTGCACCACGATACATATGGTTCGGATAGAGAAGTGCCACTGCAAGGCCCATTCACGGAAAAATTTGTTGGTGGCAAGCAACACAGACATATATGGAATTTCGCCGCCCTCATTTCTACAAGTAGTGCCGACCCACGTGGATTTGGAGGCCTCCAAAGCGAGGATATAACAACGAGACCAGAGGGGTGGAGACTATCACAGTCTGCAACTCCTAGTAATGAATGGTACAAATTAAGCAACCCTGTCGATTCAGATCATGGTGGGTTTAGTAATCCTCGTGCTGTTTTTTATCGTGACGAAACAGCAAAAAGACCAGTTAACATTAGGAACATTAGACAAACAACAGGATCTTTAGCTAAGGGATTTTATACAAACATAGGAAATTATACCCACGACTACGAAGTGGTTCAGACACATGGCCGTACTACTAATAATCGTGTTCTTGTTAAAGATGGTGCAATAAATATAACTGCAATAGAAGATGGTTACATAGATGGCCATATTGGTTTTGAACTACCAGATCGTGATATCACAGATACTAATAAATTTGTATTTGTCAATAAATTTTCTGCGCCCGGTGGCCCAGAAACTATGGGCAAAGGTTTCTTAGACGTCGAAGCTGAAGAATATTCAGTTTATAATGCATTACCTTGGAGAAATCTTTCTGTTCGTAAACGACTACAAGAGTTGCTCACAAATCATACAAAACAATTTGGATATCAAAGTGATATGCAATATTCTTCAAGTTGGGTCCGAGCAGTTGACTTTCTGCCTGGCGCGTATGACGGCATATCTGGCACCGTTTCAGCCCTTACATATGAGGGAACTGCTTCTTATCATAAAGTTAATAAAAATACAAGAAAAGTATTAAAATATGAAAATAAATTTGGGGCATCGGAGAATGGTTCTGTACACACAGCATCACAGTACGATAATTGGTACGTCAGGCATCAAATTCCACAAAGCGATCAACAATATGCATGGATTACAGCATCTATGTTGGCAGAAAATCACCTTCAGAATAGTTCAATTATTGGTTATGAAACTCCAGATCATTCTCTTTCTAATAATGCTTCTACCGATATAGTTTTTACAAGTGCAAGCAATTTTGTTTCATTTACGTTTAGTGGCTCCCCACAATTTCGACGTTGGGGCTCCTCTAAAGGTACTAAAGAAGGTCAATACCAAGCGGAATCTGAAATACATACAGATTTTGCTGGCCTTAACACTCATATTCTTGAACCACTTAGTAGCTCTGATAATAGACTAGGATGGCCATTCGGAACTACTTATATGACCGCAGACAGCACCGATGCTCAATATCTTAACAGAGCATTTTTATCCCCGGATGGCTGGTATACTTTCTTTGAAGGCACCGGCCAATACGGTACCGACGACTCAAGCAAAGATGCTGCTGTTAATTTTAATGCCATTATGCTTAATCGAGGTAGTATTTATGGTTGGCCAACTTGGAAACAAATTAGAGGATGGCAGCACCCACTTGTAAGATATTGGAGAAAAAATAATGATATTAATTATCCAGAATATTCCCCAATTCCTTTTGAACAAGGCTTTGCACCTCCCGTGGAAACTCCTGGTTTGGTCCCTGAGACACCCCCCGCAGCATTGGCATTCGATCAATTTAGGCACTTTACTGAGCCGCCAATTTCTTCTAGATACAAGCCAATGCTACACGTAATGGACACGCAGCACGAGGGTTCAACAAAAACTATTAAGCTAGAGCATACATATGGCAACAATTTAGTTTATTTTTCAAGACATGATGTATTTAAACCCGCCGCTAAAGACGTTTTAAATACAGCATATACTTTAGACAAGCTTGACTCTGAAACCAAAAAACAATTTTATGAAGACCTCAAGTCGATTTATATTGACAATGAAGTAGAAGTAATTTCTCCTCTAAAATTTAAAAAATTGTTATATAGAGAAACAATATTCCCAAGAGAGAAAAATA
>Ga0114905_1001787_pt1 | contig 11535 bp, 14 predicted proteins | sample MalvireepMed_b05_FD_83499 | JGI IMG/M metagenome (GOLD analysis project Ga0114905, IMG submission 83499) | Marine viral communities from the Global Malaspina Expedition - Malaspina viral metaG DeepMed_b05 | ecosystem: Environmental > Aquatic > Marine > Oceanic | place: Mediterranean Sea...
ATGAAGGACAGGGAAGCCATGCTTCTAGTTCTCCAGTCTGTAATTATGCAGTTAGAAGTTCTGTATAAGGAAATTCTTGACGAACATAAGAAAGAGAAGGGAGAGCTAACTTGGGCTGAAGAATGGGCCAGTAGAAAAGCGGGGGGAGAATGAAGGTAGTATTAGTATTGCTATTGTTGTCTTTAGTTTTATTGGCGTGAGTTGGGAAGAAACTAGGAAGCTCAGTGAGGATCAAGTATACGAGGTGATAGTAGAACTTTATGCAAGAGAACTTTCAATGGTAGAGATAGGAAATGAGTTTGGTGTTTCTAAAGCACTCATCTCTAAAATAAACAGGGGCGAGAAGTATGCCATAGACGGGTACGACTACCCAGTACGAGGAACCGAATGAATCTTTTAATTATTGGTGACCCCCATGCCCATCCTGACTATGATAACTCTAGGTTCACTAAGCTAGGGAAGTTCATAGCCAAGGAGAAGCCACAGGTAATCGTGTGCATAGGGGACATGGCTGATATGCCAAGCCTCTCATCTTACGATAAAGGAACCAAAGGCTTTGAGGGTAGGCGGTACAAGAAGGATGTAAAGGCGGTGATAGACGCACAGGAGAAGCTGTTCGCTCCTATTAAAAATGTACGTGGGTATAAACCCAAGCTGCATATGTGTCTAGGCAACCATGAAGATAGGATAGCAAGGGCTGTTAATACTACACCAGAACTTGAGGGTGCTATCGGAATAGAGGACTTGAAGTACAAGGAGTTTGGATGGAAGGTAACTCCCTTTAAGAAGTGTGTCACTATCAAGGGGATTACCTTTAGTCATTACTTCTCATCAGGTGTGATGGGAAGACCTATTAGCTCTGTACACATAGGCTATGCTTTGATTACAAAGTTACATTGCTCTGCTGTACAGGGTCATTCTCATCTATACAACCACGCTGAACAGACTAAGCCAGACGGTCAGAAGATATTCGGGTTGGCTGCTGGTTGCTATTCGCATCCTAAGTATACTGAAACGTGGTGTCAGGACACTGAGTACCAGTGGTGGAGAGGTGTGATTCTACTAGAGGGATTAGATGGGGAAGGGTATTACAACGGGATAAGAGCGATAACTCAAAGAAGTATATAGTGAACTACAGTACAGAAGACAAGGAGGTGTGGTACAAACACGGGGAGAGGATTGAGAGTATTTTTGTTTCCACCATAGCCCCGTCCATTGGGCTAGATGTTATCATAAATCCTGAGAAAAAAACAAACAGGTATGCTCACGATCTTATTATGGATGGAACAAAAAAAGCAGACTTAAAGAATCAGGGAACTCCTTTCTTTATGTCGGTAAGGTATGATTGTGATCCTATGGAAACCGTATCTTTTAATAAGAAAGATTATGATAGGTACAAAGAATTATATCCTGACATATTTGTTATCTTCTGGGTAAATTGGGGTAAGCAGTCAAGGTATGGTGTAGATGTAGAAAAGAAGAACGGTGTGTGGATTTTCTCTCTTGATGAATTGGGCGAACAAATAAAAAATGCTCCGCTACATACATACCAGAAGAGAGTCAAAGACAAAAAAGGAAATGCTAAAAACTCTTACCTAATAAAATTACTTAACTCTAATCAAGTAGATTGAATCTCCTCGATGGGTCTTATGTTGGTGACGTTCTTGGTGGGGATGTACCATAGGTTACCCCAATAACCCTTCTCTTTGGTCATGGCCAGAGTAACCCAGTCTTTTGTTTTCTTAACTAGAAGTCCGTATGTTACGGTTTCTACCTTTTCTGGGGCGTACTCTGACCAACCACCATCTGTGTAGGAGTCTATCCAAGAGACTTCAACAAGAACTACTACTTCTTCTTTGCTTTTTTCCTTCTTTCTAATGGGCCGGGGAGTATCCACCCTAGCACCATCGGGAGCAATATAACTAAGCCTAAGAGCCATCCGCCCATACCCACAAGTTTTCCAAGCAGCGACCAGAAATTATCTGGAGCCTTGTTGACAACAGTGTCGGCAGTGACAGATATTGGCTCACCTTTAACGCTCTTTTCCGCACTCAATGCAGAGGCAGTCGCAGCCGTCAATCCTGCTGCTACCGTCGGTACAATCACACCCCCCGGTAAGACACTCGTTGCACCAACAACTGCGCTCGTCGCGGCTCCGGTTATTAGACTGCTCTTTAATTTTGGCAAACTGCATCCTGCGATACTCAGACAGAAAAGGACTAGCCAAAGACGTACATAACGGCTATTAGTATTAAAACTGCCCATAATGGCTTATCCTCGATATGTTTTAAGATGGTCTTAATTATATGCATATTGTCTCCCTTTATTTTGTATCCGTTATAAAGTAAATGATGATCCACACCCACAGGAAGACGCTCCCGTAGGTGGGGTGAACTCAAAGGACTGATTGAATGGGTCGTTGTTCCAATCCATGACTGCATCTCCAAGGAGGTCAAGGGAATGGGCATCAGAGTAGATAGTATCTGAGATCATCATAGCATCCGTTGGCAATTCTCCAGTGGGCGACAGCTTTATTTTGTAGCCTGAACATCCGCCACCTTCGAGATATATTCCTAAGAATCCTTCTCCATTTATTACTTGGTCTACCTTGTTCTGTGCTGCTTCTGTTATCGTCATTAGTCAAGTATCTTCCGCACTACTTCACGGCCCTCCCAATTATCCTCTACTGCAACCTCATGTTTCTCGCAAGCATACCTAGTGTTTGTATCAGCGTTATCTTTCCAACCATTTCTTGATAGAGTTCTCTTCATAGCAAGGCAACCGGGTACACCCATCTCTACCCACTCTCCCTTCTCATTCTCATGGTGGCCCATGAATTCTATGACGCTGCCATTAAGGAATAGCATAAGAACAAACATTATTTTAATAGTCATCGTGCGCTTCCATTGTGTGCTTTCAACTCTGCTACGTTATCCTTGAGTATCTCCACCTTCCCTTCAAGAGTTTCTATTCTCTGCCTGTAGAAGTCCAAGGTGAGTGCTTGCTGTTGATCGAACGGTGCTTTACCTGTTTCTATGTTGTGGAGAAGTTTGTCAAATTCGCCAGATAGGTGCTCTATCAACATGAATTGTTCTGAATCGGCGGGCAGGGAACCGAGGTTACCCCGTGGCCACTCCCGCGAGAAAATTGTGTTCTCTGAGACATCGGCTTGCATGAGAATGTAATTTGTCTCAATGGTATTCAGTCTTTCAATAATCCCGAAGTAGGCCCAGACTCCTACCGCAACAGATGCAATCAAAGAGATAAGATTGCGTATCGGCATAGCGAATTTAGTTCTATCGCTTACATCAATCGCATCACTCATCTGGATTTAGCCATCGCTCATTAAGGATGACATTTAATTCTTTTATTCTGTCTGAAACTTTACCTGTTAAAACCCAAGGACATAGCCCATGCACTACGGAAACAATAGCAAGAAGGAGAAAATCAAAACAAAGTTGTAGAGTAAAACGTAGATGGCTTCCATAAGATTCCTTAACTATTTGTAAGTGTGTGCATTTCATCTGAAAATGTACCAGAGCAGACCAGTGAACGCAGCAATATCTACACAGATAGACCAGCACAAGTAGGCTCGTAAAGCCATGCCTTTCCACATGATTCTGTTCTTAAATTCCAAATGAAAGTCTGCCCCCTCATTGTAATCTGGACTGTATTCAACGTGCCTTCTGATATACTGGGTTGGGTAAAACCATTGCATCTAACTTTTCCTCTAGTCTAATTAAGTGGCGCATTATCTCACCGAACTGATCATCTGTTCTGGAGATGACGCGCTCTAATCTATCCTCTACATTCTCCAACTGAAAAGACTGTATCGCTACACTCTCCCTTAGATCATAGATGAATGTAAACCCACCGATAATCAAACCTACCGTGGCTACTATGTGGCCTACAGATAGGCTCCTATTCAGTTGGGTTCCGTTGGTCATATTTCTAGTTTCTCACCCTCATCGCCGGGGTGTATAATTTCCCATACAGTTCCACCTGTAATAGCACACACTATTATAGCATCTTTATTTTTATGAAAACTTAGAAATGTCCAAGAGGGCTTGTTAGGGTTATACATGATAGCAGCGAAGGATGGATCATCGGTGTTGTTGATCCAGCCCTTTCCGATAGGATACTCTCCTAATACATCTTGATGATATGTGATTGCTTCATCAACGTCGTTCCAACAGACACTCTTGATCGGGAATTCTGTAGGGAACATTCTGGCTGATGCAGCTAGAGGAAGCAGCAGTAAAAGGACTAGGAGTTTTTTCAAAATGGATTCAACCTTCCCATTACATCCCTTCTCATGTAGTCAGCACCCCGACCTGTTGCTTTAGAAATTGGAAATTCTTTTTCAACTTCTGGGGCCGTAGCTAATCTCAAAATAGTATTAAGGATGGCCCTGTCCTCTACTGAAGCTGCTTTCCTTGCATGATTTTCTATCTCTCTCATAGCATCTCTTGTTGTTACTGGCTCAGTAGATGATAGTAATCTCTGTATTTCTGCTGCGATTGTTTGATTCTTTAACATTCTTGCAGACCTACCAATAGCACCAGCTTCCCTACTAAGATAGAATGGAAGAGAAAATGCAGCAGCAGGTGCGCCATGAATGATCCTTTCTAGCCACCCAGCACCCTTTCTTTCTAACTCTTGAGCAGTAGCCCCACCTTGAGCGATTGTCATGGCAGAAGTAAAACCAGACATTCTTCCTTCTTTCTGTATGGCCATTTCCAACTTAGCCATTTCCCCACCCTTCAGTATTGAGGATAAACTATCTAAGTTAGACAGGTCAGCTTTTTCAATAGCTCCTGAGACAAATAACTTTCTCATATTGTCTCTTACTAATTTAGTATCAGCTTCAGATAACCCGTGGGGTGCTTTCAGAGAATTATAAGCATCTTCAACTTCAGCAGGAGTCATGTCCTTTAGATTTCTACCTTCTTTTAATGAATCCTTGTAGACCTCCCCAGTTCTGTAAGCACTTCTTGCATCCTTGTAATCCATTGTACGCTTATCTATTTGTTGGTTCCACAACCGTATCCAAGTATCGGCCAAATCCAAATCACTAGCCTGATAAGGACTAGCAGTACCTTGAGAAACAGCTTTTCTAGCTGTCTTCACCTCTTCCCCGGCTCTTCTAGCTATAGCATGGGCTTGGTAAACTGGTATTAAAGTAGGATATGTCAGAAAAGTTTCTAAATCAACCATTGGAGTGAGTTCGTCGGAGGGTATGCTGAAAATTCCTACGTCTTCTCCCAAAGTACGTTGTGCAATCTTCTGGTTCATTTCTGACCTAGCTTTTTCGTATGCTATAGCTAATATAGAGTCTTCTTCTTGCCCCATACTCTTTTGCATTATCTCTCTAAAACTACCAGAACCAGTCACTGGCATATCTTCAGTCAGATAAGCCTTACCGTATGATTTAGTATATACAGAATTTAAGTCATCATTAAGAGTCTGTAGGAAAGCACCAGCATCTCTTTCTGCCCCAAGAGAAGCATCATATAACTGATCTATTATTCTATTAGTGCTTCCTTCCGCTCTCTTTTTTAAGCCACCAGCAGCAACAGCCCCAACCACTGGGTCACGATGTAGTGACCATTGCAACTCTCTTTCCAGTGCTGTAAGGGGAAGAGGTAGAGGTTCAGTCTGTCCTCTTACAGTGACTGGAGGGGTTGCTCCTTCTGTAATGGTTAGAAGTGGATCATCAGCACCTCTCTGCATCGCTTTTAGTGGTAATTGGGTTACAGGATCAATCTCATCTAGCAAACTTGGAGTACTCTGTAATTTTCTCCATGCGTTGGTTTGTTCCCATCCTGCTCCAACCACATCATCTAACGCCAATGCTTTTTCTTTAGATATTTGACTTCCGGGGCTTCCTGTAAAACTACGCAAAAGCCTTCCTGTTCCACTGGCAATTTGGGGAATGAATCCAGAAGCTGGGCCAAGTACATAAGGGGAGGTTACTGTTGGAGGCCACCTCTCATCACGTTCCCCAAGAAAAGCCGTCTTGAGCCTGTCTGCTTCAGAAGTTTCTTCCCATCCCATACGGCCACCCCTTCCCTTACCGTATTGGTAAGTTCCATGAATACCGTAACCTGTTCCAACGCCTATTCCTAGTGATTTAAGAAATCTTGCAAATTTTTCTGATCCAGTCAGCATACCCCAAGTCCTTCTGGCTACTTCTGGAGCTTTTGTTACTGCTGTTTTTCCAAGACCAGCCACACCCCCCAAACCAACACCACCAACCACTTCTCCAACCGTGGCCTCTAAGGGATACATATGCTCAAATATCCTATAGGCAGTGTCTATTTCTTTTAGCTGTTTTTTGTAGTCTCCTTCAAAGTCTCCTTTAAGGAAGGGGATATTACCAGAGAATAGACTTCTTATAGCTGCTTCTGATTCTCCACCATGCCCAACAGTAAATCCTTCTGGTATGCTTCGCCTCTTTCCTTCCCTCCATAATTTATATGCAAAGGGATTATCCTTTCCCCATTGCATTTGTGCTAGGGCAGATTCAGAATAGTTTCCAGTACGCGGGTCTACTGCTGGCCCTTCTAATGGTGGACGTTTTGAGAACTCGGAGGGATAAAGAATTCTCAATTGGTCTATCATCATTCTCATCCTCCGGTCATCGGTCATATCGAACCATTCTTTAGAGGGAGATGGCAATTGAAACTTTTTACCTAGAACTGTTATTTCCATTTTTTTTTAGTCCTATTTTCAAAGTGGAGGAAGATTATACCACTTTCTATGCTCTGGATTGTTAAGGTCTAATGTAACAAATTCTCCAGTCGGAGTTTCAATTTTCCATGTAGACATATCTTGAGGATCGCCAATTATTACTTCTGCTATCCAGTCACCCTTTTCAACTTTTGTAGTAACCTCTTCAACAACATCTGCATTAGGACTAGACTTTAAGGCTTCTTGAAGGGCTGGTTCATCTAAGTTGAATGGTTCAAGTTCAGTATTAACCAGATCAACAATCGGGGCAGTAGCTTTTGTGTATCCGCTGACCTCGTACTTGTTATCTTTCCATTGGTCTGCAAGGCTGGTGAAATATTCTTGTGCTTGCCCCTGTTTGTACTCTAACGCCAGTCGAGTCATAACCAAGATGGATGTTCTTTGTTCTGGAGTAAGAAATGATCCTGTTGCATCATCACTAAATCTCTTCTTAAAAAAGGCAACTAACTGTTGTGTATAACCTGTTCCCTCAAGAATAGTCCTAAACTCTTCTGACGTTATCATCGACTCGTCAGTGAGCTTTTTCCACATATCTGCAATCTGCTGATCGAACGCACCCCAAGCACGTTGACCTTCAGGTTGTTCAGACATTGCAATTAAATTACCTCTTATACCATAGTATCTTTTGTGTACATCCCTGAAGCCTTCATCTATTTTATTAAAGCCTTGCGTCTGTCTTACTTTCTGAGCAGCACTCCATACTAACTCTATCTCTTCAAGGTTGAATTTTCTGGCATCAGCAGGACTGAAGACAATTTCATCCTTTCTTCTCGGTTTTCCTTTCTTGACAGCATATCTTTGGTCTTCCGTCATGAAAACCGCGCCCGGTTGATATACTGTAGTGCCATCTCTCTTTATATAGCCTAGCTTGGTTCCTTCTATAGCCACGCCATCCATATACATAACAGCAGGTTGAGGCTCCCAACCAAACTTAGTATCAAGTATATTTTTCCATTTATCAAGCAAAGTCTTTTTGCTGTTATCTCCAGTTTCAGGCAATGTGGTATCGTTGATTATTTTTACAAACTGGTCATAGTCCTCCACTTCTGAGTCAAATAACCCTTGAAGTGTAGTTTCTGTAGTTGCATATATATTTTCGTTCCTTTCTACTCCACCTAAACCAGCCATCCACTGTTCTGCTATATTGGTTATACTGTTTGTAGAGTCTATTAAGTGTAGATCATCCCTGAACGCAGCCATTACCCACTTTTGAACAGTAGCCGGGGATAGGTAAGCCGTATCTGGCATATTTACCTTCCAATTATTATACTCATTTTCTACCCTTTGAAGTAATTTTTGTCTTTGCTCGGCATAATCAACTTTGGCCCATTCAGCAAGACTTGCTCTTCTACGTCCAGCTTTCACATGGGCTTCATACTCTTTTGTGCCTCTTTTAGCCCAAACATGCTGATTGTTCTCATCTATGAAAACTACACCCGGACTATCAAACCCTTGCTGTTCCGCCCAATTTTCTAAAGCTGCTAATACTACTGGGTCTGTTTGTTTATTGTAGTATTCTCTGAATTTAGATTCCGTTGGGGTTCCTCCCATTGCACTGTTCAATGCCCTTATAGCACCAATAGAAACCTGACGCTTTGCTGCTGCTCTGTCGGCTGCTAAATCTCCAGTGGAGAATCCCATTCTTATCGCTTCATAAAATTCAGGAGAGTTCTCCTGCCTATAAATAGAAATAGGTACAGCAAGAGGATCATCCGAGTCTAACTTTCTAAGCAGCTTCCAATTTCCCCAATCATAGTTGTCTGCAATTTGATCGAAGATATACTTGGCTCCGTCAGAACTTGGGTTGATAGAGTTTATCCACGCTTCAAAGGCTCCCTTACTTCGAGGCTCTTTCCCCTCTTTCAATAAAGCCTGATACCTTCTCCAAATATCTTCTTGTTCTATTTTCTTTGCATCGGCGGAATCCCTAGTCTTAGAAAAAGGACTATCTGATGGCTTTGCCAAAGCAGAAGAAGTGTATCTCTTACCTGTAAAGGCAGAATACATACGACCAACTTTGTCAGTCAAAGCCCTGTCAGCGTTCATCTCCGCTGCCCATTGAGCGTCCTCTAACATTCCAAGTCTTTTTGCTTCTGCTATTTGGTCTGATGCCATACCCGCTACATTAGCTGGTGCAAAATCAGTATATGGCTCATCCGGGTATTTATCCATTGGCTTTTCTATGCCTGATACCAAGTAAGTAACATTAGGGCTTACCTGATTTGGATCGTTAAGAACACCCTTGTTCTTTTCCATAACATCAGGAATAATCTGATTCCATATCTGCCAGTCAGCCTTCCACGGAAACTTCTTTTTCAAAGTATCAAATAGATTGCTTCCTTGCGGAACTGTAAATGTATCTAATGCCATTATACCGTCCTAAACATATTAGGTTGTTTGCGCTCCCAGTCTGCGTAAGATTCTACCTCTGGAGCTAAAATATCTACCGGAGCAGAGCCAGCAGCAGCAAAAGGCTCCCAATCTCTTGTACCCATACTGGTAGTAAACGCCGGAGCAGTTGGCCCCATAGTCCGACTCATTTCTTGATACATGGCTAACCTCTTTTTCTTTTCAGCTTCCTTGGAAGCCCATCTCTCATAAGCCTTGTAATAAGCATTAGGATTAGACTGGTATTGAGGATTATATGGATCAGGTGCAGGTGAAGAGCCTGTATTACCAAAAAGGTTCCATCCAAATAACCCATTGCGCTCCATTACAATGACCCCATTATGCCAATGATCTGGCCTAATGAAGAGAGTGCGCTAGGAGTCTGGGTGGTGGTTCCACCGTAGTCTCCTGAGATATTAGCCATGTACTGGGATAGTGCAGTCTGATCCTTACCTACATCATAAGCATATTTCTGTTGGGCTTGGTTGATAGCCTCTTGGCTCATAGCCCTTCTCTGCGCTCCTACATCCGCTACAGCACCGTACATCTCTAGTGGTGCGCCCATGATAGATGGATAAGCAGCCTGTCCTGTCTGTTGTTGGCCTAATCTCATTTGGGCAGCAGGGAATCTCATTCCTTGTGCCTGTGTATAAGCATCACCATACATCTGGGCAAGAGGCATAGTCATTCCTGAAGTTACAGCTTTTGATATAGCCTTGTTTTGCTCTAAATCACCCCTTGAACCGCCTCCGGGTTGATACCTTACTAAACTTTCTCTAATACCCGGAAGGATACTTCCAGTTAAGTTAGATTGAACCTGTTGAGCTAAAGCACTTCCCATAGCATTATATGGAGTTCCTGCTCCGGTTCGTACATTACCGGATAATAGGTCTGACATCTGTCCACCAGTGAATGGTGTTGCTCCTTGCATCTGTCCAAGCGTTACTTGCTGGGCTGCTTCTTGTAACGCAGCAGGTCTTTTACCCATTGCATAGCCTAATGTAGCCTGTTGAGCAGCAGTCTGGGAAGGATCAAATCCTGCTAATGTTGCGCCGGGGTAGTAATCAGGGGTTCCCTGACCATATAGTCTTCCGGCTTCCTCAAATCCCGCCGTAAGATAAGGCTTCTGTTCAGCCCACGGCTCTGTTCTTGTTGTTGCTCCACCTGCCATAATGTTATCCTCTTTTAGTCGAAGAGATGGGCATCTTCGCCACCCTCATCTCCTATCCACCCAGCATCTATTTGTTCTGCTGCTGTTTGCCCAGCCGCTTGTTGATCCTTAGTTCCATACATATTTATCCAGTCTTGTGAAGTCGCACCTCCGGGTAATGATGCTCTCCACTCTGCTGCTCCCGGTTTCCAATAATCCAAACCAGCAAATCCCGCTGCCTGTGCTGCTGCTCGTCTGCCCGGATACATTCTTTCATATTCAGCATCTTGCCAAGCGTTAAAATCTGTCACTCCGCCGGGGCCAGTCCATGCTTGTCCTGTATTATTAACAACATTGCTCTGATTATTCTGCTGTTGATTGAAATCAAACAGGCTTGGATTCGCACCAGAATAAGTCACATCAAACCCCGTACCACCCGGTACTTGATAATTAAGTAATCCAGCAGGAACGCCCTGCCCTCCTGTCCACGGCTGTAAGGCTCGACCCTGATTACCAAACATTGCTCGACTCGCTGGGGTCTGAGTCACTTGACCAAGTTCAGACTCAGGGCTTCCTGCGTATGTATACCGTAAATTAGACCAGTCTTTTGGTGCGGGTCGTGTGTATGGAGTCTCACTTATTATTCCACCTAATCCTCTAGCAACATTTTTTGCGGCATTAGCCTTCCAACCCGGTGGAAGCCATTGGTCTGCTGATGCTACCCCTACTCCCTTACCAGTCCATCTATCTCCAGCCACTGATCCAACAGTAGGATTAAACTCTCCAGCCTCATATCTTCTTAATTGTTCTGCTACCGCAGCTTGTCTTTTATCTGGATCTGCTCTTTTCCAAAGACCTGTTTCCTTATCGTAAACATCTCCCCATTGCTCAGTTCTCCAGTCTTGTCTGAAATCAGTGGGAATTCTTCCTCCGGCAGTGGGGGCTAATCCTTCTCCTCCAAGCAACTGTTGAAAGTTTGTTTGCTGCCACGGTGTGAGTAAGCCCGGTTGAATATTAAGGCCCATATCAAGTTGCTCTTGTGTGGGCGTAAACTGGGGAATAAACCTTTTGGCATAAGCCTCTGGATCAATCTGGTATTGAACTCTACCCTGTGGGCCTCTTACAATATTTCCTTCATCGTCCTGCACAACCGTAGCACCGGGGCCAGTATATGGAGTTCCCTGTCCTTTCTGGCGACCTGTAATGGCGCGCATAGCATCAGCATATGCTCTTGCTTGTAATGC
>Ga0114905_1001793_pt1 | contig 11520 bp, 11 predicted proteins | sample MalvireepMed_b05_FD_83499 | JGI IMG/M metagenome (GOLD analysis project Ga0114905, IMG submission 83499) | Marine viral communities from the Global Malaspina Expedition - Malaspina viral metaG DeepMed_b05 | ecosystem: Environmental > Aquatic > Marine > Oceanic | place: Mediterranean Sea...
GTTCATTATTATTTGTTCCTTGTTATTTTTGTTCTGTTGCCCGTGAACAGGTTAAAAAGATCAGAGGGCATCTCTTGTCCAGATTCTAGACGCTCCCTGACCAATGCTTTAAGTGTCATAGGTTCGACCTTTAATTTCTGGACAGGTTCGTACCCTTGACCTTGCGCAAGGACAGCATATTGCTGTGCTTTGTTATCTTCGTCACGACCAAAGGCAACAGTGACTTCATTTTTAATCAAATCACCTAGGCCGTTTTCTCGAAGCCATGTAAATGCTTCTTCCTTTTTTGCAATAGGAATGGAAGCACCGTAGACGGGTTTTACTTCTACTGAAGTTCCGTCCGCTAATTTTAATGTGGAGATATTCATTTCCTGCATCATTGTAGGAATAACTTCTCCTGAAACTAATTCTACTTTTCTTTTTAGTTCCTTTAACTCTTCTTCTTTTACAGTAAGCTCATTTTCGAGACCCTGTAATTTTACTACCTGATCAGATAATTTTTTGGCATCATTAGCGCCATCCAAATTCTCTCTCTGGTCTTGTTCAAAATCAATCGACATCGATTTCTCCTTTCTCGTATAGGTTTATTTTTAAAGGATAATACATTAGTTCTTGTCTATCCCATTTTAACAAATTAAATTTTCCATTTGTTATGTCAGAAACAATCGAACATGCAATTCCAATTATTGCTGGATCACCTGTTAATAATAAATAATCTTCTGGAGAATAATCTCTCAAAAGTTTTCGTAACTTAAAAACTATGGGTCCTGGTGAAAATATTATTTGCGAAAATTCTGGAAGTAAGAATTTAAATTCTCCATATTCTTTTGCACTCATAATATTTATTTTAGGAGTCCCGGCTTTAGTGCCTGGTAGTTCTTGAATAACGTATACTATATTTTTGCTTTCTGTCATTGACAAACAATATAAAGATGTTTATATCAATGTCAATACAGAAAGAATAAAATATTATGAAATACAAATTTAAAACGAAGCCTTACGCGCATCAATTAAAAGCGTTAGAGCTTTCTTGGGAAAAGTCGTACTTTGCCTATTTTATGGAAATGGGTACTGGTAAATCAAAAGTACTGATAGATAATATTGCTATGCTTTATGATCAAGGTAAGATCAATGGTGTCTTAATTGTGGCACCAAAAGGTGTTGTTAAAACTTGGTATGAGCAGGAGCTACCAGCACATATGCCTGATCATGTAGAACATACTGACATATTATGGCAATCTTTAATAACTAAAAAACAACAAAAAGAATTAGACAAACTATTTGAACCTGGAGAAGACTTACATATTTTAATTATGAATGTTGAAGCTTTCTCCACTAAAAAAGGGGTCGAGTTTGCAGCCAAGTTTTTACGTTGCCATAGAACCATGATGGCGGTTGACGAATCTACTACTATTAAGAATCCAGACGCTAAAAGAACTAGACATATTTGTAGTTTAGGAGAGTATGCTGGATACAGAAGAATATTAACAGGCTCTCCTGTAACAAAGTCACCATTAGATCTATATAAACAATGTGAGTTCCTTCAAAAAGAATTATTGGGACATGCTTCTTATTACACATTTAGAACTAGGTATGCAGTTATGCGAACAGCTAATTTTAGCGGTCGTTCAGTCCAAATAGTGGTGGGATATCAACATCTTGCCGAATTATCTGAAAAATTAAAGCCTTTTTCACACAGAGTTCTTAAAGATGATTGTTTAGATCTCCCTGAAAAGACATATATAAAGAGAGTTGTCCAATTAACTCATGACCAATTAAAGATATACAAACAAATGAAGCATTTAGCTTTAGCCCAGATGAATGGTAAAATGATGAGTACAGCTACTGTACTTACTCAATTAATGAGACTTCAACAAATTACATGCGGTCATTTTACTGCTGATGATGGTACCATACATGATGTGGAGTCAAATCGTCTACCTGAACTAATGGATGTATTAGAAGAAATTGAGGGAAAGGTGGTTATATGGGCACATTGGCAAAGAGATGTTAATAGGATAATCCGGGAGATTTCTAAAAAATTTGGCGCAAATTCTTTCGTGGATTATTATGGTCCTACCCCTATGTCCGACCGTCAAAAAAATATAGAAAATTTCCAGAATAAGCCTGAATGTCGTTTTTTTATTGGTACTACTCAAACAGGTGGTTATGGTATTACCTTAACGGCAGCTTCTACAATGATATATTATTCTAATGGCTATGACTTGGAAAAGAGACAACAGTCAGAAGCAAGAATAGATAGAATAGGTCAAAAATATCCCATGACTTATATAGATATTATTGGTGAGAAAACTGTGGATGAAAAAATAGTTAAGGCTTTAAAAGATAAAGTTAATATAGCCTCTCAGATTATGGGTGAAGAACTTAAGGCTTGGATTTAACTAACTACTTTTCCACCAGACCATTTCATGTCTGGCAGTCCGTTTTCGTAGCTTTTCCCGTCGTAAGTAAGAACTTGTTTTCTGTTAGATCCTTTTTCATTATAGGACACGTGTACCCAGCCACCTGCTGGATCATCTTTATTATAAAATTCTAATATCAATTGATCAAAATCCACGTTGGCTTGAAGCCAGTAAGCAATTTTAATATTGGGAACGCCACCTATTTCAAAGTCAACCGCCTGGCCCTTTGCATGTTGCGACGTTTTTTTGCTGCCGATCGCTTCACACAGCGCCTCTGACCGGTAGCCCGATGTTATTGTAATTGGTTTGTCAAAGTGTGCACGAACGGGTTCTAGTATTTCATAGCATACGTTTTCTAAATTTTTAATATCCCCGGCTCCTGGAGAATTGTCAATGCCTTTACGTGTAGCGGTCATTGATTTAGTCATCTCTTCTAGTTTAAAATGTTTCGATAGTTGCATGATTTTTTAGTTTATTTTATCCAAATAATAAATCTAGTTTTTGTTGAGTTGTTAACCTATTATAATTACTTCCTTGAACCTGTTGTGATACTAAATCGGCGTTAATATTAGGTAGGTTATATGTTGTCGGTGTAGTAGGTGTGTTCTGCATTAACGGTAATAGAGGATTCTCAAAGAATGGAAAATCAGGAAGTAATAAAGAAACGTCCATCATTTGTGTCATTAGGTCAGCGATAGTATCTGATGCTTGGTCTAAAGGATCTGGTGCTCCTATCTTTTCCGCGTTTTCTCTAAACGCTTGTCTAATTGCTGGTGAAATTGTCATGGGTCTAAACATGTTCTCATCTATAGAACTAATTTCAACATTAGAAATACCACTTAGGGCATTACGAAATCCTTCTTCAGATATATTAAGTAATCTGGCAGCATCCATATCTGCCTTTAAAGTTTTTTTATTATTAAACAATGCACGATTAGCATTAAGGTACGCGTCCACTACTTCCCTTGGTTCAATTGGTCCACCTTTCAAAGCGTTTCTAGTAAATAATGATCTTGAATCCCTGGCTCCTTGTTTATAGTTAGCGACTTTAAACTTCATTGTTCTATCTGGGTTAAGTCTTACTGCTCTAAAACCAAACAGTCCTTGGAACTCATCACCAAATTCAAACTCTTCTCCATACTCATCAAACTTTCCACGAGTAATTACATCAACAGGTTTGATTGATCTGTCTAATCTTTTTAATTGTTTCCATGAGAAAGGCATTTGAGCTTCAACTAAGTGAGCCATGATCTTATTTACTTTATCGCCGTAAGTATCTTCTGGGTTATATACTTGGAATCCATCTCTTGATTCTCCTTTTCTCATAATAATATCTGAGACTGCTTCTGTCCAAATAGATTCTGATATAAATGGTTGAGCAAACTCGGCCATAGAAGTCAGGACACCTTTCATTAAGTCATCCATTATACCATCTTCATCTGTTCTGCCATCCTGAACAGAGTTAACTACAGTTTGTAGTGGTCTTAATAATGTATCGTAAGCATTAGCATGACTGAAATCTATGTATTTAAAGCTACCATCTTCCAGTTTAATAGGAAGTATTGTAGAGTTTTTAGACCAGTCAGCTACGTATCTTCTGATCGCTTCTCTTTCTTCATCAGTTACATCGTATAGTGCCTGGAATGCTGCAATAGTTGCTGTAGGTACAGCTGCTACTGTAGTAGTAAAGCCAAACAATCTTGTGTAACCTGTAGTTGCGAAAGGTTTTATTGTTCTTCCATCAGGTAATACAATCTCTTCATTAATTTCTCTTAATGCACGTCTAACAATGTTAACTCCTGTTCTTGCTATCTCAGCCGGGAAAGATACGAAGTTTCCAATTGGCATTTTTCTTAAACCTTTTATAAATTCAGATACATAATCGTAGTTAGGTATATTATTTTTAACTATATCTGCTGCTTCCTTTTCTAAGAACTCTTCTGTTAGTCTAAACTCTTGTCCACCTCTTTTAAAAAACTGTCCTCTTACTACACCAGCATTTCTAAACGATGCCTCCATTCTATCCTTCTCCATTGCCCAGGAGAAAATTTTCCAGAAGTCATCTTCAGCTGTGTATAAATCTTGTGATACCGATTTTAATCTTGATAAAGGTTTTAGTAATGCTCTCATCCCTTTGGATGAACTTAATGTAGATCCAAAGTCAACGTCTTCTAATAGTCTTGTAAGGTCCCCAAGTTTTACGTTAGAGTTTACAACACCTAGTTTTAAAAGCTTTTGATATAATTCATTTTGTTGTCTTGTTCCTTTAAGTCCTGTTTGTAATGCTTCGTAAGCTATCTTCATAGGGTTACCAGTTAAAAATTCACCACCTACTTCAACCGACACGTCTTTAATAGCTGCTGGAAAAATACCATTAGCTGCAGCAAAAGCTCCAGCACTTATAAAGTTTCTTAAATGTGTGACTGGTGATAAAATTGTTTTAGCAATCTGTGATAGACCTTTAGGGTACAAGATTAAACTATGATACAGCTGACCTAGTGTTCCAGCATCTTTAATTTGTAATCCAGTTTTTTCTAACGCATTAGCTACTCCGTTTTTCGCCCAGAAAGGTGTTGCTGCATCTCCAAAAGGATTTAATCCTCCTGACTGTGGTCCTGCTGTTGCAATCTTTTTACCTGTTCCAACGTCTAAAGTTTTAGCTGGATCAATTACGTCAATTCTTCTAAAAGTTTTTCCTCTTGGACTACCCCAGAATTGAATTGCTTCTGCTTCTGATCGTGCAAACATCGGTTGAGCTACTGCTGTCTTATCAGGAGCTGCTCTCCATGCTGCTACAACTTCATCATTCTTTGTAATTAAATCTTTATAAAATAAATTACGTCTAGTTATTAAAGATAACTTAGCCATGCCTCCTATAATAGTTTGCATAGGGTTATGTGTTTTACCAAACAATTCATCAAAAACTTTTTTATCTGCTTCGGAAGCAAGGTCTGAAATAGAAATTCTAGGAACACCACCACGTTTAGTAAACATCTGACCTTTAACTGCATCATCTAATGTAGTTCTATTAACAAAGAAATCTGGTACATTAAATAAAGCATCAGAAGGTTTGTCCATTCTAAATCCTTTAGGCATGTCAGCAGTGTTCAATGCATTCTCTACCCACTTGTCAGCTTCTAGATCACTCATAGTTTTACCAGGATTAGCTGTTGCATAAGCATCTTGAAAAACTCTTCTTGCATTTCTTATTGCTTCAGCTGCAGGTCTGAAACTATTCCATGGCATTAAACCTTTGTTTTGGAATACATCGTACGTTGCACCAATATAATTTTTAAATTTACCACCAAACAATGCTTTGAATTCTGCAATCTCTTCTTTACCAAGGCTCCCTCCTAGTTCCGAAAATAAATCAGCCCACTTACTTCTTATTGTACTAAGACCACCCACTAAAGATGTAACAACTTCTTCTGCTTCTTCTCTGTTAGCTGCAAATTTTCTAATAGCTTCTTTTAATTGAGCTAATTTTGTTTCATCCATTTTACCAAAGACAGTCTTACCTGCATCATCTAGTTCAGCTCTACCAGATAACATTGTGTCGTTAACTAATTGTAAAAATTTTTTTCTCTCTTTAGTCAATGGTTGTTTATCAAACATTGTTTTCATTGGAGGAAATAGTTTATCTATATCTACTTCCAGTTCCCTGGACAATGTTCTAGCAACATTAGTGTCGGCCGCTCTTGCGCCCGTCATACCTCTTTGTATTTCAAAACCTTCAGGAGTCCATCCACTTCTTGATCTAAATTTTTCTGCAACTTTATCAATCCATCTATCTAGTCCAGAGTTAGCAACATCTAATTGTTTATTTCTGTTAGCTAATTTTTTAATAATAGATCCTGTTCCACCTATAACACCGGTGAACAACGCTCCTTCCGTTCCAAACTTAACTCTATTTAATATTTCTTTTGCGGCATCGGGTTCAGCACTTCTATCTATTTTGGTAGGGCCACCTAATAAATCTCCAAAGGATCCAATCTCTTCTACGTCTCCAACAAACACACCTTCAGCTACACCACCACCTAAAGCTCCAGCCATAAACTGTCTGCCTTTACCTTTAGCTGTTAGTTCTAATGCGTCATCAGCAGCTTTAACTAGATTAGGATTATTTAATTTTACATACTTACCATTCTTGGCTGCAATCATGGCCGCTTTAGACATGCCACTGGCAGCTTTGAAAGCTACACCACCAGGTACACCAATGTTAACTAATAGTTCTGTAATTTTTCCTGCAGCTGTTGCTTCTGCTTTCTCATCAAATTCTGTAAGGTCATCAAACCATTGTTCAACTTGAGCTGCTTTGCCTTCGTTAACTCCAAGATCCATGAGACTTGCGCCTAAAGAAAATAAACCTTTTGGAATAGCAATTAAACCTGATGCTACCCCTGATAGCATAGATTCAAATGTACCAACTTTATTATTATAGTTACTCGTACTAGAGGTTCTATATGAAGACATTTATGCCCCCTATCCTACACGTTGACGTCTTTTATTCTCGTCTACCTTAATTAATGCGCTTCCTACTACATGAATTCCTGGTTCCACTGTGTTCTCAGGATCTTTTATTATAAATTCCATAAAATCAACCTCATCTTTTCCTTCATTATTATTTAACCAGTTTGTAACTTCAGTTGTATTAGCTACTTTTACAATATCCGCTCCTCGCATAATGGCTAACGATGCTAATGATTTACCTGATGGCATAACATTATGTTTCAAGTAGTGTGCTTTCATATCCCCTTGCAGAGAATCCTCTTTTGCTGCTCTATCCAGAGCTTCCATTTGTTTGATTCTGTATGCATCAAGAAGGGCGTTTTTATCTTTGTTTAAATCTTTTTCAATCTCACCTTTAAGTATAAGAGTATCGATCGCATCTTTAGTTGCTTTAGGTTTATCATACATTTTACTAGCACCTTGGATAATTTTATTTATTAATTTTCCTGATTTAATATCGCCTTTAAAATCTTCGGATTCAGTCACGTGTTTACTTGCTTCAATTAAAGAATTGTAAGCGGCTTCTTGATTCATGCTTTTAATATCCATGATGTCTCTGTATTTTTGAATTTGTTCTTTTCTAAGCTGTGCAGCAGATACTGTTGGTATATTACCTGTGCCGTCACCACCTTTGCCATCACCCATCCCTGCGGCATGATGTTGTTTAACTTCTTCCGTAGTTGCAGGAGTTCCATCAGGCCATAGCCACGATCCACCAGCAAAAATTAATCCTCCAGTAGTTGCATAAGGTAAAGCTTTTTTAGTAGCCCACGCAGCACCACCAAATACAGGTTTAACACCTTTTTGCCAATACCATTGGTTGGTTCCTATTCCTGGACCAACAGTGGAACCAGGTTTAATAACACTGGTCGGTGTTTTTTTTACAAAGATACCTTGTAGATCTTTGGGGATTCCTTTTTCTTGTACTTTATAAGTGCTAGGTGGTTTTTTGAAAATGTTTTTAAATTTGTTCCATAGCGGAGCGACTTTCTGAGTTATAATTCCTTGTCCTGCACCGCCTGCCTTACCTACATTGGCTCCTTTAGATCCCCAGCCAAATATATTAAGTTTATGATGTTCTCTTCCACTTGTTTGTGGATAAACTGAATTACCTACAAGAGCAGCTTTCTTTACGGGCTCTTTGATACCTGACATGACACCTTCTTTAATAGGTCCACCGTATTTAAACATTGGTCTATGTAATGGTCTCATTATTTTTTCCTCATTGCTCTGCCAAATCCACGTTTAGCTCTGCCAACACCTCTGACTCTTCCACCATCTTTGAATAGGCCGGCTCCTCCGCCTACTCCTAGTGCTTCTAAAGCTTTTTCAAGTGCAAAGATTCCTGTGCCGCCACCTCCTATACTCCAAAACTTTGCTTTATCCCAAGCTTTTTTTCCAATGCTATCTTTTTTAGCCATAATTAATTACCCGAATATTTTTCCATACAATCCACCAAGACCTAATGCTGTGCTTAATGCAGTTTGCCATGGGTTAGATGAACCTGGTTGTTGATATTGTGCTGCAGACATACCACCTTGAAGACCTGTTAAAGTGTTACCAAAATTAGTTAGTCTTCCAAATGGTTCGTAGGCGGCTGTTTGTAATGCTTGTTGATCAGCTGATAACTGTGCCTGACCTAGTCCTTGACGCATTGCTCCCATAGTTCCTAGTGCAGAAATATCTTGACCCATACCAGCTCTTTGATAGTTACCTAATCCCATTTGATTTTGGGCCTGTCCTGCAAGAGCAGTGCCTAATCCTGATTGCATGTTAGCAATAGTGCCTATGTTACCAAAATTTCTTTGTGCAGCCTGCTGTGCGTTTTCATATCCTTGTTGTAACATTGATGCTTGTAATGCAGTTCTCCCTGTTAAAGTATCGGCATCATATTGACCTAACATTGCTCCTTCTCTACCACCACCAAAACCTCCAGCAGCCACAGCTGCATCTTTAATTTCTTGTTGACCAGCTAGTCTGGATTTGTCAAATTGTGCTAAGGATGTGTCAATAACTTGTTGTTGATAAGGAGACATATAAGGTTGGTAAGCTTGTGCTCCAGTTAATCCTTGTAAACCTCCTACCGTTGATGCTGCCGCCCCTAATTGCCCAGCGCTTGCAGCCTGTGCAGCCTGTGCCGCTTGTAAATATGGTGTATATGATCCAACACCTTGTTGTGCCATACCAATTGCTTGGGTCTGTAAAGGATCTTCGCCGGCAACAAATTGTCTTCCTGTAAATTTACTTGTGTCGATTGGTACTTGATATGCCGCGGTTGCCTGCGTGGCGTAATCTTTTACTATATCATCTAAATAACTTGCCATTATATTACTCTCGATTCTAACATTTGTTGTTGATCATACATTGCTTGTGCTCCTTCAAGTCCTTGTGACTCTTCAGAAATTTCTCCGCCGGCTTCTAGGTTATCCATCATGTTCTGCATAACTTCTGATCCGGCATCAATGTCTCCACCGCCTGCAGCTCTAACTGCATCTGCTGTGAAAACGAATTCGTTTTTACTTAATCTAGCTGGTACATCATCTGCTCGTTCTTTTCTACCTAATTCAACAAAGCCACCAGTCTCTCTATAATCTTTTTCTTTTCCGCCTAGGTCAATCATTTCTTCTGCTACTTCAGTTTCCATAATTCCTCCATCTTGTTTACGTCGTCTTTTGTACATATCCATAGCTTTATATGGATTATAATTATATTCATCTTCATCATCGTCCATGAATCCACCATTTAATGCACCCGCTCTTCCGCCTTTAGCAAGTTGTAAAGTCTTGATAAGTTTCTCACCTTCTCTATTCTTCCATCCTGCTACTTCGCTTGGCTTATATCCTTGATTTATTAAAAGTTGATCTTCCATAAAAGTATAAGGTGATCCGTGTTCTGCAGTAGCATATAAATCACTAAGTTCATCCTCGTCAGTAGTTGTATTTTTTGTTGTAATTAAATCTTTAAGATACATATCCTGTACGTCGGTTCGAATCTCATTAAGTGCAGGATTTAAATCTTTTATAATTTGGTTGCTATCTACAATGTTTTCGGTTGGGCCTTCGTCACCAGTAACTGTTGTATGATCTGATAAATAACCTTCGTCAGTTCTTCCTACTCCAGGTGACCATGCGCCACCGTCTTGAAATCCTATTCTTCCTCCATCAGCAGCCATAGCTACTTCTTGTGGTTGTTCCATACCGCCGCCTTGCTGCTGTTGCTGTGCTTGCATGATTGCTTGTACGAATTGTTTGAAAGTTAATGTGCCACCTTGATTTTTATATTTTACAAATTCTGCCATTAGCATTTGTTGTAGTTGTTCGTCTCCTGCACCACCACCATTTAACAAACCAACTCTTCCACCACTAGCTGCTGTATAAAAATTTGGTTGCACGAATTGTTTACCTGGCATGAAATTTAAACCTGCGTCAGGGACACTGTAATGGGCTATAGCTCTTCGCTTTATTTCAGCTGGATCTAACATATCGATAGACTCTTCTTCTTCATCATCCCCACCAAATAAAAGAGGTGCGAGCATTGATGCTCCACTTGCTAGTCCGAACGCATGCTTGCCGCTGAATTTGCCAGCTTCTCCAAAAGCACCTGACCATGGGTTTAAAAATCTTCCTAGACCTTTGGTCCAAAAACCTCCACCTCCAGCAGGAGTTCCCCCCATACCTCTAGTCAACATAGCTGGCATCTTAGCTGCACCAAATTTACTAGTTAAAGCACCAAGTCCAGTTTTCCATCCAGCAAGACCTTTTCCTGCGCCCCATAAGGCAGGTGCAAAATACGCACCCCCTGCCAACAGAGCCATTTTACCTAGGGGACTTTTAGCAACTTTTTTAATACCACGAACAGCTTTCTTAACAAGCTTACCTAGACCATAATTTTGTCTTGGGTCCTGTAGACTTCCTAAGCCTCCTTGTATTTGTAGTGGTTGTTGCATGTTTGAAATAGCCATAATTTAACCTTAATTGTTGGTTTTACTTTGTTTCTGCTAACAAATCAAGAGGGGGCATGATAACTTTTACGTCTTGAGCCATCTCTTCATTCTTAAAACCCTTTACTTCCCAGTCTTTTCTTTCCTTAAAAATCTCTCCAGTTTCTTTGTGTCTATAACTTGTTTCTACTTTCGTAGGTTTTACTGTTTTCATTAGTCTAGTCTCTCCTTTTGTATATTTAAATAACTAATCGTGATGTCTACTCCATCGCTTACAGTTCCGGCTGTGGTATAAGAAAGAACTGTATCACCTTCCACCACCATTGGATTGCTTAGAATCTCTACGCTGGTAGCGGCTACTAAAGTTTGAGTATTAATAACTTGAAAACCATTGTTGGTAATCGTAATGGTTGGAGTATTAGATGCTGACTTATTAGTCACATGTAAAGATTTTACAATATAGGTCTCATTAATCAAAGGGTTTTGAGTAGCCACTCCAGTTACTGGTGGAACAAGAGTAGTTCCAAAGAATTTAATAGGTCCTTCGGCCGCGGTACTTGTTACTCCATACATTTTATATATATTAATTACAGCCATTATTCTATAAAGAAGCTTTTTGCTTCTATCTCCTGTTTAACTTCCTCTTGA
>Ga0114905_1001796_pt1 | contig 11511 bp, 10 predicted proteins | sample MalvireepMed_b05_FD_83499 | JGI IMG/M metagenome (GOLD analysis project Ga0114905, IMG submission 83499) | Marine viral communities from the Global Malaspina Expedition - Malaspina viral metaG DeepMed_b05 | ecosystem: Environmental > Aquatic > Marine > Oceanic | place: Mediterranean Sea...
TATAAATATAAGCACATTTGTTATAATGTCAAGTGTTTTTTTTAGAAATTCTTATCCACCAACCCCACAAAAGAGGGACTGCGAGCCAGTGTAGGCACAATAACCATGCTGCAGGAATGCCCGCATAAAAGACGGGATGCACAAAATTGCCGAGAATAGCAAATAAAATAGGAAAGAGAATATCCTCGATAATCTCCCATACAACAATAATCACAACCAACGCAAGGCCGTGATGTTTTAAAGTCTCTTTAAGCTTAGATAAACTAAAATGTTCTAACTTATGCGCTATTCGATGCTTGATCCAATAATAGGTTTTCTTGCTCAATTGCATATCCTGCCTTTGCGACTACTATGGCATCTGCCATATCAAAATATTGCGCTTGTGGGTTGCCGTGTCTGGTATATTGAACTTTAAAGGCTTTCTCGCTTTCAAGCAAATGTTTCATTACTACTTTTTTAGCCTTTTGTCCTCTCGGAATCTTTATACCGGCGCGCTTTCGGGCGGCGGTGGCGCCGACATATTCAGGCTCAATCTCAAAGAGTTCGTAAAACAACCACGATACAATGCCATTAAATCTTTGGAGAACAGCCATTGTCTTAGCTGATGAGCCACCACTATTGAAGAATGTAAACGGCTGCTCGATGTAAATGTGTTCTATAGGAAACACAGAACCTACATCGCAAAATCTAATCTTTGTGCTATTGTCGCATTGATACATCTCAAAGATGTCCATAATCTTTTCTTTTATAATGAGAGTCTTTGCAAAAACATTCTTCTCTTTTCGCAGATCGATATAGTCATAATACACCAGTTCATCTTCTGCTATAATAGCAAAGCCGGTGATACTGGTTGATACATCTACGCCTAAAATCATAATCTTATTATATCAGATATCTAGTCTAATTTTAAATGCAAAATCCTGATCTTCTTCTTTTAAGACTGGATTTGATAATGTGGCGACCCCTAAGAGGTTTTTGTTTTCATCATAAATACCGACTCTGGAGATATATACCTGTCTCTTAAAAGAGGAGCTATAATCCGTGAAACTCGAACTCACAGTGTTAGCAATCAATCGATTGGGATTCTCTTCATAAACTTGCGAACTGGTTAGTTGTATTTGACTTTGGCTGTATTGTAGATAAGTTGGGTTATTGGAGAAATTCGCTTCGCCTCGACGTGCATGGGCGAACATTGTCACCACCTGCGTGTCCGAGGCTCCCTTGAAAGACAAGCCAAAAGACGCTGAGGAGAATTTCTCCTCCGTGTTTGCTTGGCTTATACCGTCGTTTGCGCCGGCGCCATAATAAATCCATTTAGGATTATCGGCCGAAGTACCGGGTTCCATAATCAAAGTTTCGCCATTTAAGTCCCAAGAGCCGGTTAATACAACAAACCCTTCATCATATAAAACCACACCAGCGACAGAATTGCGATTAGCGGTTGCCCCAGAAACTTCTATCAGTTCTCCATTCCTCTTTGTATCTTGTAATTCGCCAGCTAACGAACCACTATAATACCACTTCAACGAAACCGTCCCTGGCACTATGCCATCTCCAAAGAAAATCGATGGAATAGAAATCAAATTAACTTTCTGTAAGTTTTTGTCTCCGTAGGAAGAACTGACTTTATAATGCTCACTCAAAGTTCCATAAAAATCCAATCTATTTTTAAGAGACCAGAAGTGACGATGGTAAGGTGTACATTTAAAAGCACTACCTGGGCTGACAATGACGCCGCCGATGAGTTTGTGGCATGTGTGTCTTTCGCCGGCACCCTCTGCTGTGGTTATTGAACCAGTCATGAACTCGCGAGTGATAGAGGCGGACATGGGATATTGATAGAGGCGAGCATTGCCCACACCGCCACCGCGAAATGTTGGAAGAGCCGGCGTAACAGTTGTATCATATGTTATTTCATATGCTGAGCCAGTGCTGCCTGAAATTATGGCGCCGTAAGGAAGATTCGCAAACTCATCGTCGTTCATGACTTTGAACGTTTGGTTGTTAGAATCTTTAATGACAAAAGGATAAATGCGGCCAGTATCTAAAACATATCTATGCGCATTATCAGGATAATCTGTGTTATAAAGAGTATCATAGGATGGGGCCGACGCACCGAGCGGGCTGCCGGCCTGTTTACCAATAATACGATCTGTGTTAGTATAAGCACGATCTATATTATATTCATAAAGGTTGGCATATCCAGTCGGAACACCCAATACATTAGCAGTATTGGCGCCCGAAAGTTCTGGCGTGTTGTTATAATAGATGTTACTATCATATACAAAAAACTCACAACTTGGATGAGCCCGCATGGTATTAATAATAACGTCGTTGGGGCCAAACTTTTTTAGAGACATTACGGCTCCTTTTCTTAATAATTAGTCGGGAGACAATTAATAATCAAGGCGTACACGCAAGGTTATCTCGTTTGAGGGATCTTTCTTGAGCGGTTCTGAAAGCTTTGCGATAGCCATAAGTTCATTGTTGGGGCTATACAATCCAATAGTTGTAATATAGGAAATAGGTGTATCGCTAGCAATTGACTTAACCCTGATCTCACTAGAACTAAGGTACGTTGGATTAGCGCTGTAGTTATATTTATTGTGTGGAACTCTGCAGAAATAGATTGTTGAATTAATCTCTGTAGTATTATTAAAAGAGATGTCCTGAATTCTATGACGCAGCGCATCACAAGAGCCTGAAATCGAGGCACTCGCCAAAGATTGCGCTGTGGTATAACTGGTGCCATCCGTCAACTTGTAAAAATCAGACACACTGTCAAACGACGCGGTACTTAACACAGCAATACCCGCTTGATAGAACAGAACCCCGCGGGCGACGTTTCCACTGGTATAGAGAACACCATAATCACCACCAACGGTATTGTTAGTGCCACCAGTCTCGGAGGCGCTAGCGTCCGTCAATACCACAGGATCAGTGAAGGGGGTAGCCCACGACCCAGAGCCCAAAGTGATTGTGAAGGAACCTTTCTTGATCTGATCTTTAGTGATCAATCTTGAAAAGTTAATGAAGAGCGCGTCCTTAATTGTGTTGACATTATCTAAAGTCAAATCATTTTCGAATTCTCTTACTGTATTTTCAGAACCAGTATAACCAAGTAGTACTTGGGCAAACTGGTTATACATATTGATCTTTTTGGTTTCTTGAGTCGCACTGACGGAGCCGGAAATTGTAGAATTTGCACTGAAACCCACTGTCAAATCAAAGATATGATTAGCTGAAGAACTCAAATAAGGATAATCATACACTGCCTGAAATTGGCCATGAGTGAAATTCTTGATATTTTCATCATTATATGTTCCACTTACAATCGAACCAGTTAATGGAATTGCTTCATAAAGTAATGTTTTTGTAGTAGTTACATCTGAATTACTATCCAAAGGTTCGTAGTTAATGACTGCCATTTATAATCTCCAAGCTTAACCGCTAATGTATTTAATAATTCTTAAAGGAACTTGTCTCTGTGCGCCGGTGCGCGTTCCTTGTACATAAACAGTGGTGTCGATATAACTATATAGCTTACCATCACCAAAAACGTCCTGACTAACACTTCCATACAATGTGTATTCGGTATTTAGGTTGGTTTTAACTGTGAAGTTCAACACTGTGAATGTTCCGCGGGGGCCGGAAATATTAGATACCGCGGTATCAGAAGTTGCATACGCACTATTTGTAACCACACCATCAGATGCACCATTTACTCTGGCAGAGCTATAGTTGCTTAACTGCAGGTCAGTTGTGATTGGAGGCGCTGTTGTTAAGGTATACTCTAAAGTAGGAGTACCTGAGAGGCCCAAGCTTGTATTATCGAACTTCGCGCCGGCGGAGGGCCCAAGTACCGATGTAATAAAACGATTATCATAATAAACATAAAAACTATTGTCCAATAGATTATTGGCAGTCAAATAGGTTGACTTATTGGCCGCATCACCAGCAACATTAGAAGTATTTAAACCCGTTTCCAGCAAAAGTCCTAAAGTGGTCTCATTTGATGTTAAAAACTTGTCAGAAGACGCTAACGCCGTCGACAATAGCAAATTAGTAGTAGTGTCGGTGCTTGTATCAGCTAGGTAGAAAAGCCCAGTAGTGGGGGTTGATGGCTTCTTAACAGCGTTGCTAATAGAAGTCTTCTCGTTGATGTTCAAAACTGGTAAATACAAAACCTCAGTAGCTGTGAGCGAGAGAAGCCCGTAATTGATACCTGCGTTTGTTTGAGTAAATGCTTCGAAAACGGGAGTCTGAAGAATTTCCAAATCAGCGTAAGCTGAACCAGATGGATGATTCTTGTTATAGAGACTATAATCGATTTCATCGTCACCAAGGGCAAACTTCGTAATTCTAAAAGTTCCGTCTGCCATTTTCTTGCGACCTTCGTCAGTCAACACGGCGTCTAAAATAATATCGCCAGAGTTATCTAAAAATGCCATTTATGTACCTCTCTTCGTAAATAGTTTTGGTTTTTATATTTCGCTATTTAATTTATAAGTAATGTTTAAATCAATTTTCTTGCCTGTTTTCCTTGAAGTCAGGCGAACCTTGAAAGTTTTACCCCATATCAAATCCTCTGCATCACCAACAACGACATTGGTTAATTGACTATATGCATCATCATCGTAATCGACTTCGCTGGTGTCGAGAAACAAATGTTGGACATTTGGTTTCAAATGAATTAGTTTGGTGAAATTTTTAGAGGGTTCAACAAAGGTATTTTCTTCCAGATCGGACTCGTAAAAAACATTAAATAAAGAGTAATTGAGCCCGCCATCATCGACTAATTGTGCTTCATAGATTTCCGATAAGTGAGATAAGGATCGTTGCTCGTTCAAAATTCTAAACAAATAATAATACTTTTGATTGACTCTTATTTTTTCATTGTAAAATATATTGGTATATGTTTGAGTGCGTGGCGGGGCAATAATCGTGCTTGAATTAACCTGCTGGGCGTTGGGCTCCAACAGATCAAGAGTTGTGACCAAATTATTATCGAAATCTGAATATTTAGTCGGCATGGTGGGGATTCTGTAAATCTCCACATAACGCGGGCGGGAGACTGATTCGTTTTCAATCTTTGAATCTGACAACAAGTCATTAGAAATTTTGTATTTTTCCAACATCTCCGAATCCTTACCGGTGATTGATAATGGAATAGTTTTCTTTAGGAAACTTTCATAATAGAGATTAAACCCAATCTTCTGCGATGCATCTATCTGTTGATATGGATATACGTTAGTTGAATTTGAAGGATTATCTAATACAGTGATAGTCTTGGTATAGAGAGGAATCTCTATCAACTTGACGCTAGGTTCGTAATTTAAGTAAAATTCAGCAACGCGGGGGCTCTCAGAGGAGATCTGTGCCTCTGTGGCCAACTCACCGGCGAGAGCGCTCAGAGGAAACAATGTATCAACGGTATCACCAGTAGATGGGTCATAAAGCTCTAATCCATACTCGGTGCCGGTTGACAAAGTACACAATTGGCGAGACAAAGCTAAATCAGAGAACCGATACTTTGTTCCCACTGTCAAAACATAAGCATAAACAGTATAAGTGTAATCCTCTCCGTACTTAACTTGACTATCTATGAGATCCATTTCGGGGATCGCGGCTGTGTTCATGAACCAATAATCTTGTAAAGTCTTTTGAGTTCTCAGGTCGCCACTAGGTGGTCCTCCGATTTTGGAAATACGATAAGCTATGGTCTCTGTATAACCTACATTATCGTCATAAACCATATCCAAAGGATAATCTGAGTTATAATTAGACGTAGTGTTTAGGAATTCTAATAAGTTATTCAACACACTAATTGAACCAAGAGAATTAATATATCTATAAGATGCAGATGCAGAATTGACAGAATTTCTATAAACGTCTTTTTCGCCAAGCACAAGGCAGTTGTCCGACCTTGTTTCATAATTATTCCGCATATAAGTCAACATATCCACATAGTCAATAGTCCGATAAGAGACAGCTTCGGTCTCCACGATATCGGTATCAACTGAACTCAATTCAGATCCAGATATATATGAACGTTGAAGTGATAGATTTCTATCAACAGGTTTCATTCGATCACTAGGAATCTCACCAGAAAATGCTTCCTTGAGGGTTTTGAGGAATCTTGTTGAGTAGTTGGCACTATTGATAGCACTAACAGGGCCAATTGTAGAAGGTGTGTCGAAAGGAAAACTAATCTTTGCATAAAATGGATATTTCTTTCTTGTAAATTCGGTTGCCACGCGTCGGCCGAGATATAATCTCTCGAAAGCTGGGGTATCGATAATAATATTCTGAAGCTTCAGGTTCAGATAATCATTAACAGAAGATGAAAGAGTTGTATTAATGAAAACGTCCGACAAATAATTTGTTGCCAGGTAAGTGTAAGATCGATTAATCTTCTGAAGCAGATCTCCACTAAGATCTGATGTTGTTAAACCGATTTGACCAAGCGCTAAACTATTTAATTTAAATAAGGCATGTGTTCCCTGAGATTCACCGTGTCTAGTTACAGAACTTATAAGCTGGCTATCGTATAGATTGCTTTCTCCTGTTAATGCCATAGGGGAATTCTGTAAATCAGCTATAACATAATAATTTGGAATCTCCAAGACCGAATCTAGTGGAGAGATATAGTTTTGATAACGTGACAAATAATTGTTATACTCGTATGATATTTGTATTTCAGAAACATCTTGACTACTGATTTTAGCTGCCTCTATCTTTGGATAAGGTTTTGAAGATGTTAAATATTGATAATCAAATATTTGTTCTTTATATATCCCAACATATTCTTCATCTCCTGCTGTTCCTCCTATGAACAAAGCTTTCCATTGTACATCACTTTCAACATCTTCAGTAGAATATATTTTGAGGGCTGCTTTGTAGTTAGGAACAATCACATCTTCGTCAATCGGAGTTATGCGGCCAAGCGTGATCTTATCTATATAAGGGTTAAGCGTGTAAGCGATGTTAGTGAATGGATCGGCGGGCAGGTGGCCAGTTTCTGTGAAAGCCAACTCCTCGCCGGTAGATGACTCCACAGTTTTCCAATAGCCCCCTATCGCGGTTCTAAAGAAATCTTGAGAACCCGATAACAGGTTCGGATCAATTATTTTGCATTCTATGTTGCTCATTTAGTAACTCGTTGTGTCGCCTGTTGTTGTGGTTGTTGTGGTTGTTGCTTCGGTTTCCGTAATCGGAGTTAAGGCTGAAACATTCTTTGTGCCAAGAATCGGCTCTTTCATCTTCCTAAAAACATATCGGTTGGTTGACCTATATGATGAAGAAACGGCCGTTAAAACTGCAGTCTCAAAAACTGCCGTCAATTGATCAGAAAATGAATCATATTCACCGACGTATCTGTCTTCGAGTGCGGTCTTCTCATTATTATAATAACCCACTTTGTAGGTGTATCCCGAGTCTAAAGTATAGCGCGGGTCTGACACATCTGTTGTATTTAAGGCTTCATAAAGATAATAATAACCCGTCGCGTCCTCGTTCGCATAGGTTTCTAAATATATGGTTGTTGAGCCTTCGAAACCGTCAGAACCTGCGACAAAACTATCATATCCGTCTCCAGCAAAAGATACATTCCAATTTAATTCAAAGCTGTCAGTGTCTATCAACCCATCGGAATCATAAGAAATATGTGAGACCAGATCTATTGTGCCGGCGCCTAAATCATAATTACCCATCATAGCAAGCCATTGGTTTTCAGATAGTGGAGTTGTCATTTTGTAATCCTGTTATAATTATCATTTAAAATATTTTAACTTGTTGCCGGCCTGAATATTAAGGGTAGATATATTTTCGGCAAGTTTGATATATCCTTGTTGGACTAGTATCGAGTCGCCTGTTTTGGTTTCCAATTGAATCATTCTGGATGGCTCCCCATCTAACTCATAGAATGGGTCGCTGGAGTTAGGGAATTTGCCGGTCGCTTTAAGTTGGCGATTCTTCTTTGTCGATAAGTCATCTAAAATATTTGGATTTGTTGTTACTTCTTCTTCTACTATACTGTAATTCTGATATTGTTGTGCGTCTAGTATGGAACAACCAATAGTCTCGATCAGGTTTTTAGAGTTCTCCAGGTTGCTGGTTCCTGTTTCAATGCCCACCCCTAGTTGAGCATTGCTTAATTGTTCGGTCGCCATAGCTAACGCCAAACTATCACTTTGAGCATTGCGATCATATCGTTTACCGTTAACAATTCTCATTGTTTTGCGGTTGTCAAACTTCTTTTTTAAATTGCCGTTTTTTAAATCTTCTACATTAATAGACATTTTGTTTCCTCACTTATGTTGAATATCCGCTTGATACATCGTTTGGTTCAAGCACGCCATCGATTTTGATAGCGCCCCACATATAGCACAACCAATTGCGTGTCGCGCCGCCAACCGCGGTGGTGTCATCCGAAATTTGCTCCCAAACCCCGGTAGGGAGCGTGATATCAGTTTCTTCACCCGTATCCGAATCAGTCAGAGTAAAGGTTATACCGTCCTCATCGGATGACTTTAAGGTCACCACTATTGCGGCGGTGCCTCCGATTAAGGCGCCGCCGAAGCCGCCTAGGTAAAAGCCGGCGGCGAGGCCGGAGAGTATGGCGAGGAACGCTGATGATTCATCTTCAGTTTCGCCACTAAATATTTCGTTAAAATTCGTTACAATATCAGCCCAACTACCATCATCTATCGCATCTTGCATCAGGGAAACCATAAAAAGATATAACAGAGCTTGAATGTCGGCGCTGCCGCGGTTGTCAGTGATTATGTCTTGATATTCCTCAACCTGACTTACCCACTCGTTCCACTCAACACTTTCAAAGCTGCTATCGGTGCCGGATAAAAAAGCAGTCCTATAAGACATATAATAAGCCAGATCGCCTGGAGGCATGCCGGCCGCGGCGTCGTCGGTGGGTGCGATAGTATACCCGGTGTTTGTAAATGTTAAAGTTGCCATATTAAATTATATCCTTAAAAGAGTTGTCATAGTGGTAATACACCACCAGGGTACTCTGGTATCGAGGTACCTGAGGTACCTCCCGAAGATTCCTCAATAGTAATTATAACGGAATCACTGTCTGAATTATAACTATCACTTACAGTAAGGGTAAACTCATAGTCTCCAGCCTTGTCGAAGCTAAACGATGGGGTCGCGGTGTCGGCGTCTATAATATGTGCGGTAGTGACCGCTGAATCAATAGGAACACTTGTAAGGGCCCAACTATAGGTTAAATCTTCACCCTCGGGATCATAAGAAGCAGTTCCATCCAACATTACCGACATCGAGAATGGGGGCGATCCGGGAACCACAACAAGAAGCTGATCAACACCAGCATCCGCGACAGGCGCATCGCCGCCGGCGAGCGCGCTTCCGGCGCACAATGAAGAATAATTATCATTATACAAATCAATAAAATTCTGCACAAAAACTTCCAACGAAAACTTGTTGCCCGTGTAAGGACCAATTGTATCAACGATCTCTTCAGCGTTCTCTATAAGCGCCTCCCAATCCCCATCAAAAGTATTAAATAATAAATCTCTATGCATGTTGTAAAGAACCGCCGCCCTATACCACGGGGATGTTTCTAATGTCTCCCCGTATAAATTATCCATTGCATCAATAAAGAACGGCTTAAAATCTCCCGTTTCTGTATCATGGGCACAATCTTCTTTTGAAGAATTAAAATAAGATTCTAAATCCTCATAAAGTTCATAATAATGATCAACAAGTGTACATAAAACTTCCAAACTATTATCATCAATCTCTACAGATATCTCGTATTCTTCATAGTCATCTGGATCATAGGTTCCAAACTCATCTTTAAACTCAAAACACATTAAGTGATAATTATCTATTTCGTCACTACCGAAAGCCCAGGGTGACTCTTCAACAGGCAAAAAGTTGCGTAAGACAACATAGCTATTCTCGGCAATTCCAGAGGTCCATGGGTCGTAGATACCACCGGCCGCATACGACCAACTGTAATATTGACTCCGGGGATAAGAGAGACCGGGGTACAAAGTTGTTGATAAAGTGGTATAATAAGTTGAATCAGACAACTTCTTTCTTGTCAATTTAGCCTCATTAACTCTGAATTTTGAATAGACGGGTAAAAGGCCCCATAGTTTACATAATTTATTAACATTTATATATTGGCTTAATTCTGATGTCTGTCTCCAGGCTTTTTCGTAATCAAAGAAGAAATACCCTTTATTATAATAAACGTTGGCGTCAGCATCATCCAAATATGTGTTAAGAGAATAATAAGTATTATCATAAAGATAATTCTGGTAATTGGATGGCCAATCCTCGTCATAGGATGTTGTGGCATATCCTTCGGTAGCTTCTGAGCTTTTGCTATCAACAATTTTTGGATTTCTGGTTATGCGGTTTTGTAATAATGTACCACCCTCAATGGCTTCGTTTGTGCGGTATATCCTTTTTCTGAATCTCAAATATAGTTTACCAACAATATCACCATTGCTTTTACTAGTAAACAAGTCTCGGAGATAATTTAATTGTATAAGAAGTGTCGCAGTGTCACCATATCCAGATAAGGCAGAAGAAATATTATCCAACATATTTTCCAAGTCCGAAAGTTCGTCTGAATCTTCCATTGTCTCGGCGCGGCTGCGGAATTCAGTTACTAAATCTTCAAAATAAGTCTTTATTTGATCATGTGTGATACTGTCAGTGGTATAATAAAAGCCACCCAAGGATTCTAATGGTATATCGTCATATATTACGTCCTCGGCATCAAAATATTGTGTATAGAGGCGCCGTATTTTACCTTCTGAATACACCTTTTCATAAGATACATCGCTTGTCTTGTTTGCTAAAAGCTTGATGTTTTCTAACTCGTCTTCAATAGTGGTTGAATTATATTCGTAAGTTGAGGTATATGCGAAAGTATACCAAAACTCAGGTACCTTGAGGCCGGCTGACTCGGCAAGGTCGAACGGATTAGACATCGATCCGAAAGCTGCCGCAGAATCATCAAAAAGATAATCAACGCTAGTTTGGAATCTTATTATTCTTTGGCCTTCTTCGCTGTATGTATCTTCTGCTTTTGTCCAGTCTGTTGATGTCTGGTTCATGTTTGTAGATATAGACGTGTCTTGAACCGCATTAAGCGAATCGATGAGGTAGGAAGTTCGGGCCTCGTAAAGAGCTTTAAATACATTCACCTCCCCATTAACCACTGATTGCCAATCGGATTCAGAATATCCAAAAGTCGAGTAAGATACACCTGTACTCCAGGCATGCATACAATACACATTAATGTTACTGTTTAAATGAGTGATAATGTCCGCATCAACGGTATCATCTCCCGACGAAACAAAGAAAAGAGATATATATGTCGTCACTCGATCATCCAAAAGTTCTATTCTATCGATATATGGTGCAGGCAGATAAGTACCAAATTTACTTACTGTATTTCCTTTAAAAGTTAGCTCTGACATATTTCAGGCTCCGTAACAACTCCGTAAA